>JACCDX010523291.1_pt1 | contig 10110 bp, 11 predicted proteins | sample 7449681 | NCBI WGS metagenome assembly JACCDX01 (sample SAMN15323450, study PRJNA562643) | freshwater metagenome | isolation source: river surface water | place: USA:Blue River Watershed | collected 2017-08-18
CAGTGTCCCAGCTCTTACGAACTGGTATTGCTTTAGGAAAAATTGCCATTATTAAATCCTCTCCCTAATTCGCTGTTGTAAGAGTCGTTTCTCACTTCTCACCGCAAGTAATCGATCTGCATAAATTGCGATGATCAGTAATAAGCCATTAATTGCAGATTTCCAGAAAGCATCAACACCAAGGGCTGCAAGTCCACCTTGGATTGTTTGAACTAGGAGTGCACCAATTACCGCACCAACTGCAGTTCCAGTACCACCAAATATTGATACCCCGCCAATTACACAAGCAGCCACAACCGCTAACTCTTGACCATAAAAGGCGGTGGAATCTACTTGGGCAAAGCGCATTAAATAAAACACTGCAGCAAGCCCTGCCATCGCACCTGAAAAAACAAAAGCTAAAAAGGTTCTACGAAATACCTTTAATCCCACTAAATCTGCTGCAGGCGGATTACTACCAATGGCATATGCATCTCTACCAGATTTTGCATACTTCATAAAGTATGCAATTACCACCATAAAGATAATTACTAGGAAGAATGTAAATGGAAGTAAACCAAAAAATACTTTTTGGCCTAAATCCTCAATCAAGCTAGGTGGCATCTCCTGCGCGTTGTAATCAACTGAGTTTGAGATTACATAAACCAAGCCGCGAACAATATATAAAGTTCCAAGTGTTACCACCAAAGATGGAAGTCTTAATCCAGCAACAAGTAGACCATTTAAAATTCCTACTAGGGCGCCAACTAATGGCCCGATAATAAAACATTGAACCCAGGTGAAATCAGGATTTTTAGCACACAAATCAGCTATTAACCAAGCTGTTAATCCCACAGTTGATGCGATTGATAGATCAATATGTCGCATAACGACAACTGGGGTAATTCCAATTGCTAGCAGAGCAACTACAGAGGTTGAGGTTAAAAGATCTCTAGTGCCATCACCAGTTAAGAATCTTGGATTGATTAATCCGGTAACGCCGATGGCAATAAGCAAGATTATGCCAAGGCTGGCTTCACGACTAGATGGCTTTAATTTATTTAATAGATCCATAATTTAAGCACTCTTCTTTCCAGTAGTTGCAGCCGCAATAATTTTTTCTTGGGTTGCTTCTTTTCTTGAATACTCTGCCACTTGTCGACCTTCTCGCATAACTATGATGCGATCTGCCATACCAAGCACTTCAGGTAATTCAGATGAAATCATCAATACTGCTTTACCCTCACTTGCTGCTTGATTTACCAATCTATGTACCTCAGCTTTGGTGGCAACATCAATACCACGTGTTGGTTCATCAACGATTAGTAAATCAGGATCGGTAGCTAACCACTTTGCTAATACCGTTTTTTGTTGATTACCACCTGATAGGCGATCTACCGGATCTGCTTGATTATTAAATTTAATACTCAATTTCTCACGCCAAGTATTGGTTAAATCTCGCTCCCGCTTAAAATTAATTAAGCCACGATCAGTTAACTTGGCAAATGATTCCATCGAAATATTTCGATTAACCCCTGCGATCATAAATAAACCTTGCTGACGACGATCCTCTGGTACTAAGGCAATCTTTCGCTCCATCGCCTCAACCGGAGAGCCTGCTGGAAGTGGTTCGCCATTTATTTTTACCGATCCAGATTCATACTTATCAACACCAAAAATCGCCCGAGCTACTTCAGAGCGGCCTGCCCCTACTAAACCTGCAAGGGCTACAATCTCACCTTTTTTCACATTAAAGGAGATATTTCTAAAGTAAGCCGGATTTGTTAAATCATTTACCTCAAGTACTACTGAGCCAATCTTGTTTTCAGTCTTAGGAAACATTTCAGTTAACTCTCGACCAACCATATCCTTAATAACCTTTTGCAGATTTGTATCTTTAACATCTGCCTCACTTACCGTTGCACCATCTCGCATAACTGTTATGTAATCTGATATTGCAAATACCTCATCTAATCTATGGCTAACAAAGATAACTGCCTTATTAGCGGCTTTTAGCGATTTCATAACGGTCATCAGACGATCTACCTCTGAGGCGGAAAGTGCAGCGGTTGGTTCATCCATCAAAATAATATTGGCATTCATAGATAATGCTTTTGCAATCTCAACTACCTGTTGATCTGCAATAGAAAGTCCACGTGCTTGTCGCTTTGGATCTAACTCAACACCTAACTCTTTAAATAATCGAGATGCCTCAGATTGGGCATACTTCCAATCAATAATCTTGCCTTTTTTCGGTTGACGTCCAATAAAAACATTTTCAGCAAGGGATAGATCTAAAAATAAGGATGGCTCTTGATAGATAACTGCAATTCCCTGTTCGATCGAAGCTTTTGGTGAGCCAGTAATAAAATCTTTTCCACCTAATTTAATTGTGCCGCCATCATTAATATGCACACCAGCTAGAATTTTTAACATCGTAGATTTTCCGGCACCATTTTCACCAAGAAGAGCGTGAATCTCACCCGCTCTAATCTTTAGATCTGTACCGCGGAGTGCAACTGCACCACCAAATCTCTTTTGTACCTTATTCATCTCTAGAAGAAGATCACCCTTTTTAACCACTGCCGCTCCGTTCTAGTCTTAGCCTGAAAAAGTTTGATGGCAAAATCTCTCGCTGACCCTACCCTCATCAGAGCGCCTTCGCTAGATTTTCATACCCTTTCCCACCTGCTATTAGTAACAAAAAAGTAATCTCACCCCGTCCTGTCTTAAAATCTGGACACAAACTCAAATTCATACTATTTATTTAACGCGCTATAGAAGTAGACGATAGGTGGGCGGTTGCGGAAGAGTGTGCGGCTATGAAGCGCTATCTAGCCCTAGATATGGGGGCAGAATCTGGCAGATTGATGGCGGTAAGCATTGATGATCAAATCTCAACTCAAGAGATTCATAGATTTTTAACCCCAGTAAAAACTGATTCCAAAAATAGAAGGTGTTGGGATTTTCCCAAAATAATAGAGGAGGTAATAACCGCCCTAAGTAAGGCAAGTACCAGCGGATCATATGAGGCATTGGCAGTTGATACTTGGGGGTTAGATTTTGGCTTAATTGATAAAGATGGTGCGATTATTGAATTACCGGTTAGCCATCGCGACCACAGAACTGATGGCATGCTAGCTGAAGCTGAAAAGTTAGTTGGTAAAAAGCGATTGCACTTTGAAAGTGGATGCCAATTACTTGAGGTAAATTCAATTTATCAATTACTAGCAATCGCTCAGCAAACACCTGATGAGTTTGAAAAGGCAAAGCATCTACTCTTTATGCCGGATTTAATTTTATATGCCTTAACCGGCGTAATCGGCACTGAGTACACCATCGCCTCTACCTCTGGTTTATATGATGTAGTAAATGATAAGTGGGCAGAAAATCTTGCTAAAGATTTATCAATACCTCTTCATATCTTTACCAAGGTTGAAGATCCAGGAACTATTAGAGGAGAGTTAAAGAAAGAGCTACAAGAAAAAACTGGTATTGGGCCAATTAAATGCATTGCTACAACTAGTCATGACACCGCATCTGCAGTCTTTGCTACCCCTTTGATCTCACCTGGTAGTGCCTACATCTCAAGTGGCACCTGGTCATTACTTGGGGTTGAGCTTATGCAGCCAGTGGTAAATGAAATAACAATGAATGAAAGATTAACTAACGAGGGTGGCTATAACCGAAGTATTCGCCTACTTAGAAACATTATGGGCCTATGGTTAATTCAAGAGGTAAGAAGAGATCTAAAAGCCTCTGGTGTGGAATTAACCTATGCCCAATTAGTTGAACAGGCAAAACAAGTTGCAGATCCTTTTGCCACACTTATTTTTGTTGATGCCTACCTATTTATTCACGCAGGTGGCATGATTGAGCGAATTCAAAGATTTGCTAAAAATACTAATCAAAAAATTCCAACAACTGCTGGTGAGATTGCTCAGACAGTTTTTGCATCCCTGGCCTTGCAATACGCCAAAACCTGTGACAGCTTGGCATTACTTAGTAATCTACCAATGCCGGCAATTCATATTGTTGGTGGTGGCTCCCAAAATGAACATCTTTGCCAATTAACCGCTGATATCTCAGGTAGGCAGGTAATTGCAGGTCCAGTTGAGGCAACTGCACTTGGAAATGCGATGGTCTCTGCGATTGCGACCGGTGCGCATGCTGATTTAACAGATACGATTTCAGCTAGAGCATTAATTGAAAAAAGCAATTTAGGATTAAAACAATATCTACCCAGCCAAGGTAGGGATACAAATACAATTGCTCAGGTTCGCACTCGTTATGAAGTACTAACTCAGGAGGATATGCGGTGAGTGAATTAATTTCGCAATTAACTAATTTAGCCAGGATTACCGGTGCTCCTGAATCTGATCTAACAATTGTCGCTGAGGGAAATATTGCCGTTGTTGAACCCGGTAAGGATCGATTTTTGGTAAAAGCAAGTGGAGTGGTTATGGGGGCGGCCACAGATGATGATTGGGTCTATTTAGATTTAGCTAAATGCTCCCAACTTTTAGTAGATGCCCATAAACAAGGAGTAACTAAAAAATTAGATCAAGCATTTGATCAAATTCTTAAATCATCTACAACGGCAGAGGGTAAGGTGCGCAAAGCAAGTATTGAAACCATGGTCCATGTTGTGGCATTTGCCTTAATGGATGCCACTTGGTCACTTCATACTCATCCAACCCCAGTTGTAGCACTTGCTGCTAGTAAGGATGCAGCTAAGCATTACAGCGGAACTGTTTTTCCAGATGAGGCGGTTGTTTGCGGACCAGTTCCCTTATTTCTTCCTTATGAATCACCAGGTTTAGCACTTGGCTTAGGTGTTTACAAAGGAGTTCTGAAATATCAGAAAAAATATGAAAGATCTCCTGGTCAGATTATTTTGGGAAATCATGGGCTTTGTACCTTTGGTTCAGTAAGTAATGAAGCACTTTCAACTACTCAGATTGCAGTTAAAGCTGCCAAAGTCAGAGTGGGTGCATTATCTAGTGGTGGAATTAATTTTATTCCCAAAAAGGATGCAGAGTCGATTGCATTTAGGCCAGATGAAATATTACGGCGCAAGATGTTAGCTGAACAAAAAAAGAGATAATGCAACTTACGGCAGTTACCTTTGATATTGGCGGTGTTATTTACTCTGATGATGTTTTCAAACGAGCCGTATTTACTGCGCTCACAAAATTATCATCTGGCGTAGATCAGACAGCTTTTGATCAGGTTTACACCCAGCATTTAAAATCTCAATCTGGCTCTCTAAGAAGTAAGTTGTGTCAACACTTTTTAGGTTCACTAGATAAACGAGATGAGTTAATGAAGATCGCAACTGATAATTGGATCTTTAAACCATCAGATCTCTACCAAGATAGTAAAGAAAGTATTGTTAAGTTAAAAGGTAAAGGTTTAAAGATAGGTATTGTGGCCAACCAACCAGCCTCAGTTGTAGAGTCATTAAAATCTGATCAGATCTATGATTTGATTGACTTTTTAGGTGTATCTGCCATTGTTGGAGTTGAAAAGCCAGATCAGAAAATTTTTGAGATGGCAATTAGTAAGTTAGCAGTACCTGCAAATCAAATTATCCATGTGGGCAATCGAATTGATACAGATGTGATACCGGCAAAAAAATTAGGAATGAAAACTGTTTGGGTAAGACGGGGTGAGGCAAATCCAGATCCAACCCCAGCAGATCTTTCACAGGCAGATCTAACTGTTTTAGATCTATGGCAACTACCTGAGTTAATCACAAATCTATGACCGAAGATTTATTTATTGGTATCGATATTGCCACTGAAAATGTGAGAGCAGTTGCAATTGATTCAACTGGCAAATCCTTTGCCCATGCCACATCTGCATTATCTAAGGTAATGCCAGCAGTAGATAAGCGCTTAACCCAGGATCCTAAGAGTTGGATTACAGCAGTTGAAGATGTGCTGATTCAGATCGGTAAATCTTTAGGAAATACGGGTAAAGCTGCAAAGGCATTAACTATCTCAGCTACCAGTGGCACATTTGTAATTACTAATATCGATGGTGAGCCAATTGCAGATGCTGCGATGTATAACGATGGCAGATCAAGCTCAATATTAGGTAGGGCAGAAAAAATAATTGCTGAAGGTAATAATTCTGACTCCTACTACTTAGCAAACACCCCAGAGTTTGTAATTGCCTACCTAAGTAATTCCAAGGTAACTCAAATTTCATCTGATACTAGCCATTCTTTAAAAATTGGCGTAGATCTAGAGAAGATCTCATATACAACAGAGGCTGTAAGTAAGGCAGACTCGCTAAATCTAAAGCTGCCAAAATTAGTTTTGCCTGGTCAAAAGTTGGCTAGCTTAAGTAAGGAGTTGGCGGATAAATTTGGCTTACCTCAAATTCCAATCTTTGCTGGAATGACTGATGGTTGCACCGCACAAATCTCAGCTGCTGGTGCCAGCGGCTCTGTTACATCCCTTGGCACTACTATGGTGATAAAAGCTGCCGGTAATAAAAATATCAAAGGGTCATCCTTTTACTCTCACCTATTGCCGAAGGGAAAATATTTAGCTGGCGGTGCTAGCAATATTGGAGGGATTAGTTACAAAAAGTTTTCAGCCGATATTGATAATTGGAATCAAAAGGCAACCCAATTTGGCCCAGCAAGTATGGTTTGCTACCCACTGCCAGCAGTTGGTGAGAGATTTCCATTTTTAGCAGCCAATATGATCCCGTTGCAAAGTAGCAAACCAACAAATGAGATTGAAGAGTATCGAGCAATTTTGGAGGCGATTGCATTTACTGAAAGGTACTCATATGAATTACTGCAGCAAGCAGGTGCTCAAATTTCAGATCAAATTTTTACCGTAGGTGGCGGTGGTAAATCAGATCTGCTTAGCCAAATTCGAGCAACAGTTATGAATAAGCAGGTAGTTACAATGGCAAATAGCGGCAGTGATATTGGCGCAGCCATGTTGGCATATGCGGCAAGCACGTGCATCGATCAAGATTTAGCAGCTGGGTTTACTCAAATTAAAATGCCACAAACAAAAGTATTTAACCCAGATGGTAGAGAAAAAGATGCACTTGAGCGAAATTACCAAAGCTTTTTGCAGTTAACTTCCGAGTATAAATCGTAGTAACCTTCTCTAATTATGCGCCAGGTGCTAGTACTTAATCCAAAAGATAATATTGCCATCTGCCTAACCGATATGAAGGCTAATCAAGTGTTGGATCAAGATAATTTAAAGCTCACCTTTAAACAGGCAATCCCAAGAGGCCACAAAGTAGCAACTGCTGATATTAAAAAAGGTGAAGGCATTATTAAATATGGTGAGCGGATGGGTCATGCCACAAAAGATATCTCTCGTGGTGAACATGTTCACACCCATAATGTTTTAGGTGATCGACTATCGACGGAGAGTGCGTAGATGAGTATTACCGGTTTTGCCCATAAGGGTCGTGGGGTTGGCATCAGAGATCACCAATTAATCCTGCCATCAGTAGTTTGTTCAACCCATGTAAGTCGCAAGATTGCAAATGAGGTTGGGGCAATTACCTTCGCCCACCAAAATGGCTGCGGCATTATCGGTATTGATGTGCCGGGAGTAGATAACTTTTTCATTGAGTTAGCAAACCATCCAAATGTGCAATCAGTTCTAGTGGTCTCTTTAGGTTGTGAAACTATTCAAGGACCAGAGTTACTACCTAAGATCAATCAAGAGTTATCTCGATTATTAGTTATTCAAGAATCAGGTGGTGCAACTGGCACCTTTGAATCTGGCATCAAAGATGCCAGGCAGTTACGAGTTGATTTTCCAACTCAAAAGGCAGAGGTGGAAAAATTAATTGTGGGCCTAGATATTGCACGAGATATTTCAAATACTGCAGATGTTAAAGCTGCACTAACAAAGGCAGGCTTTGAGGTAGTAATTCAGGAGCAAAGAGCAGCTAGTGAACATAATCTGGCAAAGTTAATGGGACAAAAGGCTCACTTAATTCTCTCTTACCCAGATGAGAATCAACCACCATCTGGTTTTCCCTTAATTCCAGTAATAAATATTGCCTCCACCTGCCCACTTCATCAAGCCTTAATCTCTGAGTTTGATTTAACACAGGGATCAACTAGCCAAGAGATTATTGATTTAATAATTAAAGTAGCAAATGGGCAAAAAACTAAAAGTGAGTTATCAGGCATTGGTGAGATTGTCGCCCCTAGAGCGGTAAGAAGTGTTTAAATGAGCCTTACTGGATATAAGCGCGAAGATGGCAGGTGGGGCTTTAGAAACCACATATTGATTTTGCCACTACATCAAATGTTGTCTGCTGCTGCCAGAGATGTTGAAGCTGCCGGTAGTGGCGCAGTTGCAGTAAGTCATGACTGGTCACAGGTTAAAGAAAAAGATCATGAGCGAATCATTCACTCACTAGCTGGAAATGCCACAAATCCCAATTTGTATGCCACCATATTTTTATCCCTGGGCACACCAATTGAGGATGAGGTAATTAATCGAGCTAAAAGTTATGGCTCAACTAAGTTAATAAATCTCACATTAAGTGGTGCGAAATCAATCGATAATTTAAAGGCGCTAGCAATTGCTGAGGCAAAAAAATTAGTAGCCCAAGCAAAGCAAGAGGTAAGAGTTGAAGCACCAATCTCAGCTATCTGCTTAGGTCTTGAGTGCGGTGGCTCTGATGCTTACTCTGGAATTACTGCAAATCCAGCTTTAGGAGTAGCAAGTGACAAGTTAGTTGCCCAAGGTGCTACCTCAATCTTGGGAGAAACAATGGAGATATTAGGAGCTGAACATCTACTAGCAGCTCGGGCGGTAAGTAAAGAGGTAGGCCAGCAAATAGTTGATGTAGTTGCAAGATATGAAAAGAGTATTAATTACGAAGGAATTGATATCAGAGGTGCTCAACCATCTAGAGGAAATATTGAAGGTGGATTATCTACCTTGGAGGAAAAATCTTTGGGGGCTGCTAAAAAAGCAGGCAATGCCCAATTTACTGGCGTACTTGAGTATGCCATCGCACCAAAAAAGGCTGGTCTTTACTTTATGGATACTCCAGGTCATGACATTGAACAATTAACTGGTTTTGGCGCAGCCGGTGTAAATATCACAGTCTTTACCACTGGCCGTGGCACACCAACAGGAAGTGCGGTAATGCCAACAATAAAAGTGGCAACAAATAGTCAGATGGCAACTGCTATTCCAGATATTATCGATTTAAACTCTGGCACTATTGCCGATGGCACGCAGAGCTTAGAGGAAAATGGTCAACTTATTTATCAACTAATTCTTGATGTGGCTAATGGCCAATTAACCAAAGCAGAGCTTGGTGGCCACCATGAGTTTAATTTATCAAGACTTTATAACTCAACATTGTAATTACCTGTAATACTTGATTACTCTGCGTAACAATATATCCACAAAATAATCAAACTTAAACTTTAATAGAAAGTTTTTAGCGATTATTGCCTGATGAATCTTCGATTTGCCAAATCTAGTAAAAACTATGGCATATCCAAAGAGCAATGCGGTTATCTTGTCGATAATAATCAGAGTTTTCCAGTAGGCTTATCTCGCGAGGGTAGTGAAAAAATCGCATGGGTTGGCTTTGATCAATTTGGAATTCGACTTGAGTGCGTTGCAATAGTTTTCAATGATCACTACTACATAATGCACTTAAAGCCAATATTAAGTAAGGAGAGCATAAATGAAATTAGAGAAAGGTTATGGTAAGAATAAAGACATTTACTTTGAGGATGTTGATCTTGATGAGTTGAATTTAATTGTTGATGGCGAAAAACTGACTGAGGCAAGAGCTGCTGCAATGGGAGAAGTGTTGGCTAAAGAGGCGCATCGAATATTGAGATTAAAAGAACAGAGAAACAATTAAGTAGCACTTTTACCTGTAAACTGCGCAAATGCGCGCATTATTTATTGAGCATGATCATGTATCTCTTGGCGGTCCTATTTGGCGCGCATTTGAAAAACATGGGTATGAGATTGAGCGATTTTTAGTAGTTCCAGAGAGCGCCTATAACTCCCCCAATATCGAGGTTACATTCCCAAACTTTGCTAATTACGATCTGATTGTGCCAATGGGAGCGCCATATGGAGCATATGAGGATGA
>JACCDX011357186.1_pt1 | contig 10110 bp, 11 predicted proteins | sample 7449681 | NCBI WGS metagenome assembly JACCDX01 (sample SAMN15323450, study PRJNA562643) | freshwater metagenome | isolation source: river surface water | place: USA:Blue River Watershed | collected 2017-08-18
AGCAGGCGCACGCGGCAGGCGTCAAGACCGGCGCCTGATGCCGGCCAACCTGTACGCGCTGGGCGCCATCGCGCTGTGGGCGTCGCTGGCCTCGCTGGGGCTGGCCCTGTCCCACGTGCCGCCCTTCCTCCTCACCGGCGTCGCCCTCGTCATCGGCAGCGTGCCGGCCTGGCCGCGGGTGCGGCAATGGAACGTGCCGGCGCGCACGCTGGCCCTGGGCATCTACGGCCTCTTCGGCTTCCACTTCCTGCTGTTCATCGCCCTACGCCTGGCGCCGCCAGTGGAGGCCAACCTCGTCAACTACCTCTGGCCGCTGCTGATCGTGGTCCTGGCCCCGGTGCTGCTGCCCGGCCTGCGGCTGAAGCCCGCGCATGTGGCCGCCGCCCTGGTGGGCTTCGCCGGCGCGGCCATCGCCATCCTGGGCGCGGCGCGCGACGTGACGGCGGCCTGGTCCTGGGGCTACCTGCCGGCACTGGGCTCGGCCTTCATCTGGGCCAGCTACTCGCTGTGGACGCGGCGCGTGCCCGACTTTCCCACCGCGGCCATCGGCCTGTTCGGGCTGGTGTCGGGCCTGCTCTCGCTGGCCTGCCACTGGGCGCTGGAGCCAGCCACCGCGCTGTCCGGCCGCGACTGGCTGCTCCTGGCGATCATGGGCCTGGGCCCGCTGGGCGCAGCCTTCTTCCTGTGGGACAAAGCGCTCAAGCTCGGCGACGCGCGCCAGATCGGCATCCTGAGCTACATCACGCCGCTGGCGTCGACGGTGCTGCTGCTGGTGGTAAGCGGCCGCGCGCTGACGGCGAACATCGCGCTGGCGGCGGCGCTGATCATCGGCGCGGCGGTGGTAGGGACGCGCCAGCGCTGAGCCGGCGCGCAGGCCGCCTCAGAGGCCCGCTTCGAGCAGCTTGCCCGGCTCCTCGGCCGCGAGCACTTCCTGGGCCCACGGGGCGAGGCGTGACGTGTCGGCGCGCAGCACCTCCTGCTTGACGGTGAGGATCTGCGCCGGGTGCATCGAGAAGCCCCGCAGCCCCATCCCGAGCAGCAGGCGGGTGAAGTTCACATCGCCGGCCATCTCGCCGCACACGCTCACCGGCTTGCCCTGCGCGCGGCAGGCAGAAATCGTGTCGGCCACCAGCCGCAGCACCGCGGGGTGCGCCGGGTCGTACAGGTGGGCCACCGATTCGTCGGCACGGTCGATCGCCAGCGTGTACTGGATCAGGTCGTTGGTGCCGATGGAGAGGAAGTCGAAGTACTTGAGGAAGGTGGGCAGCGTGAGCGCTGCGGCCGGAATCTCGATCATCGCGCCCACCGCCACCGCGCCGTAGGCCATGCCGCGGTTGTCCAGCTCGGCGCGGGCGAAGTCGATCAGCGACAGGGTCTGGCGGATCTCGCTGGCGTGCGCCAGCATCGGCACCAGGATGTTCACCTTGCCATGGGCCGCCGCCCGCAGCAGGGCGCGCAGCTGGGTGAGGAACATCGCCGGCTCGGCCAGGCTCCAGCGGATGGCGCGCAGGCCCAGCGCCGGGTTGAGGTGCGCCTCGTCGCGGCGGGTGTCGTCCAGCGGCTTGTCGGCGCCCACGTCGATGGTGCGGATGGTGACCGGCAGGCCCTGCATGCCCTCCACCGCGCGCCGGTAGGCGTGGTACTGCTCCTCTTCGTCCGGCAGGTGGCCCTGGCGACCCATGAAGAGGAATTCGCTGCGGAACAGGCCCACGCCGACCGCGCCGGCCTCCAGGGCGGCCGCGGCGTCCTCGGGCAGCTCGATGTTGGCGAGCAGGTCGACCTTCTCGCCGTCGAGCGTGACGGCGGGCGTGTGCTTCAGGCGCGCCAGGCGCCCGCGCTCGAGTTCGGCCTGGCGCTGCTTGAACTGGTACTCGGCCAGGATGATGGGCGAGGGGTCGACGATCATCACGCCGGCGTCGCCGTCGATGATGACCCAGTCGTCCTGCCGCACCAGCTGGCTGGCGCTGCGCGCGCCCACCACCGCCGGAATGTCCATGCTGCGCGCCACGATGGCGGTGTGCGAGGTGCGCCCGCCCACGTCGGTGACGAAGCCGGCAAACACGCTCTGCTTGAACTGCAGCATGTCGGCAGGCGACAGGTCGTGCGCGATCAGCACCAGCGGCACGTCGGTCGTGCCTTCCAGGTGCAGGTCCTGCTGCCCCTGCTGGCGCTGGGCCGGGCCGCGCCGCCCCTGCTGCTGCGGCGGGATCGGCGACGCCACGCCCTTCATGTGCCGCAGGATGCGGTCGGCCACCTGCTCGAGGTCGGCCTTGCGTTCGCGCAGGTACTCGTCCTCCATCTCGTCGAACTGGCGGGACAGCACCTCGAGCTGCGTCATCAGCGCCCACTCGGCGTTGTACATGCGGTCGACGATCCAGTGCTTGACGCCGGCGACCAGGTCCTGGTCCTGCAGCAGCATCAGGTGCACGTCCAGCAGGGCGGAAAGCTCGTGCGGCGCCTCCTTGGGGCCCATGCCGGCGATGGTGTGCTGGAGGCGATGGATCTCGTCGACCACCGCGTCGCGGCCCTCACGCAGGCGGGCGATCTCGGCATCGACCTGCATCGGGTCGATGAAGTAGTGCGCCACGTCCACGCGGCCAGCCATCAGCACCGCGCGGCCGATGGCGACGCCGCGCGCGACGGGCAGGCCGTGGATGGCGAACGTCACCGGCTCATTCTCCCTCGCCGAACTTGTCGTGAATGAGCGCCACCATCGCGTCCATCGCCTCGCGCTCCTGCTCGCCGTCGGTCTCGAGCACGATCTCGGTGCCCAGGCCGGCGGCCAGCATCATGACGCCCATGATGCTCTTGGCGTTGACGCGCCGTTCGCCGCGGGAGAGGAACACCTCGCAGGGGTAGCTGCCGGCCAGCTTGGTGAGCTTGGCCGAGGCCCGGGCATGCAGGCCCAGCTTATTGCGGATGGTGATGGGCGTCTGGATCATGGGAGGGTCGGCGGGTGGTCTGGTTCTGCGGTGCGGTGATGGCCACCTGCATGACCCCCTGGGTGCCGCCGCTGACCGCGCGGGCCACCAGGGCGTCCAGGGGTTCGTGGCGGTAGCTCACCGCGCGCAGGATCATGGGCAGGTTGACGCCGGTGACCAGGCGCGAACGCACGCCGTCGACCAGCTTCTGGGCCACGTTGCTCGGGGTCGCGCCGAACAGGTCGGTGAGTACCAGCACCGAACGCACCTGCGGCACGACGGCCAGCTGCTCCATCGCGATGCGGGCGGTGGCCAGCGTCTCCTCGGGCGAGAGATTGGGCTGCACGTCGACCGCCGCCACCGTGGCGCCACAATCCGGGAACACATGCAACGCACACTGGCGCAACGCATGCGCCAGCGGGGCGTGGCAAATGATCAGGATGCCATTCATCGTCCGGCATTATCCTGCGGCGGCACCCGCAGGAACCAGAGCCAGGACAGCACGCTGGCGGCCAGGAACACGCACAGGGCGCCGCGGAAGCTGTCCACCTCGGTCCAGCCCATGCCCTTGAAGGCGTCGATCAGCAGGCCCACGCCCCACTGGACCACGAAGATGCCCAGGAAGATCACCAGGTTGTAGGCCGACAGCGCCCGGCCGGCCAGCGCCGGCGGGAAGGCCATGCCGACCGAGGGCTGGGCCAGCGAGACGAAGCTGGAGGCCAGGCAGAACACGGTCCAGGTCCAGGCGCCCGCCTCGGAGCCCGCCGCGATCAGCCCGGCCAGCACCACGAAGCTGGTGGGGTGGCCCCAGACCATCAGGCGCTCGGCGCCCCAGCCGCGTTCGGCCAGGCGCGGCGTGACCACGCCCCAGGCCCAGTAGGCCACCAGCATCACCGCGTTGATCGTGAACAGGCCGGTGGCCGCCTCGCCGGCCGAATAGCCAGCCACGCGCACCATCCAGGGCCCGGCCCACAGCGTCTGCATCGCCACCAGGCCCGCATAGCCGAAGAAGCCGATCGGCGCCGCGCGACGGAAGTACGGGTGCCGCCACACCTCGCGGTAGCTGGCCCACAGGCTCTCGGAGGAAACCGGGGGCGGCGCCTCGCCGGGCTGCCGCCAGGCCGGCACCAGCCATGCCACCAGTGCGATGATGCCCACCGCCATCGCGGCCAGGCCCCAGAACAGCGGCCGCCAGCCGGCCACCGGCAGCAGCCACTGCACCGGCAGCGTCGAGGCCAGCAGGCCCAGCGAGCCCACCATCAGCATCCAGGAGTTGACGCGCACCAGCAGCTCGGGCGACATCCAGCGCCGGTAGCCGGTCAGCGGCGCCATCAGGCAGGCGCTCACGCCGATGCCACACAGCACGCGCGCCGCCAGCAGGCCGCTGAAATCGGTGGCCACCGAGAAGGCAAGGCAACCGGCCACCGCCATGAGCAGGAAGCCGATCAGCACTTTCTTGGGACCGTGGCGGTCCAGCCAGCGCCCCAGGGGCAGCTGCGTCAGGGCAAACCCCATGAAGTAGCCGCCGGCCAGCAGGCCCAGGTCACGCGCCTGGAGCGAGAACTCCAGCGTGAGCGTGGGCGCCAGCGTGGCGGTGATGGCCCGGATCAGTGTCGAGAGGAAATAGGCAAAGGCGAAGACGGCGAAGACGACCACCGCGTCACGTCGGGATAACAGCATGCTCAGCATTATCGCGAGGCGCAGGGCCGCACAATGTCGCCCATGCATTCTCTCGACGGCATCCGGGTCCTGGACCTCTCCCGCGTGCTGGCCGGCCCCTGGTGCACCCAGACCCTGGCCGACCTGGGCGCGGACGTGATCAAGATCGAACGCCCGGGCAGCGGCGACGACACGCGCGGCTGGGGTCCGCCCTTCCTGCCGGCACAGGACGGCGGGGGCACGGGCGAGGCGGCCTACTACCTGGGCGCCAACCGCAACAAGCGCTCGGTCACCTGCGACATCGCCACCCCCGAGGGCCAGGCGCTGGTGCGCGACCTCGCGCGCCACTGCCATGTGTTCGTCGAGAACTTCAAGGTCGGCGACATGGCGCGCTATGGCCTGGACTGGAACTCGCTGCGCGCGGTCAACCCGCGCCTGGTGTACTGCAGCATCACCGGCTTCGGCCAGACCGGCCCCTACCGCGAGCGCGCCGGCTACGACTATGCGGTACAGGGCATGGGCGGCCTCATGAGCGTGACCGGCGAGCGCGATGGCGCGGCCGACGCACAGGGCCGCCCGCTGGCCGCCGGCCCGCAGAAGGTGGGCGTGGCGGTGGCCGACCTCTTCACCGGCCTGTACTCCGCCACCGCCATCCTGGCGGCCCTGCGCCATGCCGAGCGGACCGGCGAGGGCCAGCAGGTCGACATGGCGCTGCTGGACACGCAGGTGGCCATGCTTGCCAACCTCGGCGCCAACTACCTGGTGAGCGGCCAGGTGCCGGGGCGGGCGGGCAATGCGCACCAGAACATCGTCCCCTACCAGGTGTTCGAGGTCGCGCCGCGCGCCGACGGCAGCCCGGACCACATCATCCTGGCGGTGGGCAACGACGGCCAGTTCGCGCGCTTCTGCGAGGTGGCCGGCCGGCCCGACCTGGCGGCCGACGCGCGCTTCGCCCGCAACGCCGACCGGGTCCGGCACCGCGCGGAGCTGGTGCCGGCGCTGGAGGTGATCATGAAGAGCCGGTCCAAGGCCGACTGGCTTCCCGCACTGGAGGCGGCCAAGGTGCCCTGCGGCGCCATCAACCACTTGGGCGAGGTCTTCGCCGACCCGCAGGTGCAGGCGCGCGACATGGTCGACACCTGGTCGCATCCGCAGCGTGAGGCGCTCCGGCTGGTGGCCAGCCCGATCAAGCTCAGCGGCACGCCGGTGCGCAGGGAGCGGCCGCCGCCGCTGCTGGGGCAGCACACCGAGGAAGTCCTCGGCGGCGTGCTGGGGATGTCGGCCGAACGCATCGCGCAGTTGCGCGCGAAGGAGGTGATCTGACCATGGCGAACTTCGTCCTCGTGCATGGCGCCTGGCACGGCGCCTGGTGCTGGCAGCGGGTGGTGCAGGCGCTGTCGACGCAGGGCCACCGGGTGCATGCGGTCACCCTCACCGGCCTGGGCGAGCGGGCGCACCTGGCCTCCCCGGCGATCACGCTGGAGACGCACATCGCCGACGTGCTGGGCGTGCTGGAGGCCGAGGAACTGTCCGACGCGGTGCTGGCGGTGCATTCCTACGCGGGCATGCTGGGCACCGCAGTGGCCGACCGGCGCGGCGACCGGCTGCGGCACCTGGTGTACGTGGATGCCGTGGTGCCCGAGCCGGGCGAGACCTGGGGCGCCACCCATGCGCCAGCCACCCGCGAGGCGCGCATCGCCGCCAGCCAGGCGTCGGCCGACCACACCTTCCCGCCGCCGGACCCGGCGGTCTTCGGCCTGCACGGCGCCGACCTCGCCTGGGTGGCCCGCCGGCAGGTGCCGCACCCGGGGCACACCTACACCGCGCCGCTGCATTTCGAGCCGGCCCGCGTCGGGCGCTTGCCGCGCACCTTCATCGACTGCACCGCGCCACCGCTGGCGACCATCGACGTGAGCCGGCGGCGGGTACGCGACCCGGGCTTCTGGGGCGGGCACTGGGCCGGCGGTGGCGGCGCGCGCGTAACCGAACTGGCCACCGGCCACGACCCCATGGTCAGCGACCCCGCGGGCCTGGCGAGGTTGCTGCTGCAGGCCGCCGGCGCCTGAACGCCGGCGGGTGCATACTGCAGGCCTTCCCCTGGACGACCCCCATGAAAAAGCGTGTTTGGAGCCTGGTCGCCGCTGCGGTGCTCGTGGCCGCGGCCGGTACCGTCTACCTGTCCACCGGCCGCAGCGCCGCGCCGGAATCCACTTTCGTGCTGCTCGATGGCAGCCGCACCACCACCTCGGACCTGCGTGGCAAGGTCACGCTCGTGAACTTCTGGGCCACCAGCTGCACCACCTGCGTCGCCGAGATGCCCGAGCTGGTCGCCACCCACGAGAAGTACCAGGCGCGCGGCTACCAGACGCTGGCCGTGGCCATGAGCTACGACCCGCCGAGCTACGTGGTGAACTTCACTCAGTCGCGCAAGCTGCCGTTCCAGGTCGCGCTGGACAACACCGGGGCGGTGGCCCAGGCCTGGGGCGACGTGCGCCTCACCCCCACCACCTTCCTCGTGAACAAGCGCGGGCAGATCGTCAAGCGCTATGTCGGCACGCCCGACTTCGACGAGCTGCACCAACTGATCGAGAAGCTGCTCGCCGAGGCCTGAGGCCACGCCAGCCCACCAAGAAAAAGCCCGGCATGGCCGGGCTTTTTGCTGGGTGCGGGCGCCGCGCGATCAGTTGTTGCGGAACGCGTCGTGGCAGGCCTTGCAGCTCTGGGCGGTGGGGCCGAAGGCGGCCTTGAGGTTGTCGAGGTTGTTGGTCTTGGCGGCCGCCAGCAGCTTGGTGGTCTCGGCCACCATCTTGTCGGCGTGGTCCTTGAATTTGGCCTGCTCGGTCCAGATCTCAGGCTTGGCCTTGTTGGACAGCTTGTCGGTGCCCGGGCCGAAACCGGCCCAGGGCAGGCGGGCCAGGGTGGCAACGACCTCGGCGTTCTCGACCGCAGCCTTGGCGTCGTAGGGCGCGCGGCCGGTGGCCATGGCGCCGATGCGGCTGAAGTGCGTGCCGATCACGGACAGGGAGCTCTGGCGGTACTTCACCGCATCTTCCGGCTTGGCGAACTGCGCATGGGCAGGCAGCGCGAGGAAGGCGGAGACGGCGAGCAGGGCACTGGCGATGGATTTCATGGGTGGGTCGAACGTTGGAGAGTGGATCGGAGGGACGACCGGCCAGTTTTATCAGAACCCCGTGACAATCGAAGGCATCCCCCCTAATCCCGACCAAGCCTGTTCCGTTTCCGGCGTGCCGGCGGCCATTGCCCCGAACCGGGGGCATCCTTTGTGCATCGACCGTCCCTGTCTTCTGTCACCCTCACCGCCATGCCTGCTGCCTCCGTCCGGGTCTGGGACCTTCCCACCCGCCTGTTCCACTGGACCCTGGTCACTGCCGTCAGTGGCGCGCTGGCCACCGCCTGGATTCCAGGCATCCCCATCGAATGGCATGCACGCTTCGGCTACGCGATCCTCACGCTGCTGGTATTCCGGCTCGTATGGGGTCTGGTGGGCGGGTACTGGTCCCGGTTCGCGGCGTGGCGGCCCACGCCCGCGCGGCTGGTCGCCTACCTGCGGGGCCGCCCTCACCCGGACGACCGTATCGGCCACAGCCCGCTGGGCACCCTGTCGGTGATCGTCATCCTGCTCACGCTCGCGGCGCAGGTGGGTACAGGGCTGGTCGGCGACGACGAGATCGCGTTCACAGGCCCGCTCAATCGCTTCGTGAGCACCGCTACCGGCCTGGCGGCCACCGCCTGGCACAAGGACCTCGGCAAGCTGCTGGTCATCGGACTGATCGCCCTGCACGTGTCGGCGATCCTGTTCTACCTGCTGGTCCGTCGCAACAACCTGATCGGTCCGATGATCCACGGCGACAAGCCGGCCGAGGCCGCCACGGCCGCGATGCCCGCACGCGACGACCGGCGCACCCGCCTCCTGGCGTTGGTGGTGGTGGCACTGAGTGCCGGTGGCGTGGGGTGGCTGGTGCGGCTGGGCACCGCGGCCGGCTACTGAGAGGCGGTCCGGCCCCGCGCTACACTGCGCCGTCGCTTCCGCTTCCTGACCTGCCTTGGACGCTTCCGCATCGCCCGTCATTGCGCCGTTCGGTCCGCAAACCGCGCCATCCGAACTCGGGCCCGTACGGGACCTCCTGCGTGAATACGCCGACGGGCTTGGCATCGACCTCGCGTTCCAGGCCTTCGACCGCGAGCTGGCCGACCTGCCCGGCGACTACGCGCCCCCGCGCGGCGCGCTGCTGCTGGCGCGGGTCGACGGCATGCTGGCCGGCTGCTGTGGCCTGCGGCCGATGGACGCGGCCGATTACCCGAATGCCGCCGAGATGAAGCGTCTGTATGTGAGGCCCGCTTTCCGCGGCCTGGGTCTGGGCCGTGCGCTGGCCGAAGCCACGCTGGACGCGGCCCGGCAGGCGGGCTACGCCAGCGTGCTGCTGGACACTCTCAGCGACATGGAAGCGGCGCGGGCGCTGTACGACGACCTGGGCTTCGAGGAAATCCCGCCGTACTATCACAACCCCATCGCCGGCGCGCACTACCTCAAGGTCGACCTGTAGGTCGCGCCGAACGGGAGCCGGCGCCGGACTCCCCGCAGCGTCCCGCCGTGCGGGCGGGACGTGGTGGCGAATCAGCCCTTGGCCTGAGCCAGCATGGTCTGGGCGTCGCTCACCTCGAACTTGCCCGGGGCTTCGATGTTCAGCGTGGCGACCTTGCCGTTCTTCACCAGCATCGAATAGCGGTTGCTGCGCAGGCCCATGCCGCGGGCGGTCAGGTCCAGCGTGAGGCCGGTGGCCTTGGTGAACTCGGCGGCGCCGTCGCCCAGCATGCGCACCTTGGTGGCAGTCTTCTGGTCACGCGCCCAGGCGCCCATCACGAAGGCGTCGTTCACGCTCACGCACCAGATCTCGTCCACGCCAGCCTTGCGCAGGGCGTCGTGGGCCTCGACATAGCCGGGCACGTGCTTGGCCGAGCAGGTCGGGGTGAAGGCGCCAGGCAGGGCGAACAGGGCGATGGTCTTGCCGGCGCTGGCCTTGGCCACGTCCACCGGGTTGGGGCCGATGCTGCAGCCTTCGCCCTCGACTTCCGAGTACTCGTACAGGGTGGCGTTGGGCAGGGTGTCTCCGACCTTGATCATGCGTGTCTCCTTGGAATGGGGGTAGGGGAAAAGGGAAAGGGTCGCCGTGGGAAATCCGGCTGCCAATGAAAAACGGCCCATTGTGGGCCGTTTTTCGAGACCGAGCAGTCCCCGGGGCTAACCGGGAACGCCTGGGCTTGGCAGTCAGACCTCGATGGCCTTCTCGACCAGGCGGGTCGCCACCCAGTTCTTGGTCTTGGAGATCGGGCGGCTTTCGGTGATCTCGATGATGTCACCGATGTGGTACTCGCCCTTCTCGTCGTGCGCGTGGTACTTGCTCGACTTGGCAACAATCTTGCCGTAGAGCGCGTGCTTCACGCGTCGCTCGACCAGGACCGTCACGGTCTTGGCACGCTTGTCGCTCACCACCTTGCCGATCAGGGTGCG
>JACCDX010516315.1_pt1 | contig 10108 bp, 8 predicted proteins | sample 7449681 | NCBI WGS metagenome assembly JACCDX01 (sample SAMN15323450, study PRJNA562643) | freshwater metagenome | isolation source: river surface water | place: USA:Blue River Watershed | collected 2017-08-18
CTGGCACTTTCCGGTACGCTGCAGAATTTTGCGGGCGGCGTGATGATCCTGTTCTTCAAGACCTTCCAGGTTGGCGACGTCATCGAGGCGCAGGGACACACCGGCATGGTGAAGGAGATCCAGATCTTCGTCACGGTGCTGACCACGGCCGACAACAAAACGATCATCGTGCCCAACGGTCCGCTGGCCACGGGGACACTGACCAATTACTCCACGCAACCGATCCGCCGCGTGGATTGGACATTCGCGATTGCCTATGGCGACGATGTTGATCACGCCTATGCGGTGCTGAAGCAACTGGTTGCAGAGGATGCAAGAATTCTGGCAGACCCGGAGCCTCTGTATGCCGTCGGTGCGCTCGCCGAGAGTTCGGTGAATATCGTTGTGCGCGTGTGGGTGAGTGCACTCGATTACTGGCCCGTGTTCTTCCGCATGAACGAGCAGGTCTACAAGCGCTTCGCGCAGGAAGGACTCACGATTCCCCGGCCGCAGCGGGATGTGCATATTTATCAGGAGAAATAGATCACAGCGCGGAATTATGAGAGTGCTAGAATCCAGAGTGACAATTCGATGCACAAACTAAGATTCACACACCAGGATTCAAACACCAGGATTCACACACAACGTTGACTATATGACTCAGGAGAGCCGCATGAAGAAAAATTCCATTTTTAGAAAGAGCCTCACGTCTTTGTTGCTGACCGTGTTCACGCTGCTCAGCGTGCAGACACCGGCAATGGCCGACATTGTCAGCACTGGTCAGCTTGCCTACGAGCAACAAACCCAGACTCAGCGCGAAGCACTGAAGAGCTTCCTCTCGCGTGATGACGTCGTCGCACAACTGGTGGAGCGTGGGGTGGATGTTGCCGATGCTCAGCAGCGTGTGGACAGCCTCACCAGTGCCGAGCTCAATGCGCTGTCGGAAAAAATTGATCTGCTGCCAGCGGGTGAAGGCGGTGTGGGACTGGTGATCGGCATAATCGTTGTTTTCATGCTGCTCGATATCGCCGGTGTCACTGATATTTTCCCTGCCATCTGATGCGATCAGTCAGGTGCTGAAAGCGTGCAACCTGCTTCCTTCCGGCTACTGACACTCGCTTTTGTATTCCTGCTCATGACCGGGTGCGCTTCGGCGCCCCAGTCTGCGGCCTTGCTGCAATCCGCCGAGGCTGGGGCATTGCTGCCAGCCACAGTGCTCCTCAACGACGTTCCGTTCTACCCTCAGGAAGACTATCAGTGTGGCCCCGCCGCGCTGGCCACCGTGCTGCAGGCCAGCCGTGTTTCCGTGACCCCCGATGCCCTCGTCTCGCAAGTGTATGTGCCCGCTCGTCAGGGTTCCCTGCAGATCGAAATGCTGGCGGCGCCCCGGCGTTATGGCCGCGTCACGCACGTCCTGCCGCCAGACCTCGAAGGCGTGCTGCGCGAGGTGCAGGGCGGCAGGCCAGTATTGGTGATGCAGAATCTCGGCCTCGACTGGTATCCGCAATGGCATTATGCGGTGGTGGTCGGCTATGACCTGAATACCGGAGACGTGATCCTGCGCTCCGGGCTGATCCGCGATTATCGACTGGCGCTGCCGGTGTTCGAGCGCACGTGGCAACGCGCCGGGCGCTGGGCTGTGCTGGTGCTGCCGCCCGGTGAGTTGCCGTTGCAGACTAGCGAGATGGCGTACTTCGATGCCGTGTCGGCATTCGCCAGCGCGCAGTCAGTGGAAGGGCTCAGCGACGCAGCGCGCGCGGAGCAGGCCGATGCCGTTGGCGCAGCGTGGCGCGTCGGTGCGCAACGTTGGCCGGACAGCCAGTTGCGGGCCATGGGGTATGGCAATCATGCTTATGGCCAAGGTTCGTTGCCGTTGGCGGCAGAGGCTTACCAGCAAGTGCTCGCCGCGCATCCCGACTACGCGGCCGCCCATAACAATCTCGCGCAGGTGTTGCTGGAGCAGGGGCATTTGCAGGAGGCGGAAATTCATGCCCGTCACGCAGTCGAGCTGGGTGGCGAGTTTGCGGAGACTTATCGGCGCACGTTGGAGATTGTGATTACGGCCAGAGGGCGTTGATTACCTGCAGTGGGCGATCCGTGTGATCACCCCACTCGCGCCAGTCGGCGAATCGCCAACCCTCCAAACAGCACTGTCACACCGATCAGCACGGCAGCAGCCATATCGGCCGGGAAGAAGATGAAGTCGCTCACACCCGCCAGCCCCAGTGCCAACTGATTAAGATGGAAGGCGGGCCAGATGACAGCCCAGGACTGCAGTGATTCCGGCAATGGGATGAAAATCCCTGACAACCAGATCATGGGCAGAAAAGCCAGATTGCCGAAGGCTGGTGCGGCAGATCCGGAGACCATAGAGCCGATGAAGAAACCAATGGCGAAGAACGGAATGGTCCCGATCACCATGACGCTCCAGATGATAAGCACCTGCCCCAGAGTCAGCGTTATTTTGCCGATTACCAGCGCAGCGATCACGATGGAGGCCGACGCCAGTGCACTGACAAGCATCGACATCAGTAGCTTGCCGATCAGATTGGCGCCCGGTGGCACGGGCATGGCGCGCGTGAGTTTGAGCAACCCGCCTTCGCGCTCCAGCGCCAGCCCCATGCAACCGCCGAAGATGCCAGGCATTGCGACTGCCAGCACCGAGAATCCCGAGAACAGGTAATTGACGATACCCGGCCCGTACTCGCTCGTCGTCGATTCGCCGCCGGACATCAGTACACCGAACATCAGGTAGATGGCCAGTGGCAGAATCAGAAACGGAATGGCGAACGCGGGCGTGCGCAGAGAGTTGAGCGTCTCGTAGTGCGCCTCGCTGAGATAGGCACGCAACAGTCGTCTCATGGGTAACACGGCGGATCGTTCAACTCCTCCTGCTCGAATATCCTTTGCTTGCGCGCTGTCAGTCGTGCCTGGAAATGAAGTGCTCATTTACGCTGCCTCCTTCTTCAGTTGCGGGCTGGTCTGTTCCGGGCGTGTCAGTTCGGTGAATGCTTCGGCCAGTGTGGCCTGTTTGACTTCCAGACGATGCAGCTGCTGATCGGCGCCAAGCAGGCGTCGCACCACGCTTTCGGCATCAGACGCCGTGACATGCAGAGTCTGTGACTCGCGAACCACCTCGACCACGCCGGGCCATTGGCGAACATCTTCTTCTGGCACGACGCTGGTGCAGCTGATGCGCTTGCGCGACACCAGTGCGCGCATCTCATCAACACTTCCCGTCGCAATCAGTTTGCCGCGTGCCAGCACTGCCACGCGATCCGCCAGCGCCTCGGCCTCTTCCAGATAGTGGGTTGTCAGCACGATGGCACAGCCCCGGTCGAGCAACAGTCGAACTGCGTTCCACATTGCCTCGCGAGCCTGCACGTCGAGCCCGACCGTAGGCTCATCGAGGAACAGCAGTTGCGGCCTGCCACACACGGCGACCGCAAACTGCACCTGGCGCTTCTGCCCGCCGGACATCTTGCCGTAGCGTACTTTCGCCAATTCCTGCGTACCGGTCAAAGCAAGCGTTTCATCAACTGTGAGCGGATTGGGGTAGTAGCTCGACGTGCGCGCAATCAACTCTCGGGTTGTCAGCTCAGACGAAAGATTCACGTCCTGCATCATCACGCCAATGTCGAGATGACTCTGCACATCATGGGGAGAGCTGCCCAGCAACTGCACGCGTCCTGCATCGGCTTCCAGCAGGCCCAACCACAAGGAGATGGCGGTGGACTTACCGGCACCGTTGGGGCCGAGCACGGCGAGCAGCTCACCGGGACGCACGGCCAATGTCAGTCCGTCCAGCGCCAGTGTGCTGCCGTAACTCTTGCTGACGTTGTCGAGTTCCGCCACATACACAGTTTTGCGATCGGGTTGTCGAGGATCCGGCGTGTGGGCATCATCATGTCCCTTACCACTACGTGAATATTGGCGACCATTCAACACTTCGCCGATGAATGTCGAACGCACCAGATAGTGATAACTGAGCAGCAACACCGTCAGCGTGATGGCCAGAATCAGCGGAAATTTCAGCGCCCAGTGCAGCTCCACGCCCATCAGCAGCACCTGCAGCGAGAACACAATTGGCAGATGCGCGATGTATAGCCAGTAGGACGCGTCAGCCAGATAACGCTGCCACGCACGCGCCTTCGAGAAGAAGCGCAGTGCGGCACCGGTCAGGCCGAACGACCAGTACCAAATGGCAGTCGTGTAACTCAGCGTATAGGCCAGTCTGTACCACTCAGGGTTGCCCTCCGCGAACATGCTTGCCAGCGTGGGCGCAGGACCGCCAATCAGCAGACACACCACAGTCAGTACGGCGGCCACCAGAAGATTCGGCACCCAGCGTCGTTGCCATGCATTCAGCACATTCGTCTGCCGCTGCAGAATCCAACCGAGTGTGAATGCAGAGCCATAGGCGATCAGTGCGGGAGTCTGGGGAAGCAGTCCGAAATCCGGTGTGGGAATGCCGGTCCACGGCTGCCAGGCCGCGAAGTTGTAGAAGAACAACGCAGACGGAACTGCTATCAACAGTGGCGCGAAGAAGGACGGCAGCACGGCGCTGGCGACACGATCCACAAGAGCGCGGTACTTGCCTTCTGCATCGATGCCTGTGACCAACACCCAGCGCAGTGCCAGGAAACCCACATACAGGATGCAGAGGTAATAAAGGAACCACAGATGCGTCAGTGGCAGCCCGGCAGGCATCCCACCTCCTTCTACCCCAGACATCGCGGCCATCCCTTCTGTACCAAAGGTTTTGGTCATGCCCCAGACGGTAATGACACCCAGCAGTGGCATCAACACCACCCAGCCCGCCAGCATCGGAACCACGATGCGTTTGGCTCTGTCCTTCGCAAACGAACGCAGCCCGCGACGATGAAACACCATGTGCGCGAAGTAACCGGCGAGCATGAAGAACAGGCTCATGCGGAAAATATGGATGACGAAGAACGTCACGCCTAACGTCGTGCTCTGGGATGCATCCATGGCCGGAATTGGCAGAAAGAACGACATGGTAGCGTGCAGCACGATGCCGAGCAGCAGCGCGAAGCTGCGCAGTGCATCGAGGGCGTGCAGGCGCTGGGATCCCGCCGGTGTCGCGAGTGATGAAACTTCAGTGTGATTGCTGATTGCAATGCTCATGAACATTAACTCCTCAGAGAAAATCCTTCTTGCGGGAGAGGAAAGTGAGAGCAATGGTCAGTACGGCGACAATCACCGCCAGTTCCACTGCCAGAATGGTGAAGACAGCGGGTGACCACACTGCTACCGAACCGTCCACGTTGTCTCCAATCGAGGGAAAGCGTCTGACCAAGGGCATGAAGATCGAGATCGACATGTTGGTGAGCACAATCGTCGCCACCACCCACAATTCTTTTTGCGTGACGAGTGACACGCAGAGAAAGATGCTGAAGTTATGCAGAAAAAATCCGAGCAGTAACACCAGAAATGGAATCAGCCCATCGGGCAACTCATCCAAAGCGAGGATGGAGATAATGGCAGCCGCACCGGAAATCGCCAAGGGCGTTGCGAATGAAATGAGGGATGAGAGCAGCTTGGCCACATAGTAGTCCCGCGCAGACACCGGCAGACTGAACACGAAGATGTGGGTGCGCTTCTCGCGCTCCTGCACAACGCCGTACATCCCCACGAAAATTCCCACGGCAACGATGTTGGTGATGAACATGACGCCACCAATGGTGAAACCGATCATGCTGGTGGAAGAGAGCAGCACCGCCACCAGACCCGCCAGCGTTGAACCGATAATGAACACGCGATTCATGTGCACATCCTTGCGCACCAGTGTTCTGGTCATAGACTGATTCATTGTGGATAGGGTCATTGTCCTTTCCCCTTTCTGCTGTGCATGACATTGGCGACAAACACTTCTTCCAGCGTCATGCGCTGCACCTCGTGCACCGTCGCACCGGCTTGTTCGTACCGGGCCTTCAACTGCGCTGTCCACGCATTGGTCGTCACAGTCGCCACATGGCCTGTGCCGGAAACTTCGATGGTTCCGGGTATGGCGGCAATCACGCTCTTCACATCGCCAGAGGCAGGCAAATCCAGCTTGAGGCGCCGCCAGCCATTCATGAACGATTCCTTGTCGCTGGAATCGATGATGCGCCCGCGATCAATGAAGGTGATGGAGTCGGAAATCTGTTCCACATCCACCGTGTTGTGCGATGAGAAGAGAATGGAGCGCTCTCCGTCCTGCAACACGTCCATTAACTCGGTGAGCATCTCGTGACGCGCCACCGGGTCAAGACCCGTGGTCGGCTCGTCGAGCACCAGAAGGCGCGGACGGCGCGCCAGCGCCAGCAGCAATAGCGCCTTGATGCGTTCGCCCTGAGATAGGCTCTTCACCTGCTGTTGTGGATGCAGGGCAAAACGTTCGATCAACTTGCTGGCATAGGCCGGGTCCCAGCCTGGATAGATCGAACGAATGAAATCCATGTGCCACGCGACCGTCTCGCCACCAAAAAGCGCCATGTCGCTGGAGATGAATCCGATGTCGCGTTTGGCCAGCGCCTGCTGCTGGGGCATGACATGACCAAGCACACGAGCCTCGCCGGATGCCGCACTGATCAACCCCATGAGGATGCGGATCGTGGTGCTCTTGCCTGCGCCGTTGGGCCCGACAAAGCCCATGATCTGCCCCTGCTCCAGTTGCAGGGAAACGTCCTGCAGCTGAAAGAAGTCGTAGGACTTGCTGATGTTCTGCAGATCAATTGCCAGCGTGGTCATCGTCGTGTTCTTCCGTCGTGTCGATGTGTGGGTTCTGTCTGTCGTGCGTATCAGTCAGCAGCGCCTGCAACCGCAACTGTAGATCGTCGTTGCTGATGCCGACCAGTCGCGCCACAGCGATGGCGGTCTGCAGATGGGTATCCAACTCCTGGGTCTGCAGATTGGCGCAAAGCTCACAGTTGTCGGCGATGAACGAGCCGCGACCCTGCCGAGTCACGATCACGCCCTCATGCTCCAGTTCCAGATAGGCGCGCTTCACGGTGATGACGCTGACCCGCAAGGCAATCGCCAGCGCCCGGATGGAAGGCACTTCCTGGCCCGCAGGCCAGTCGCCGATAGCCACCCGATGACGTATCTGCTCCATGATCTGGAGGTACATGGGGCGATGGTCGGCTTGCGATATGGTGATGTCACTGTGCATATTGATATATACACTATGCTCAGTGTGTATGCACAGTCAACTATTTTTTGGGACAGCGTGTCTGACTCCCCCCTCCCGTTGCTTCTTCGTGACTGCTGTTCTACTCTCGGTCGGTCAACAACCGTTCAGCAGTCCCTGTCACAACAAGAACAATTCTTCAGGAGACGCCTCATGCAAACCGCCCGCTCGCTCTTCTTTCTCCTCTGCGCCTGTCTCGCTGGCATCCCCGTCGCGCATGTACCGATCACGGTCGCCCAGACCAGCGCAGCGGCGACCACCGAGTCCGAACCCGACTTCGAGTTCTTCCGCACTGAGGTGCAGCCGATCTTCCTGGCCAAGCGCGGCAGTAGTGTCCGCTGTATCCAGTGCCACACCCGCAGCAGCGGGTTTCGCCTGCAGCCACTGGACGAGGGGGCGCACTTCTGGACGTTGGAACAGTCGAGGCTGAACTTCGCTTCCGCGAGAGCCTTCGTGGTACCGGGAGCTGATCCGTTGCAGAGTCGCTTTCTCACGCATCCTCTGGCCGCTTCCGCAGGAGGTGATGCGTTTCATGGCGGGGGCAAGCACTTCGCCAACCGCAGCGATCCGGAGTGGCGCATCATGGCGGCCTGGGCCGCCGGTTTGGTGACCCGTCCACCTGCGGCAGGCACGGTGGTGCGCATCATTCAAACCAACGCAGCGGGCGATAATTCTCACATCATCGATCCGGCTACCAACACCGTGGTGGGCGTGATCGAGGACGTGGAGATTCCACATGGCGTGACCTCGGCGCCGGACGGCAGCGCCATCTACATCTCCAATGAGTCGATGCACAGTCTGGATATCATCGACTCCAGAACCCTGCGCGTGAAACGCCGCGTCGCCCTGAGCGGACGCCCCAACAATGTCGCGGTCAGCAAGGATGGCAGCAAGGTGTATGTGAGCATCATGGAGATGCCCGGCGCAGTCGACATAATCGACACCGCGACCATGGAGAAGATCAAGACTCTGCCCGTGGAAGGCGCGATCCACAATGTGTATGTCACCCCCGACGGGCGTTATGCTGTGGCCGGTTCCATCCAAACCAGCACGATCAATGTCATCGACACCAGCACCGACGAGCTGGCGTGGACGCTGGAAATGGACGCCGGGATTCGCCCGATGATCTTTGATACGCATGCCGACGGTTCCACCCGCAACATCTACGTGCAGCTGTCCGACTTTCATGGCTTTGCCGTAGTGGACTTCAACACCCGCAAGGAAGTGGCCCGCGTCGAGCATCCGGAAGTGCCGGGCGAACACGCGCATCTCGACGGACTGCAGGCCGCGCCAGCGCATGGGCTGGGCATAAGCCCCGATGGCAAGACGCTGTGGTCTACCAGCAAGATCTACAGTCACGCCTACGTGCATTCGCTGCCTGACCTGAAAGAAATCGGCCGCGTCTTCGTGGGCCAGCACCCCGAATGGATCACCTTCACGCCCGACGGCAAGACGGCCTACATCGGCGCCGCGGGGGACAACGCGACCTATGCGGTAGACACCGCCACGCTCACGGTTGTGGCGAAAATCGCGGTGGGCCAGACGCCCAAGCGCATCGGGACAGTGCTTATGCAGGTGGATTGATGCCGAGGAGGATCAGGGCAACGCCGGCCGCGAGTCGTCCCAGAGGACATCGCAGCAGACGATGAACTGTCCGCCATCGATCTCGGTCAGCACGGAAAGCGTGATGCACAGCGTGCCATCGGAGATGGAGAAATAGGGCTTGGTCACTTGTATAAGCCCGGGATTGCGAACTGCGTTAAAGAAGTAATCCCGGCGCTTCCAGCTGGCACCCTGTGTGTCCGCCAGCGCGCGCAGCCGATCGCGGGTCTTGGCTGCGATCCCGGGAGAGTTGATGTTGGAGTAGCACTGGCTGCCATCGAGGGCGAGTTGATAGAGGCGTATCGTGTCCGGCATCTGCAGCAGTTGTTGTGAAATATCCTGCATGGTGTGGCAGCGCGTTCTTCCTGTGGTGGCGTTCGTGAACAGATCGATATAGGGCGTCAGCACATCCTGATATTGCTGCTGCGAACGCTGGGTCAGCACATCGAAGCTGTTGTAGAGATCCTTCCACAGGCCACTCTTGGTCCTGATCGATTCTGACAACAGAAAGGGATGTGCGAAATAGAATCCCTGTACCAGATCTACGCCGCCATCCATCACCGCGATGGCTTCCGCCTCTGTCTCGACACCCTCGGCCAGCACAATGCACTTGCAATTGTGCAGCATGCTGGTGATGCCCTTGATCAGGCTCTTGACGCTCGGGTCGGTGCCCGCCTTCTTCACCATGCTCCTGTCCAGCTTGACGATGTCCGGCTTGATGCGCCAGATGCGCTCGAAGTTGGACTGCCCCGCGCCGAAGTCATCGATGGCAATCAGAAAGCCCAGCTTCTTGAACTCCTGAATATGGCTCTCCAGCTCCGCCTCGTCATCAATGTTGGACTCCAGCACCTCGATCACGAAGCGATTGGCGGGGTAGTTCTTCTCGCGCAGCAGGCAGGACAGGAAGCTGATGTAGCTGTCTTTCTTCGCCAGCGTCTGCGGGTCGACATTGAGGAACAGCCACGCGTTGGGCGGGTCAAGAGCATAGAAGTTCTCGATATGCACCAGCTGGCAGATCTGATCGAGGTTGATGATCTCCTCGCTCTGGGTACTGCTGAAGAGCTGGTACGGCGGAATGATTCTGTCCTGCGTGTCGACGCCTCTGGCGAGCCCCTCAAGCCCCACAATGCGACGATGCGCGATGCTGTAGATGGGCTGAAACGCCGAGATGATCCTGCAATTCAGGTAATCGGCGTAGCGGTTGCCATTGAAGTATCCGAGCGTGGGAGATGGGTCAGCGCCGACGGCAAATCCGTGTATGTCGATATCGTGATCCATCTGCAGCCAGTGTGTGAAGTGAGTCTGTGATTCTACCTGAGGAGGTTCGTTAAGCAA
>JACCDX010598722.1_pt1 | contig 10108 bp, 6 predicted proteins | sample 7449681 | NCBI WGS metagenome assembly JACCDX01 (sample SAMN15323450, study PRJNA562643) | freshwater metagenome | isolation source: river surface water | place: USA:Blue River Watershed | collected 2017-08-18
ATGAATATGCGCAAGATCTTGATATTGAAGGTTTGGCGGCTTGTGTGAAGCAGAAAGAAAATCTAAAAAAATTATCGCGCGAGAGAATTCGTGCGGAATTTTTGAAGATGTTGATGAGTGCGAAAAAGGAAAATTTGACTGCGGTTTTGAAGGTTTTAGAAAGTCAGAAAATTGCTGCGGAGATATTTTCTTCGAAGCTTGATATTCAAGCGTTGGAGCATCTTTTTGAAATTGAAGAAAAATTAGAAATTTCCGCGGATTTGAATTTGAAAATGGCAGTTTTGTTTTGTGAAGAAAATTTGGATTTGAAAATTTTCGGCAAAGAAATCTGTGCGACTAATGCAGAGAAGAAATTTTTTGATTTTGTGAGTTTGCATCACGATGTACCCCGCAACAAGTGTGGGGTGACAAATAAGAGTAGCATTGCCAACCTCCTCATTTGTCACCCCGCACTTGTTGCGGGGTCCATTTCGGAATTGAATAAACTTCTTTTGTTGGCCGAAAAAGAAACCGTTCTGAATCTTTACTTACTGACTTTCGCTAAAAACTACGATCCCAAAAAAATCCCTGATGTAAAAAAAATCCTCAACTTCCTACAAAATTTCTTCCTTCCAATTTTCCCCCTAAAAAGCGAAGACTTAATCGAACTCGGATTTTTTGGGAAAAATCTTGGAATCGCTTTGCAAAAAGCCAAAGAAATTTGGGCGGAAAATGATTTCAAAATGACGAAAAGTGAATTGATCGCCAGCCTTAAAGAATAAAGAGCGCGGGCATGTTGACTTTTATCTCGGTAAAAATAGTTTTTCGCGGTCGCACGTCTTAAAAACTAATTTCCAAAAAATGGCAACTTCCAAGCAAGAGCAGCTCTACAACGAAATTGTTGAATATTACAACTATGCCGATCGTTTGCTGAGCGCTGTTGAAGACAATGAACATGAGCTGGCTACACAACAATTCTCAATAATTGAAGATGTAGTAAATAAGCTGGAAGAATGTGCTGATACGTTGACTACGCAATATATCGACTTCATTAAAAATGGAGAATCAGAAAAAAATTCTGAAGCAATTCGCGGCTCGCTAAATGACATTATGGCCAAGATTGAAGAATGTCGTAACAAGACTTTGATGCTTTACCATCTTGATGAAGCTGAGAAAGATATTAAGATGTAATCATGGAAAAATTCCAAAACACTGTTGCAAGAATCAGTTCTGATCTCAAAAAAATTGACGAAATAATCTTAGAATTTTCGGTCGGCAAATCTCCTTTAATCAAAGAAATTGCGAATCATTTAATTTCATCGGGCGGAAAAAGAATTCGTCCGATTATTTTAATTCTTGCCGCCAAGCTTTGCGGCAGTAAGGCAAATTCTGGTTACAATAATCTTGGTGCGGCGGTTGAATTAATTCACACCGCAACTTTGCTGCATGATGATGTGGTTGATAATAGTTTGGTGCGTCGTGGTAAAAAAACTTCCAATGCAATTTGGGATAACAAAGCCAGCATTTTGGTTGGTGATTATCTATTCTCGATTGCTTTTCAATTGATGGTTAGAAGTGACGACATGCGAATTCTTGATTTGCTTTCGAAAGCATCAAGCACAATGGCTGACGGCGAAGTGATGCAGTTGGAAAATTCTTCTGACTTACAAATTACCGAAGAAAAATATCTCGAAATTATTTTTGGAAAAACTGCGGTGTTATTTTCGGCAGCTGCGGAAACGGGTGCTTTGCTTAATAAGCGTGCTGATTTAGAGATTTTAGCTCTGCGTCAATTTGGAAAAAATCTGGGAATAATTTTCCAAATTGTTGACGACATGCTTGATTATTCTTCGAAAGAAAATGTTTTGGGCAAAGATTTGGGTAATGATTTTTTTGAAGGAAAAGTTACCTTGCCAATTATTTTAACTTACCAAAAAGCTGACGAAAAAGATCGTGAATTTATCGCCGATCTTTTCGCTAAAAATTTGATGGCAACACAGAAGAATCAGGAAGATCTCGCCGCAATTTTAAATTTGATGGAAAAATATCAAGGCCTTGCCGAGTCAAGAAATAAAGCACTTTTATACCGTGACGCGGCATTAAAAAATCTGGAAATTTTTTCTGACAATAGTTTTTGTGATCTTGAAGCCAAACAAGATTTAATCACAATTTTGGATTATTCCTTGGCGAGAATTTTTTAAGTAAATCCACATGAAAAATCTTCGACAAATCGCGATTATTTTTGCAGCTTTTTTCTGCTTAGAAAATGCCAACGCCCAAATTGTTGACAGCCGTTTTTATCGTTGGACGGTTTACGAATTACAAGAAGATGAATTGCAAGATAAGCAATGTTACATCGTGGCGAACCCTTTGAATGTTGAATCCGACCAATCTACTAGACAAAAACCTTACATCATGATTACGCGTTTTCAAAGAGAGCGCAAAGAAGAAATCAGCGTTTACGGCGGTTATGAATATAAAATTAATAGCAAAATTTTCTTCATGATTGATGACGAATCGCAATATCGTTTCCCAACCAAAGGAAGTGTCGCTTGGGCAAAAAGCAAAGATGAAGATGTGGAAGTGATACAGAAAATATTAAATGCCAGCAAGGTTAGAGTAAGAAGCGATTCGGCAATTGGCACTTTTGCAATTGATGAATATTCAACTAAAGGAATCGCTAAAGCTTACGCACGGATGAGAGAGATTTGTAAATAAATAAAGCTGTCATCACATGTCAAAACCCAAGGCAGCTCCGTTAAAAATTCGCCAAAGAATAAATCAAATTTATCAATCGGCTTCTTTGGAAGAAAGCTTTGCTGGTTTTTTTGGTGAACTTGCCAGTTTAAATAGTCGTGAAGTTAGTGAGTTTTTAAGTGCTTTATCAAGAAGATCTGATGCCAATTTTTCGCCAACTTATTTGCAACAATTGCAAAGCAAAATTAATGAAATGGTGGCGCTGCAAGTTCCAAAACCAAATGCTGCCGAACTTGGAATTATTTTAAATAGTTTGGCGGGTTTGGGATATAAAAAGGCTGATTTGCCAGCGCTGGATATTCAAAATCTGGTCCGAGTTTTTAATGCAGAAGAAGATGTCAGTGGCAAAAATATGCTCAGTATTCTTGGTGGATGTGCCCGACTTTCTTACGATAAAGATGAACTTGTTTTTGATGATAGAAAATTATCTGGAATTATCAGTATTGAATTTGCCACGTTTAATTCTTCACAAAAAATTCATCTTCTAAATTCTTTAGCAAAAGTTGGTTACGATAAAAATAATCCGACACTTTCGCCGGCGATATTAAAAACCTTTAACAGAGTAAAAAGAGAAGTTCAAATTCTTGATGGCAAAGATATTGCGGCATTAGTTCACTCAATGGCGAAGATGGAAATATATGAAGAATTATTCGCAGCACGAGAAGAAATAATTGCCGGATTAACTTCACAAAAAGTTTCGGATCTTTCTTCGCAGGCAGCTTTTTCTATGCTTCAGGCTGAAATGTTTTGTAGAGCAGAATATAAACAGGAATTCTTTGGCATTGAAATTCAAGAATCAGTTGCTCGAAAATATGAGCGAAAAGTTGAGCCAATTTCCAAGCTGCAAAAATCAATTATAGCAAGTTTAGAGAAAAGTGGTTTTAGCATTATTCCAGAAAAATCAGTTTTTGAAGTTAGCGGAGTTTCAGTTCGTGATGTTGATATTGTGGCGACAAAAAGGATTAATGAAGAGTTGAAAACTTTTTACTTCGAAGTTGATGGAACCAGTCATTATTTGGGTAGGAGCCACGAAACAGATTCGGCAACAAAAAGAAGAGATCGTCTTAATCGCGAAGCAATTTCATCAAGAGTCGACTCTATCAATAAATCTTACTATTTGACTTTACCTTACTACGAAATTGAGGCGAATCAAAATTTACTAAAAGAATATTTATCAGAAAAAATGCAGCAGGCTCAAGAAATTGAGTCGCGTTTTTATTTAGAATCTCTGAGTGCTGGAATTGCAGATCTTAGAATTACAGAAGTTCGTGCTGAGATGACTTCCACTGTTGATCCTGTTGAATTGACGGCAATTTCTAGAAAATCAAAAAAGAAAAAATCAAAACCAAAAACTGAGCATGTCTTTAAGTCAGTTGGTGAAGAAGAAGAGATCGAATTATCGAATTTAGAAAAGGCAATTCGCGTTAATAATATTAGAGAAATCGAAAAGGCGATTTGTAGTGGTGAAGATGTAAATCAAATTTTAAGTTCAGGCAGAACAGCCTTTGATGATGTTTTGCAACGTAACTTTGAAAATAAAAGATTCCCTAATCCAGTTTTATCAAAAATCCTCAATCTGTTGATTAATGCCGGTGTCGAAGTTGCTGATTCAGAAATTCTGACATCACAAGATCCTGAAGTTAGACGAAAATTATCGACATTATCTCGTCATGCGCAATTGCGAGGATATGAATCATTGTCCGGTACTTTGATTGCAATTGATTCAACGACAATAAAAAGCGATGAATTAACCACTGCTGTTCAATCAAATTCTCTGCAGATTATTGATGCTTTAATTGCGAGTGGTCGCTTTGATCCAAATAGCGCTGATGCTGAATCTGCGATCAGTTTAGCTGTGGAAAATATTATGGCTGGAAAAAGCGATATAAAAATTTTGGCGAGCTTGATGAATAAGGCTCAAATAAATTCTAACTTAATTAGAGATAAATCAGAGTTGGTAATGCAAGAATTGCTGACCAGATCGCTGGAAGATAACTGTGATGAAATTTTTATTCCGCTGGTTGAACAAAATCGTCTTAGTCGCGATTTTTTATTTGGCAGAGAGCCACAAAAAACAAATTTCTCGCTACTACATTGCGCTGCGATGCATGGTAGTAAAACTGTGACCAGATTCTTAACTGATACGACAAATTCTTGCGCAGTTCCAGCAGATCGTATTGTTGGAGTGCGAACGCCTCTGATGGTTGCCATTGACAGTAAACAAATGGAAATCGTAAAAATTTTAGTTGATGAAAGAGGTGTAAGACCAGATCAATTAAGTAGTATTGGAATAAATCCGATTACAAGAGCCGCTCATGTTGGAGATTGTGAGATGATTGATTATTTGATGAGCAGAGGTGCGGAAATTAATTTCTCGATGGATCCTAAAATATTCCGTCGTCAATTCTCGTCATTCTTAGAATCTAATGGCATTGGTGTAAGTACAATTCCCAATACAATTATCTCGGCAACAATTGCCGGACATAGCGAAATAATCCCATTCTTGGTAGAAAAAGGAGCGGACTTGGATGTGGTTAATCATATGGATGGAACAAGAACTTCTTTGGTTAATAGCGCAATTAGCAAAGGAGACGCTAGCTATCTTTCTGGTTTGATTGATGGTGGTCTTGATGTAGTTTCAAAACAAAATCTTGGTGGAAAACTTGTGGCACCACTTGAATTTGCTACTGATCTATCCATTACGCCAGGTTACGATTTTGAAGTGATTAAGCTGTTATTAAGAAATGGTGCTAACCCAAATGGGAAGAGTTTTGATGAGGATTATACAATATTTCATTCGGCGTTAATGATACCAAATATCCCGATCAGAGTCATTAAAGCTATGATCGAAATTGGTGGAGCAGATTGTAGGGGGGAAACTAAAGAAACTCTTCTTGCTGGAAGGAATACTCCGATTCAGCAGGTTGCGGGAAAGGCAGATCCATCACCTTTGGATATAGCGATAATGGGATTATTGATTGATGGCGGCGCTAATCCAAATCAACAAATGAGTAATGGTTTGACCTTGGCTTGTTGGGCAGCAATTAATGGTAATTTAAGAATGCTGCAGGTTTTGGAAAAAAAAGGAGCAGATTTTATAAGTAAACAAGGATTTGAGAAAAGAACTCCGATGGAATATGCGATAGAACAGGAAAAAGGAGAGGTTGTTGAATATTTGAAAAGATTTACAGAAGTGTTGCCTGAAGGGCCATCAGCAGTAGCAACTGTAAGAAACAGGACGAGTAATAGTTTAAAGACAACTATAGATGCTAAAAATCCTCAGGGAAAATTTTGTGGTTAAAAAACAAAAAAAGAATCGATTGGTTTCGACTTTGCTCAAATAGTCTGCTCTTTCTTTTATTGTTACTTCCAACAACTATCCACCGTCACATCAACCCGCAGCGGCACGTCCAAAACAAAGGCATCTTCCATTTCTCTTTTTAAAATTTTCGTCGCGATTTCAACTTCATCTTTTGGTGCTTCAACCACTAATTCGTCATGAATTTGTAAAATAATTTTCGAACGTAAATTCATTTCACGGAATTTTTTATCCAAATTAATCATCGCTTTTTTGATAATATCCGCGGCGCTTCCTTGAATTGGAGCGTTGATAGCCAAGCGTTCCGCTTCGTTACGAATCATCGGATTTTTATTATTGATCTCGCGGATAAAACATTTTCTGCCCGAAATTGTTTCGACAAAACCATTAGTTCGCGCCAAATCGATGTAACTTTTCATGTAAGAATCAATTCCGGGATAAGTTTCCAAATAAGATTTTATGTACATGGCAGCTTCTTGTCTTGGAATATCAAGCTGGCGCGCAAGGCCGAAAGCACTGATTCCGTAAATAATTCCGAAATTAATCGCTTTAGCTTTTGAACGAATTTCATCAGTAACTTGAGCTTCGGGAATATGAAAAACTTGCGCGGCGGTGATGCGGTGAATGTCTTTATCTTCTTTAAAAGCTTTAACCAAATTATCGATTTTGGCGACGTGAGCAATGACGCGCAACTCAATCTGCGAATAGTCCGCCGAGATTAAAAGATGATCTTTGGCGGCAACAAAACTCTCACGAATTTTTTTACCTTCCAAACTTTTAATCGGAATATTTTGTAAGTTGGGATTGTTCGAACTGAAGCGTCCGGTAATAGTCGAAGTCGTCGAAAAATTACTATGAATACGATTGGTTTTGGGATTGATTTCTTTTGGTAGTGCGTCGGTGTAAGTATTTTTTAATTTTGAAAATTTACGGAAATCTAAAACCTTGCTGGCGATTGCGTGACCTTCCTGCGCAAGCTCTTCCAAAACGCTAGAATTAGTTGAAAATGCGCCGGTTTTTTTCGATTTTTTTGAAGAATCTAAACCTAATTTTTCGAAAAGAATTTTCGCCAATTGTTGCGTTGAAGCGATGTTAAATTCTTCACCAGAAAGTTGGTAAATTTCTTTGGTGAGGTTTTGAATTTGTGCGGCAAATTCCTGCGATAAATCGTGAAGTTTTTTGATATCGATTGCAACACCATTGTTTTCCATTTCAGCAATAACCTGTAAGAGTGGAAGCTCTAAACCTAAATAAGCAAAATTGAGTTTTTGTTGATGAATTCTTGGCGCGAGAACTTTGTAAAGTTGTGAAATTGCGAAATTTCTAAAACAGAAAAAATCAGCTTTTTTTGCTGCGTCAGAAAAAATTTCCGGCTCTTTATTTTTTTCCAGTTCAGCAAAAATTTCACTAAATCCTAATTCGGCAATATCTTCGTTGAGATTAAGATCTATCAACTCGCGCAGATCACTTTTCATTGAAGAGCTGACAAGGTGATTAATCAAAGAAACATCTTCGTAAGATTTTATTTCGGCGATTTTTAGGAATGATTTAGAATCAAAAAAAACTTTTTTGATCGCATCATTTTCTAATATTTTAGCTAAATTGGAAATCGCAAAACCATTGTCAGAGCTGATTTGCGGAGCTTCGTCATTAAAATTAAAAAGATCAGTAGCTTGAGTTTTTACGGTAACTTTTTTGTGGCTGACAGTTTCAAAATAAAAAATTTCTTTAGGAGCTTCGTCAATTTTAGCGGTAGAAATTGTGACGAAATTGTGATGATAATCGATGGTTACGATTCCATTTGAAAGTGCTTGAACAGAGAGTTGATCAATTATTTCTTGTGAAGTGATTTCGGTTTTTTTGATTTTAGAAAAAAGGATTTGTTCTAAATATTTTTCTTTTCGATTTGGTGCAGATCCTTCGACAAGCTCAGGATGACTGATAATTTCAGTTTGACGATCGGTGGAAATTCCGAATTCTTTTTTAACACGTAAAACCAAAGAGCGGAAGCCTTGAAATTCAAGGAACGAAACCAATTTCAACGGATCGATCGCTTTGATTTTTAAATCTTCAATTTCAATTCCCAGCTCAACATCTTCTTTCAAGGCAGCAAGAATTTTTGAGATTTTTGCATTTTCAACGCCATCACTCAAAAGCTGGCGACGCTTGTCTTGCTTGATTTGATCGAGATTGGCAAAAATATTTTCCAAGCTACCAAATTGCTGAATTAATTCTGCGGCAGTTTTTGGTCCAATACCTTTTACTCCGGGAATATTATCTGACGCATCGCCCATCAAAGACAAAATATCGAGAACCTGATTGGGCCCAACGAAAAATTTTTCTCGCACTTCCGCATCACCAATCATCTTATTTTTCATCGCATCATACATCGCGACGTTTTCATTGATGAGTTGCATCAAGTCTTTATCGGAAGAAACGATCAGAATTTTGTTTTCTGGACTCGAATATTTTTTGGCGATGGTTGCGATAATATCGTCAGCTTCAAATCCGGTTTTTTCTAAAATCGCCAGATTAAGCGATTCAGCGGCTTCACGCACGATTGCAAATTGTGGAACTAAATCTTCAGGGCAGGGCGGGCGATTAGCTTTGTAGGCTGGGAAAATGTCGTTACGGAAGGTTTTAGAGCCGGCATCAAAAACAATCGCAGCATGTGTCACATCAAGTCCGGCCAATAATTTTATCAACATATTGGTGAAGCCGTAAACCGCGCCAACTGGCTTGCCATCTGGTCTGGTGAGTGGAGGCAGTGAATGATAAGCGCGAAAAACAAAACCGTAACCATCAATGAGAGCGATCTTTTTCATAATTTTAGATTTAAGATTTATGTTTGACGTTCTAGAATTTTAGCAATCCTAAACCCTAAATCTTAAATCGAAAATTTTATGTATCGTCTTTATCATCATACAATCTGTCCATTTTCGCGCAAAGTGCGAATTCACATGGCAGCGAAGGAAATCGGTCTGGAATTAATTACCGAAAATTTTTGGGAAAGAAGAAAAGAATTTATCGCGATGAATCCGGCGGGAACAATTCCGGTGTTGTTTGATAACAGCAACTCGGCAGTGATTTCGGAAAGTTCGGTAATCATCGAATATATTGAAGAGAAGCACGATGAAACCAGAAGTTTTCTTGGTGAAGGAATTACGAAAAGAGCCGAAGTTCGCAAAATTCAAAGTTGGTTTGATATTAAATTTTTTAACGAAGTGGGAAAATACGTTTTGAACGAACGCTATTTCAACCGCTATTTACCGGGTGCGAAAGCGCCTGATTCTGAAGTTTTAAGAATTGCGCGTCGCAATTTAAATGTGCATTTGAGCTATATCGAATATCTTTTAGAAAGCAGAAAATATCTTGCTGGTGAACAAATTTCTGTCGCCGATTTTGCCGCAGCTTCACATCTTTCGGTTCTTGATTATTTTGGTGACATCAATTGGCATCATTATTTATCAGTAAAAGAATGGTACAGTTTGATCAAGTCGCACAAGGTTTTTAGTGAAATTTTGCGCGATCGTATTGCTAATATTAATCCACCTGAATGGTATTCTAAATTAGATTTCTAACATGATTGAACTCGACCAAAACCAAGCGCGCGAATTTCTAGCCAAAAATAAAATCGAAAATTACGAGATTAAAAAAGTTGCCGGTGACGCATCTTTTCGTTCTTATTATCGCATTTTTTTGGGCGACCAAAAATGGATTTTAATGTTCGCGCCACCAAGCCACGAAGACGTTAAGCCATTTATTAGAATCGACAATTTTTTAGTAGAACATGGTTTTTCCGCACCGAAAATTTTTGCGGTTGATGAAGTAAATGGATTTATTTTGCTCGAAGATTTTGGTGACGATACTTACTCAAAAGTATTAGCGAGAGAACAAGAAAATCTAAAAAATCGAGAATTAGATTTATATAAAAACGCTTGTGATTCATTGGTTGAACTCCATAAAATCAAAGCTCCAAAGGATTTGCCGCTTTACAATAACGCACTGCTTTTCCGTGAAGTGATGTTGTTGATTGATTGGTATTTGCCATCG
>JACCDX010152660.1_pt1 | contig 10106 bp, 10 predicted proteins | sample 7449681 | NCBI WGS metagenome assembly JACCDX01 (sample SAMN15323450, study PRJNA562643) | freshwater metagenome | isolation source: river surface water | place: USA:Blue River Watershed | collected 2017-08-18
AGGCACCTTCCCAGGAAAAGGAAGCAACCTCTCTGCTACCCAGTGCCTTAGTTACCTGGTGCTCATCCCAGAGGGATAGTCCTTCGGGTAGTGGGAAGTTCTTGCCATAGCCGGCGATGATTCTCAGTGTGCCCTTTTGATCAATAGCTAGCAAGTGCGATCCGGAAGCCCCTGAGTTTAGGAAGTCGGCATGCACCGCATTGCGGCAAAGCTCGTAGCTATCAGATGAAGATGTAAAGACGCCGGTGGCGTTTTCTAGAAATTCGAGTGCAAGCATTGGTCCCCTCAAACTTGTCTTACCCACAAGTAAAAGACTGGACATTAGCGTTTGCTAGTTCATTTCGTCCCCCAAGTTGGTTTAGTCCAGACATTACTCGGACATGTCCAAACAGACTCCCTACCCCCTTAGTAACGACAACATAACGCCTCTGGTTACCTAAGACTGTAAGAGTGGGATATCTCCTGCTTGGTTGGTGGTAGTTCGCTCTTACAGCCATTTCCCCAAAGGGATTTGGTAAACCAAGAAAGAAAGAAAACTATGCAAAAGAACTCAAACCGCAGAGGTTTGGCTCTTGGTGCGATTTTCGCTCTGGTTGCATCATTCTTCGTCTCAGCTCCGGCTCAGGCGGCAACTGATGGTGCAGACATCGGAATCTATCCAGCAGTCGAGAGTGGCGCTACGTCGTCATACTATGTCGGTGTTTTGGGTGAAGACTTCCCACTGGTTGTCCAGGGTAAGGGATCTTTCGCTCTAGCATCTGGCACCAACCTCACCTACAAGATTGAGAAGACTGCAGGTACTGGCATGGACGTTATCGTCAGCTCCAGTGCTGCGGCTCAAGACGTGTCGAGTGCGACCTCGGCATCTCCTGGAACTGGTCGTGTGGCAATCCATGCAGGTACTGCAAGCGCAACTATTTCAGCGTTCGTTAACGGTTCCGGTGTCTCACACCTGAACTTCGTTGCAACCTCGGTATCCGCAGCAGCGTCATGGTCAGCAGTGACCCTGAAGATTACTGTATGGAGAGACAATCAGGGTGGCGTTGCGAACGATGTGGTTAACTCAGACGAGCCATTCACCACTCAGACTGTGACACTTCTACACCCTAAGGATCTGTCAAGGACCATCACCATTACTGACATGGTTTCTGGCTCAAACCGCATTACGGCCAGCGCTACAGTAACTGGAGTTAACCTTGGCAACCTAGGCCGCAGCTTCCAGCTCGTGAGCTCAATCTCGGGCACCGTAGTTACAAGCGTTCCTGCCGACTTCGGAACAGCAGTAGATGCTCCGGTAGCAGCTGTCCGCGGTGGAGTTGTTTCTCACTCAGGCACTGTAACCCTAGTTGGAGCGACAACCCTGTACGGCGCAGGTGTCGTTAGCGTCGGACTCTACTACGGTGGAATCCAGGTAGGCGCTACTGCTTCTTCAACCGTTGGTGCTGCCAAGGCAACCGCCCTTGTTGTAGAGGCAGTCGAAAGTGATGATGTTGCTGGCCGCGCTGCAAACGTTACCTCATCAGCACAGACTTTCGACGTTCGCCCGAACAAGAGCTACACCGTCAAGGTAACAGCTCTGAATAACACCCTTTCGGCTGCTGCACTGCCTCTCGAGGTATCAATGACCGGACCTTCAATCACTGCTGCAACTGGCTCATTGTCAGTTGACGGTGGAGCTGCAACCACGTCTTACCCAACTAAGTTGGCTCTGACTACTGCAGCTGATGGAACGGCTTCATTCAAGTTCAGCACTACTGGATTTGCAGCTTCGGGACAGTTTGTAGTCACCGTGAAGAGCGCACAGCTATCTCAGACCGCAACCTTGGTGATTGCTCCTGCAGCATTCAAGGTTGTCAACGATCGCGACCTTTACTCGACAACTCCTGGCACAGCAGTCAAGCTCAACTTCGACGTTGAGGACCAGTGGGGTGTAGCATCAGATCGAACCAACCAGCGTATTCAGGTAACCCGCGGTGGATCTGGCTTTGCTTACGCAGAGACGATCTCCTTCGTAGCAGTTACAGCTGGTAAGGCTTCCTTCGACTTCACCCCAAGCCCAGCAACCAAGACTGGTTCAGCAGAGGTTACAACCGTGCTGCAGCAGTTTGATGCTGACGCTAACACCTGGGTCGCAGTAGCTGACTCCGCTGGCAAGAAGATCACCGTAAACGTAACTGCTGACGCTAACGCCTTCACCGGCTCAGCTCTCGCTTCTGTTTCGGCTTCTATCTCCTACGCAATCGCATCTGGTAAGTACAGCTGGTCAGGCGTTCTGACCCTAAAGGTTGTAAACCCAGGTTCGGCTGTAAAGGTTGACCTTGCAGGCGGAATCATCGAGGACAACGAGACTGGAAAGACTTACAGCGCGACTGTAACTCTTACCTCCAGCACCTCAGGTACCTTGAAGCTGCGTTTTGCTTCGGCTAAGGCTGGCAAGCAGACCGTTACTTACACCAACGGAACCGCAACCACCACTTCCGAGTTCGTGGTAGCTGCTCCAGACGTGAAGAACGCAAAGACCATCACCTTCGGTTCAGAGACCCTAACCGCTGGAACTACCACCACAATCACTGGTACCTTGACCGATGCCCTAGGCAACGGAATTGAGACCAGTGCACTTGGAATCAAGTACACCGGTAAGGGCCTTCCTTTCAACATCGGTTCAGCTGTTGCTACCGATGAGAATGGAAAGTTCTCCTTCCAGGTACTAGTTCTTGCTGGTGAGACCGGTGCAGGTACTGCTACCGCTACCTTCAAGCCAACCGGTGTTGCTGCAGATGACATTTCTGTCAGCAAGACCTTCACCATCGCTACCCCTGCAGCTCCTGCAGCTCCTGAGGTAAACGCAGTGATTGGTACCTTCAACAGCCGTGTTGCAGTTCGCGTTGAGAACGCTAAGGGCGCAGCTGTTTCGGTCAAGGTTGGTGCACGTTGGTTCAAGTACACCTCGCTAAACGACAACTACCTATGGAGCATCCGCTCTGCAAAGGGCCGCACTGTAGCCGTTGCTGTTTACGTGAACGGAACACTAGAGAACGTTGCAACCATTACTGTCAAGTAATTGGTTCTAACACCTAACTAACCGGATCGGGTGGACCTTCGGGTCCACCCGATTCCCATTTAAGCCCTTCAACCTGCACTAGCATTCATGGGTGTCAAGAAAAGGCTTCATTCTCTTCCTGCTAGCAGGGCTCTTTTGGGGTCTTCCATATTTCTTTATAGTTTGGGCTCTTGAATCTTTCTCCACTCAGACCATTGTTTTCGCTCGCACAGCCATTGGTGCGGCAATCCTTATCCCCTATGCATTCAAAGTTGGCGGCATCATGCCTGCCCTGCGGGCATGGCCTTATGTTGCTCTATTCGCGGTTCTGGAGATGGTTATTCCGTGGTGGCTGATCACTGAGGCAGGAAAACACATCCCATCTGGGCTATCAGGCTTACTTGTTTCAACCGTGCCGTTCTTTGCGGTTGCAATCATGGCCTTGGTTCTGAAAGACCGAACGGCCCTGAAACCTGTGCCACTATCAGGCATGGTCGTTGGGTTCCTGGGTGTCATTGCGCTGATCGGGATTGATTCCTTACTCGGCCACGTGCAACCCCTATGGGTCGGGGCTGTTGTTTTGGCAGCCTTGGGTTATGCAATTGCCCCGATAATGGCCAACATCAAAATGACTCACGTGCCAACATCAGGGGTAATCGGCCTAAGCATGGGTCTAGTTGCAATTCTGTATTCCCCATCTGCTTTGTCCGCCCTGCCTGCTGAGTTGGTTAAAGAGCCCACTACTCACGCATGGATTGCACTGCTGGTTTTAGGTTTGATTTGCTCGGCGCTGGCATTCGTCATCTTTTTTGAACTCCTCAAGGAGGTTGGACCCGTTAAGGCCAGCCTCATCACTTACGTAAACACAGCCGTTGCTCTTCTACTCGGGATCTTGTTTTTAGGGGAGCCAGTCACTCCAGGACTACTCCTAGGAATTCCGCTAATCACCATCGGGCTTTATCTCAGCGCAAAGAAGTAGCAGCGGGAACATAGAAGAACAAGAGAGAGTTGCACTAAGACGTGAGCAAACCAATTTCAAAGCCAGCTGAGACCATCGTTCCTATTTCGGATTTGATTTCAAATCGATGGAGCCCGAGAGTTTTTGACCCTAATCACCAGTTATCTCACGGTGATGTCTTGGCTTTGGCGGAGGCTGGAAGATGGGCCCCTAGTTCAAACAACGCCCAACCTTGGAAGTTTTCGATCTTGGTAAGGGATTCTGCCGAATTTGAACAAATTTCAGCCAAAGGGCTAACTGGTTTCAACCAGACCTGGGCCCCTGCCTCGTCAGCATATGTGGTTGTTATGGCTGACAAAGTTCGTCCTGATGGCAACCCCTGGGATAAGGCAATCGTCTACTACAACGCGGGTCTAGCCTCCGCGCAGATTGTTTTTGAGGCAGAAGCAATGGGCCTGAAGGCGCACTACATGGGTGGCATTGTTCATGATGAGATTGAGCAAATTCTGAAGCTGAGCGACGTCTATGTCGTGAATGTGATTGCCGTTGGTCTGCAAGCTGATGCCGCTTCAGCTTCACCTGAGCTTCAGGAGCGTGAGGCAGCTCCTCGCACTCGCAAGCCACTCGAGGAGATTGTCCTTCACGGTCTTGGCCACTAAAGCTGAGCTAGGCTTTAGAGGTGCGTTTCAAGCCCCTGCTCTCGGTTACTAATGATGTCGTTGGCTGGTTTGATCAGATAGGTCCGATTCTTTTCTACCTGGCCGTTTTCAGTTTGGTTTTTGGCGGAACCGGATTGTTTATCGGAGCATTCATACCTTTTATCACTGGTGATTCGCTTGTGTTTGCAGCAGGGTTGGTCGCGGCAGCTCATCAGGATTCGATCAACATCGTCATAATGGTGATAGGGGTCGGCATAGCAGCATTCTTGGGCGATCAAGTTGGTTACACCTTGGGCCGGCACTACGGTCGTCCTTACTTAGATAAGCGCAAGGGTAATTGGATTCAAAAGGGAATCGCACGTTCCGAGCAGTTCTATGAACGCTACGGTTGGTGGTCAATTGTGGTTGCTCGATTTATACCCTGGGCAAGAGTAATCATCCCCGCTCTCGCGGGCATTGGTCGCATGAACTACTACAAGTTCTTCTCCGCAAACCTTGTAGGTGCAATGCTCTGGGGCTGTGGCTTGACCCTTGCCGGTTACTTCACATATTCCATACCGTGGGTCAGACCGATTGTTTACGGCATTGCGATTGTGGTTATAGGCATGAGCATCGTCGCAGGCTATAGAACCTGGAAAGCCAACAGAGAGTCTTAGTTCTCCACGATCCAGTCGACAAGCTCCCTGGGTTTATGGATCTGGATGAACTGATCTTCCTGGCTAGCCCAATTAAGCCACTGATAGTCGAATTTCCCACCATCTCGTTCGGAATAACGGGCCTTTCGAGCAGCGCCAGACGATTCAATCCACACTCTTAAGTTGGCAATTGGGGCCGTCTCCCTCGAAATCGCACCGCAGCCTTCGATAATCAGAACGTTGCCCCCGGCAAAAGAGCGCCAGCCATTACCCGGTTCGCTATCACTGCCCCTAACAGACGTACCCCAGTCCCAGACTTGCCAATTGGCCTCGAGTCCTTGTTGAAGAGGCCTGAGTATTGATTGCAAGAGGTAGAGGCTGCCAGCCTCCAGGCCATCCCAACCCTCGTATAGATCTTCCATGGTAACGAGCCTGGGGGAGGACTCCAGTTCCTTGAATAGGTTGTTGCGAAGCTGCTCGGCGAAACTACTCTTACCAGCTCCGGCTCGCCCATCGATTAGGACGATAGGGGTTGGAATTTGGTCCGCGAGCGTGGAAACCAGCTTGGTTATGGTTTCAACTCCCTCGCGGAAATCTATGACTTCAGGCACCCTCAGAGTCTAAAGCTCTTCAATCAAGACATCTGGGTGCTTATCGAACCTATAGCCCTGGCCTCGGACTGTTCGAACGATGTCCTCATAGCCGGCAATTTTTGCTCTGAGTCGACGAACATGAACATCGATGGTTCTCGCATTGGGAGTGGGCTCCCCGCAGCGATCTGCAATCGATGCAATCTGCTCTCGACTAACAGTTTCACCTGTGTTTTCAATCAGGTAGGCAAGCAGCTCAAACTCCTTGCAGGTGAGAAGCGCATTTCGACCATCAACAAATAGGCGTTTTCTGGTGAGGTCAACAACAATTCCTTTAGCGGCCCGAGTTTCCTCTTGACTTGGCTGCACTTTCTGCTTGGTGGCACGTGGCTCTTGTAGAGCCAGACGCACAAGGTCAAGATTGCGACCTGGAGCTTCAGCTGGGGCGAGGGCAACGGTGGCATAGGTTTCGCGTGCCTTTTCTGGGACGAGGCGGGAGATCGTTTCTTTGAGGGCGAAAGCAAGCTCCTGTAGCGACACCCCAGCTTCTCGGGCATCAGCCTCGGATATCCCAACGTAGAGTGCGAAGCCTTTGATTTCGGTCTGGGTTTTGGTGCTGACTGACATTTGGTTTTGGTCCTTTGTGTAGTGTGCGATTGGGTAGTGCACGAATCACGTGCGTTTGTCGGGGTGCTGGTGCCTTCGGGCTAATTCGTTAGCTTTTGAATTAGCGGCACATACACATGCACATACACATCGAGCAGGACATCATGGCGCTAGTAAGCGCTCCGTCGTAGTTTGCTCGATTAGTCATCGTTGAATAGTTTGCGAAAGATTGCAAACTATGTCAAATCATTACCATTTGTTACCTGTTTCTAGAAGGTAGGCTGGTCCAGTAATTTGGGGGCTCCCAAGCAGCACGGAGGGTAAGTGAAAAAAGCACTGATTATTGGCATAACGGGCCAAGATGGTTCTTATCTAGCGGAACTTCTGCTTGAAAAGGGTTACGAGGTTCACGGCTTGATCCGAAGGGCCTCAACCTTCAACACTTCGCGCATTAACCACCTATATCAAGACCGGCATGATGGCAAACAGAATCTGATTTTGCACTACGGCGATCTTTCAGACGGCTCGCGACTGGTCTCGCTTATTGCAGAGCTTCAGCCTGAAGAGATTTACAACCTAGGCGCACAATCTCACGTGCGAGTCAGCTTTGACGAGCCTGAGTACACCGGAGACATCACGGGAGTTGGAACAACTCGCGTTCTTGAGGCAGTCAGAGTCGTTTCACCCCAAAGTCGCTTTTATCAGGCTTCCTCGTCGGAGATGTTCGGTGCTACGCCGCCCCCACAGAACGAGGAAACCCCGTTCTACCCTCGTTCACCCTACGGAGCAGCGAAGGTCTACTCCTACTGGATGACCAAGAACTATCGAGAGGCATACGGCCTGTTTGCAGTAAACGGAATTTTGTTCAATCACGAATCCCCTCGCCGTGGCGAGACCTTCGTTACACGCAAGATCACGCGAGCCGCCGCCAGAATCAAGGCAGGCGTTCAGAAGAAGCTTTACCTTGGCAACCTCGATGCTGTCCGTGACTGGGGGTATACCCCAGAGTATGTCGAAGGAATGTGGCGCATGCTTCAGCATGACAAGCCTATGGACTACGTACTTGCCACTGGATACGCAGCAACAATTCGGGACTTCTTGGACCACACCTACCAGCACCTCGGGATGGACTGGCAAGAATTTGTCGAGTTTGACTCTAAGTACCTAAGACCAACCGAAGTCGACGCTTTGATTGGTGATGCTTCCCTCGCTGAGCGAGAGCTCGGTTGGAAGGCCAAGACCCTAACTCCCGATCTTGCTCGAATCATGGTTGAGGCCGATGTCGAAGCTTTGAAGCACGAGGGCTCAGACTGGATTGACAAGCCTAAATTCCTATGAGTCCTAAATACCCATTGGATAAGTCAGCCAAGTTCTATGTGGCTGGTCATCGAGGCATGGTCGGTTCAGCAATTTGGAGAGCACTCCAGGCTCGAGGTTTTACAAACCTGGTCGGCAAGAGTTCTAGCGAACTTGATCTCACGGAACGTGACGCCGTCTTCGAATTCTTTGCGCAGGAGCGACCAAGGTATGTTGTTTTGGCAGCTGCCAAAGTTGGCGGCATTATGGCAAACAACACATACCCAGCTGACTTTCTAAGCATCAATCTCCAGATTCAAGTCAATGTAATGGATGCGGCCCTCGAGTATGGGGTTGAAAGGCTTCTCTTTATGGGGTCAAGCTGTATCTATCCGAAGTTTGCTCCTCAGCCAATCAAAGAAGATTCGCTACTCACTGGGCATCTCGAGCCCACCAACGATGCTTATGCGATTGCCAAAATTGCTGGAATTACGCAAGTGCAGTCTGTCCGGCGACAGCACCATAAGCAGTGGATCTCAGCCATGCCGACCAACCTTTACGGCCCTGGAGATAACTACTCAGAGCAGGGTTCGCACGTTCTTCCGGCGTTAATTAGAAGATTTGAGGCTGCAAGGAAAAGTGGTGCGGAGTCTGTCACAAATTGGGGCACCGGTTCACCAATGCGTGAGTTCTTGTTTGTCGATGACCTGGCAGACGCAAGCCTTTTCCTTCTTGAAAACTACGATGGTGCTCAGCAGGTGAATGTCGGAGTGGGCGAAGATATTTCCATCAAGGAGCTTTCTGAACTAGTGGCGGAGGAAGTTGGCTACAAGGGGCAAATTCTCTGGGATGAGTCCAAGCCGGATGGCACGCCACGCAAACTTCTCGACGTTTCTCTGCTTTCAGAAATGGGCTGGAAGGCAAAGACTGGACTCCGAGAAGGTATTCGTCTCGCCATCGAGGACTACCGACAGCACCGCGCTTAGTCTGCGACTCCGTAAAGGCGGTCGCCAGCATCGCCGAGACCCGGGACTATGTAGCCGACCTCGTTGAGCTTTTCATCCATCGCGCCTAGCACAACATGGACGCTCTTGCCTGGCCACTTCTTGGCAAGGTGATTCTTTACATTCTCGACACCCTCTGGGGCACCGAGTAGACAGACGCAGGTTGCATCTTTGGCACCACGCTCAAATACGTAGTCAATTGAGTCGTTTAGTGTGCCACCGGTAGCAAGCATCGGATCGATGATGAACACCTGTCGATCCGCTAGATCATCTGGCAGGCGGTTCGCATAGGTGTATGGCTGCAGAGTCTCTTCATCTCGCTTGATGCCGAGAAAACCAACCTCGGCGCTGGGCAGTAACTTAGTCATTCCTTCTAGCATTCCTAAGCCTGCTCGAAGAACCGGAATAACAATCGGTCTTGGCTCAGAAAGCTTCGCTCCCTTTGTTACAACAAGCGGGGTCTCAACTGAGACCTCGGTCAATTTGATGTCCCTGGTGGCCTCATAGGCCAGCAGAGTCACTAGCTCCTCGACCAGCAATCTGAAGATTGGTGATGAAGTGTTTTTGTCCCTAAGGATGCTGATCTTGTGGGTGATTAGAGGGTGATTCGCTACGGTCAATCGCATAAGCTCAAGCCTATGGATTTTGAGCACTTCATGCACCTCGCGCTTGAAGAAGCACGAATTGCGGGAGAGGAAGTTCCCGTTGGGGCGGTGCTTGTTTCCAAAGAGGGGAAAGTGCTGGCCTCCGCTCACAACCTAAGGGAACTCAAGAGTGACCCAACATCTCATGCGGAGATTGAAGTTATTCGCTCAGCATCTTCAGGGTTGAATGACTGGCGCCTAGAAGAAACCACACTGTTTGTAACGCTCGAGCCTTGCGTGATGTGCGCTGGAGCAATCGTCGCTGCGCGCATCTCGAGAGTAGTGTTTGGGGCTTGGGATGATCGGGTCGGTGCTGCAGGCTCCGTGTATGACATTCTTCGAGACTCTAGATTGGGAAAGCCGGTTGAGGTTATCTCTGGTGTTCTTGACAATGAGTGCTCTGAAGTACTGAAAGAGTTTTTTGCCTCGAAGCGTGCCTAGGCTAAGCTTTTCCGCGGTGACGTGTCCGAGCGGCCGAAGGTGCAACTCTCGAAAAGTTGTGTGGGTGAAAGTCCACCGTGGGTTCAAATCCCACCGTCACCGCCATTGTGATGTGTCAGGACATCCTGGACATCCGAACCCCCGGCTGGGAGTTTTTCGAAGCTCTCTTCAGTCGGGGTTTTTCATTTTTGGCCAGTAAGCCCGCGTGGGTTCGATCTTGTTTTCTCCAAGGA
>JACCDX011435964.1_pt1 | contig 10105 bp, 9 predicted proteins | sample 7449681 | NCBI WGS metagenome assembly JACCDX01 (sample SAMN15323450, study PRJNA562643) | freshwater metagenome | isolation source: river surface water | place: USA:Blue River Watershed | collected 2017-08-18
GGTTAGATCCTCTATCAATGCAACAGATTCCTCCTCAATCTCGTTTATTAGGTTATTCATTTCATCTACAGAATTTTTTATAGATCCGTCTAATGAATGAAGTTTTCCGGTAAGATTATCTAAAGATTCCTTGATTTTTCTTGTTTCAGATTTCAGGATTTCACGCATTTGATTCAATATGTGAAACCCAAATATTTTGTCTATGATACCTCTTTTATCCTGAGGTGTCATCTTTATGAAGCTTTTAAAATCGTTGATGGAAAGAGAAATTGTGTTATTAAACACGTAATAGGGTATTCCTAAAATATCATCAGTTAGATAATCTTGTAGGGTTCTGTTTCCTGCCTGGTCAAATTCCTTCCCGTCTATTAAAAGTCTAAAGAGATTTGGATCCAAACCTCTTTCAACAACGACAGAAGAACCGAAGTGATCAAGCGTAATTCTAGTCCAAGCATTTCCATTTATTCTATTCGGAATATCTTTAAGTTTTTTTCCTTCTACTTTCCCATATAACCCAAAAGCAATTACCTGCGAAATTGATGTTTTACCAGCACCGTTTTCGCCCAACACTTGAAATAGGCTAGAATTATTTCCTAAGTTTAATTCTTGGGTTCTGTTTCCATACGAGGAAAAATTTCTCCATTCGATCTTAGTTATTTTCATATTTTATTCTCCTGGTCCTGGGAAACGATTATAGAATGCAATTTATTAATAGTTGAAAGTATTCTAGTTTGAGTTTCCGTGTCGTAGTTAAGTTGCCCTACGTATTCCTCAATAAAATCCAAAACATCAAATTGTCGGTCTTCGGTGCTTCTCATCCTTTCGTCCAAAGATGTTGCTTGGTTAGGATCGTAGGGATGGAATGATATTTTTCTCGGGTTAATAATAGAGTCAGTTAAGATATTCAATGGAGCCTTTAAAGCCATCCGAGGATCAATCATAATATCAACGAAGTTATTTTGAAATTCTGAATTTACCTCATCGATATTTTTCTCCAAAATATCATCGAATTGGAATTTTTTAAACTTTGGTGAAAAGTCATTTTTAAAAAACTTCTCCTCTCCAGTTTCTAGATCCAATAGAGTAATTCCCTTAGGATTATCCATATCAGATCTAGTTAACTCGTATGGAGATCCTAGCATTTTTATATTTCCAGATTCCTGTGAGTAATGTATGTGTCCAGAATATACTCTACCAAATTTTCTAAATTTAGTTGAATCTGATCCGTGGTCTATATTAACGAACCTATTAAACTTTAGTCCTCTAATATCAGAATGACAGCATAGATAATCGTGATATGCAGCGTCATCAAGGCATGCTTCTTCAGTTTCGCTGTCTTTCCGCCAAGGCATCATAAAGAAAGACTTATTCCCAAGTTTTAAACTAACTGGTTCCTCGCACACTGTTATTGAAGGAATCCATTTGATACTCTTTAAAGAATTAACATCATTTGAATTTTTACCAAAAATGTCGTGATTTCCGATTAGGATCCAAATTCCATCAGGAAATAGCTGGGACATCTCTTCTGCTATTTGTACACCTAAATTGAGTACCCTTAAATTTACACTTTGTCTAGAGTCGTACCAATCTCCCAGGTGGATCAATACGTCACCCGGTTTGTAGTGTTTCTTTATTAACGGAAAGAAAAAATCATGGAAATACGAATCGATAATATCGATCCATTCGTTTGAGCTATTTCGTACGCCTAAATGGGTATCAGTAATAAACCAAACTCTTTTTGCTTTTTCGTTTTTTAAACTAGGAAATCCCTCGTGCATTAAAACAATCTTTTAATCTTTCTTCTAGAAAGAATGCCAAACTTAACTTCAAGCTCGTTGATTATAATTTCTTTGTATTTTGCAGGAATAAGTTCGTACGCTTTAGTGTACGGTATAGACACGAAATCACATATTACCACAAATTTTTCAGAGAACCCAAATTCGGTTTCCTCTAATTTTTCTAGGACATCCTGGAATAGATGAGGAATTAGATCCTTAGGTATCTTTTTTTTGTATGACAAAGGATACCACCTTGAATTTTGGAATGCAGCAAAAACAGTCTCTTCTAATTTTTTCCTATGAAGGTATTCTTCCTCGTCAAAGCTATCTTCTAGAAACTTGTGTTGGGTATCTAGCTCAAAGTTTTCTCTGAATTCGTTTTCCGCTGTTGGGTTATTATGTGCTCCAAATATCTTATCGCCTAGCTGTTTTTTTGCCTCGGTAATATCTCCATTTTCGTCGATGTTGTTCTCAATTTCTTCCTGCATTTTTATTTAGTTATTTTTAACCCTCGGTGTGCATGGGTACTCCGTTTTCGCTTATCCTCATGTATGTATAATCTACGTTGAACATTTTATAGGCATTTTTATATCCATCGTCTCTGTTGGCGATAAGCTTTAATTTATATTCTCTGTTTGCATACATCATAGGATCTTGGATAATCCCGAAAAGACCATCTACTGTTGCAACCAAACCAGAGGATTCAGCAGCAGAGCTTATGCTCAAATCCGTCGAGTCGAAATCACTCTGTTTAGTTTGTGTTGCTGTTAATACCGCCCAACCGTTTGACATAGCAACACCACGAATATCTTCAGCTAATTGTTTTATCTTCATATATGTGTTTTCAGAATTAGGATTTCTCCAGTTCTTCATGATATTAATATAATCGATAACTACAACTTTAAATTTAATACCGTTCTGTTCTTCTACTTTTCTTAAATATCTTTCAACATCTAATGCAGATGCTTGGGAGGTTGGGAATTCCTTAACAAAGAGTTTTCCAGGCACAGTTAGATTAGAATACGTAAGAGAACTTATTTTCTTTTTCATCTTTTGCTCATCCTCCGCAGTATTTCCATATTCGTTGACCGGAATACCAAGCAAATTAGCTCCTAGTCTTTTCACATATTTTCTGTCATTCATCTCCAAAGAGATAACTGCCACGTTGTGTCCAGCTTTTACTGCTTGAGCTGCCAGATTACCAAGCCAAAGGGATTTACCAACCTTAGGCATCCCCATAAAAACGTAAAGTGATTTTGCTGAAAATCCTCCGCCTAGCACTGTATCAATAAAGGGATAACCTGATGAGAATGTTGTGTGTGATAGCTGCTTATGGTTTTCCGGGTGAAAAAAGTCCAAACCCTCATCGAAAGAAAAGTCTATATTGTTTCTTTCGACCACAATGTTTTTAAAGGTATTGATTACCTCCTTTATGTTATCCGAAGTAACAGGAGTTGACTGAATATACTTTACGCCATCAACTGCACTCGTAACAAGGTTTTTATACTCAATAAAAAGTTCGGTCGTTTCAGTCAACCAATCCTCTTGATATTTCGAAAGGTCTACGTCATAAACTGCTTGTATTTCTCCCGATGATACCTTGTCAGTTTTGCTCTCAAGTTTAACCGTTTCCTGTAATTGATCTGCTGTTGGAATCTCGTGATATCTTTCCCAGAATTTCTTGGACATAGTAAATATCTCCTGAAATCCTGGGTTTTTGAAATACTCCGCCCTGCACGTTTCTAAATATGCTGGCTGCGTAATAGCGTATCTGAGGATAATATTTTCTGAGTGTGATAAATCCATTTTAAATGTACTCCGGTATATCTTTAATTTTATACTTAACTTTATTCGTTCCTTGCCCGCTTGATTCTATAAACAATCCCACACTGAACATCTGTTGTACTAGTTCATGGTGTTTAGTTTCCACCCATTTAGATCCCCATATAGAATTAAAGGTCTGAAGTGTAAATTCACCATTAGGTCTTCCGTCCTTTTCTAGATACGAGCACAATTCGTAAATGATGTCCTCCTGGGTCGGATAAGAGGGTAGGGACTTCCAGAGATTCATCAAGTACTTGAACTTGATCTTATTCCTGTTCATCTTCAATATCCGCTTCTAGAGCATTTGTGATCTCGTCGTTGCTACCCATTGAAGGTAGTATGAAGTGCTTTTTAATTACGTTTTCGTCCAGCTGTTTCAAAACATCTTCGGTAAATACCTCTGCTGTAAACAATTGAGAAGAAGTAATTGTTTTACCCATATGTTTAACTGCCCATCGAGCCTGTGGGCTTTCACTTGGGGTAAAGACCATTTCTTTTACTCCGCTAGCATTTTTTACCTCCTCTAGTTTTCCTCTACCGATACCGCATGCATCCCAAGAGATGAAATCCTGCAGACCAACATAAGGATTCATACCGTTTGCGAAAGAAATGTGGAATTTAACTGGCTCTGGAATTGTGAACCTGCTTTTCTTCAGATTAGAAGTTACGATAATACCGGTCTTGGTTGTACTATTGCCCTCTTTAAGTTGTGCTTTAGAAAGGAAAGATATTACAGACATCGCGAAGATTGGTCCATCACCACCAGAAGATTCCTTGGTTGGAATGTAACCACCGCCTGCATAAACGTGGTTTGTACAAACCAAAGGTATTTTAGCAGCTGTAAGATCAAGAGTAATAACACGGAAGAGCTTTCTTAGTTCCTTAGCTTTAGCACCCATGTCTGCAGCATTTTTTCCTTCTATTGCATCTCTTAGTTCTTTGTCTGTGCTTAACATACCCAGAGAATCCAGAATAAGAAGAATTTTTGGATTTCCCCCGTTAGCTTTAGCCTTTTTAACAAGCTCTAGAAGGTTTGCAACGAAGGTTTGAAATTCTGTTACGGTTTTAATAGGCTGGTACCTAACTTTATTAGCATCAATACCAAATTTAATTGCAGAGCTTTTATCGATAGCTCCCTCTGTATCACAATAGATAACATCGTAGCCTTTTTTCTGAGCTTCTCTAGCTACATTTAAACACACGAAAGATTTACCCGTGCCTGGGTCGCCCATAAGACCCAATGATCTAGTGTTAGGGATGCCTCCAAATAACGTTCCTGATAACTGGGCGTTTAATAAATAGTTCCCAGTGGGAATCCATTCATCAACTTCGCTAAATGTGTTTTCTGATAAAATTGATCCAGTTTCAAATCCATTAATCTTCGATAATTCCTTGTCTAAATCCAAAAATGAAAATTCCTTAGTTGTCTTTGCCATAATTAATTAATTATTTTAATTAATCATACAGTTTGGGGTAAGAGATGTTTCCCAGACTAGGACTTCTTTAACGCTTATTAAAGTTTTGGGGTAAGACCCTCTTAGGGATAGGATAATATATGTTTCTATCCCTGGGAATCACAGGTAATTCTTTTAGCCCCCATTTGTAGGTTTTGTTTCGGGGTCCGGGAAAAAAATTTATTTTACCTGATACTTTTTCTTCAAAAAGTCTCTTAGCTGGTCAGCATTGACCAACGCATCCTGTGTTTTAAGATCCTCAGCGTCAAGTGATCTCTTCATTTGTCTGTCATAGCTACCTGCTATGATTTGTCCAGACTTTTTCTCTAACCTTTGAATCTGAAGCTTTTTCAAAATCTTATCCTTAACCATTTTAAGTATTCTATTACCGGCTTCGATAAATTCACCAGCATCGGTTGAGGATTGATATTTGTTTATTACATTTCCTTTGTACTCCTCTATCTTTTTATAAACGTCCAATATTTTGGCTTCAATTAAAGAAAGTTCTTCATAAGCATCTACCATGTATTTCTGGAATTGGTTTTCTATCTTCCATCCCTTGTCTTCATAAGCCTTTTTTACTGATCTTGATACCGGCAGATTTTCTTTTGGTTTAATCCCCATATCCAGAATTCTTTTAATGTCTTCTGCTAAAGGATTTAAGATGTTATTTTCAGTTGCTTCTACTGATGTTTTCGAAGCAGGATAAACATCACCAAGATATCTAAGTGTAAGTCTCATATTTACCACTTGAGAAGCGAGACTATCAGCAAAATAAAGAACTGATGCTTCCGCTGGGGCAGGTTTTTCTTGAGCTTCGTTTATAGATGATTCGTTTATTCCAAATGGCTGGACATTTTTAACTGCATCATCGATCATTCTCAATCGATTTTGGATCTTATCTTGTGACATGTTATTTACAAGAAGGTCCGAAGCAGTTTTAAATTTTTCTAAAGCTTCAGTGATACCAGTGGCTTCTTCACCAATATCCTTTATTTCCATATACCTATTACCTACAGACTTATTTTTTTCTGCCGAATATTGCTTAAGTGTATTATGTAAACTTTTTGAAAGAGAAATTATCTTTTCCCATTTCTGGTCGTAAGTTTTGGCTCCAATTATTGCTGAAATAAGTTTTTGCCAATCTGACGAATCGATATTTTCCTCAGCGATAGAAATGAAATACCCATACAAAGCAAAAGCTTCCGCAACGCCTGCAGCAATCGGACGAAACTGATCCAATTTAGAAAGTGTTGTTGGGTCCGCTTCGTTTATAACGGAAAATTCCTTATATGAGGTTAGTCTTTTCATTAATTCTCAGCCTTCAATAGATCGGTAAACTTTCTAGTAAATTCTCTGATCTCTTTGGTGTTTGTCCATTCGTTATCCAAATCATCTAAAAGTCCTCTTTTGTTCTGAGACTTATAAGCTCTTAAAACTGTAGCAAGCTCTCTTTTTGATAAAGAAGGTAATATGCTAGAGTAAAGTTCTTTATTTCTAGAACCTCCTCCATTAACATCGAAATGAACCTTTTTAACGATTTCTGCCAACGGTCCTAAAGGATTCTTCATTTCCTTCCCGAGTGTTGATTCTTTTCCGTTTTCAATGGTAATTACGGTGTCAAGTCCCTTAGAAAGATCGCTAGGGTATTTACCGGTTTTACCAGTGGTAGATCTCCAGAATACACCGTTAGGGTAGAATCTCATAGTTCCCATCCAAGCAATTGCGCCATCCTTTGCATCCTTAAGTTCTTTAGCACCTAATTCGATTAATTTTTCTTTAACCTTTGCTTTTTTCTCCTCCTCGCATTTCTTGTTTACTAAATCCTCTATTTTCGCGGCCGTATCCTTGCCAACTTCTTTCTCTCCTGCATCCTTATTTGCAACTGCCTTGTTAACGTCCGATGTTTTTAATTCTGACTTAACTTGTGGATTTGCTCCAGTAGAAGCTTTTTTGAAAGCCTCTGGATTGAAATCTTCGAGAACTGCTGAAAAATTATCAAAGCCTAAAATGATATTTTTAGACTCCTTCAATTTGACCTTGGTTAATTCATCTAGTAATTCTTGTGTAATATCTGGGGAAGAATCATCCAAACCAAATCCTGCCTTGAGTGCAACAATTATTCCTGCTGTTGTTCCACCGAATCTCTTGTCAGCACCAAATTTCAAGAATTTCTGGAAAAGATCCGTTGTATTTACATCTGGGTTATCTTTGAATTTATCAATAATAAGCTGTTGAACTTTCCCAACCGTTTCATCTTCTTTCGATCCAACTGCTGCTCTTGTGATATTTTTAGGTAACCTAATTGTGCTTTGACCAGCTTTTTCTTCTGTCTCCTTAGCTTTAGCAGCTTCAGCAGCAAGCTTGTCTTTTACTTCTTTCTCCTTGGTGATTGCTTTATTTGCAGCATTTAATGCTTTAACAAACAATGTGCTGGCATCGGCAAAAGACTTATTGGTTTTAGCCATCATTTCTTTCTTCTTATTAAGATCGAATGGCATTTGGGTTAATCTTTCTGCTATTTTATCTAATTCGGTTTCGTCAATTTCTGACTTTTTTGCTTTAGATAATCTTGCCAAATTAGCAAGAATACCGTCAAGTTCACCTTGTAACTTTTGGACATCGGATTCTAAATCTTTATTGTCCTTTTCAGCTTTGAGTAATGAATCTACAACAACTGCTTGTTTTGTCAAGTTTCCAACACTACCTTTTTTTGTAGTGAAGAACCCCTCGAATATTTGGTCATCTTCAGTTGAATCTATCGATTCTTTCTTAATCTCTTGTTTTGATGTTTTTAATTGATCCAAATAACCGGTAATCTTTTTATTCAGAACCGTTGAAGCTGTATCCTGAGCTGCCTTATCGTCCTTGAACTGTGTCATTAAAGCACCTAATGCATCAGCAGATTTCACTGCAGCATCCAGCCATAATTTATCTACTCCTTCTTTTTTAAATTCTTCCCTTACCTGAGCAGCTACATTATTAGCAATCTTTTTAAGTTCTTCAGGTTTAGCTTCTGCAGCCGCAGCAATTACGCTTTGAAAATCTTTAACCGTATCTGGATAATCTTTAGTAAGTGCAAGCATATACCCGTATGCGTTAAAAAATAAAACCCCAATTTGAAGCAATATTGATTGTGCATCTTCAGATAAAGGTTGTCCTTCCTCTGCCTCGTATATCCTACTAAAATCATCAAAATTTAAAACTCTCATTTTTAAAACTTTTTCTTCTATATATCACCTAAATGAAGAAAAAGAAAGTGAAAGCTTATTTGTAATTTTGATAGCTCTTTTCCTCAACTAGAAAAGATCCGCTAATGGTGTTGATCCTTTTTTTAAGATCTGCCCTTTCGTCATTGGTGTAATAAACACTCCTTGCTAATTTGATGAATTCGTCGTCGAATTCTTTTTCTTTTTCTTTGATCCTTAATTGATCCTCAACCTCCCAGAGTTTGGTATTAACAAAAATCAATTGTTGGTATAAATCGGAAATCTCTAAACTACAAAGTAGATTTGTACACAAAGGAGAAAGTACATCTATTTCATTATTGATGTTTTCCAATTTAGCTGGATCCCCTATAAATTTTTCTTTGATTTTTAAAATGCTAAGTTTGTCTAGCAATTCTCCGTCCGATATTTCTACTTTCATACTAAGTTATTTTTTTCCATCTCAGACCAAACGTAGTCTGGTGTTATAGACTTACTGCAGATAAACTGATCTGGCGTTCCAGCATTATGTGGACACCAAAGCCAATCACCCGGATTAAATGGTGTTTTATCAGGTTCGTTAAAGCATCCATGACATACTGATTTATTTATTACCCTCGTCAGATCATTTTTTGGCTCACACCAATCGTGAGTAGAACCCGAAATCAACACCACGTGCTTGTTCATTGCGTGAGCAATCCAACTAAGACCTGTGCTAAGACCGATAAAAAATTCGCAATGGTGCAAATATTGAATTACCTGATCTAATGGCAATCCTGTCCGATCTACGCAAGAAGTTGGAAGATTATTAAAGTAATTTTCTATACCAAAACTGTTGTACTGATCTAAACAAATAGGAGTTAGTCCTTTCGATCTTAACCTGGAGAACAGATCTTTCCAAGCGCCTTCGCGATTCCAATATCTACTTTGAGTGGTTGATTGCATAGCAATGCAAACATACTTCCCATCGAAGGGTTTTTCTTTTACTGGGTAGCTTATAGCTGGTCTTATTTCTTGGTATTCAAGATTTAATTGGTCAGAAAATCCTTTTTGTAAAGGAACATCGAATCTGAAATCAAGATCGAAAGATTCATCAAAAAGATTAGTATTTTTAAACCCAAACGGTAGAAACTTTATTCTAGGATAAATTGGCTGAAGCATATCATGTAAGCTACACGATACGTAAACCTCGTTGCCAGTTTTTTCCCTATATTTTTCAAAATATGGTGAAGCACCAATTGTGTCGCCTAAAGATTTGGTAACTAATTTAATGAGTGTCCTTGCCATTTTATAAAATATGCATCCAATACTCTATCATTTCGTCCAGCATAGTTTCGAACGTATATGACGGATTCCAACCGGTAGTTTTTCTTAACTTGGATGAATCCCCTTTTAAATCGTCAAGTTCTTCTGGTCTGAAATATTTAGGATCTTGATAAACACAATATTTCCAGTCTAGATCTAGCTTTGAAAAAACATATTCTATTAATTCCTGAACTGTATGGGATACTCCTGTTGAACAAACAAAATCATCTGGAGATTCTAGCTGAAGAATCATCCACATTGCTTCAACATAATCTTTTGCATGGCCCCAATCCCTAGTAGAATTTAAATTGCCAATTCCCAATTTTCCTCTTATCCCTTTTTTAATTTCTACTGCGGTTTTAACAACTTTATTTGTAACGAAATTGCTACCCCTACGTGGGGATTCGTGGTTAAATAAAATACCATTAGAAACAAACATACCGTAAGAGTTTCTATAATTACGACAAATATTATAACTGAATACTTTTGCACATCCGTATGGTGAAACAGGATTAAGAGGTGTTGTTTCTCTTTGATA
>JACCDX010189401.1_pt1 | contig 10102 bp, 5 predicted proteins | sample 7449681 | NCBI WGS metagenome assembly JACCDX01 (sample SAMN15323450, study PRJNA562643) | freshwater metagenome | isolation source: river surface water | place: USA:Blue River Watershed | collected 2017-08-18
ATCGTCACGAGGCGGTGCAGGCCGAGGTTACGCATGAGCTCCAGGTTGCGCGCGCCCGCCCGCAGCACAACGAAGCTCCCCTGAGGCGAGGCCTTGCGGAGCGAGATCGCCGCTCCGGCCAGGACACCGAGGAACGTGCTGTCCATTCCCGCGCAGCCTCCGCAATCCAGCACGAAGCGCGTCTTCCCGTGCCCCAGCATCTCCGCGATGAAGTCCCGCAGGCTCCCGCTGTTCTGGAAGTTCGCCCGGCCCTCCACCCGGATGACCACAGGATCGGACCGCGGGTCGACGAGGAAGGCGGAGGAGCCGGACGTTTCGGACATGGAACGGGAAGCGGGCTGGGCGGAAGAGTTTGGAAAGACGCCGGCGGCGGCCCGCGCGTTTCCGCGCGGGAAACCGCGAAGCCCGCTGATCAGGTCCGGGCGAGGATCTGGCGGAGGACGTACGGCAGGATGCCGCCGTGTTGATAGTAATCGATCTCGATCGGCGTATCGATCCGGCAACGGACCGACACGTCTTCCGAGGATCCGTCCTTGCGCGTGATCCGCAGGGTGAGGTCCTGCTGCGGCTTCAACGCCGGGGAAAGCCCGATGACGTCGTAGGTCTCCTGTCCGTCCAGGCGCAGCGACTGCGCGGTGATGCCCTCGCGGAACTGCAGGGGCAGCACGCCCATGCCGACAAGGTTGGAGCGGTGGATGCGCTCGAAGCTCTGCGCGACCACGACCTTCACTCCCAGCAGGTTGGTGCCCTTGGCGGCCCAGTCGCGCGAGGAACCGGTACCGTACTCCTGCCCCGCAATCACGATCAGGGGCGTGCCGGCCGCGATGTGACGCGCGGAGGCGTCGTAGATCGACATCTCCTCACCGGTGGGCTGGTAGAGGGTGTTGCCGCCCTCCTTGCCGCCGAGCATCAGGTTCTTGATGCGCACGTTGGCAAAAGTGCCGCGGGTCATGACGCGGTCGTTGCCGCGGCGCGAGCCGTAGGAGTTGAAATCCTCGAACGTCACGCCGTTCTCCAGCAGGTGTCGGCCAGCCGGGGAGGACTTCTTGATGGCGCCGGCCGGGGAGATGTGGTCGGTCGTGACCGAGTCGCCGAAGATGCCGAGCGCCCGAGCGCCCTTGATCTCGCCGATCACTCCCGGCTGCATGCCGAAGTTGGCGAAGAACGGCGGTTCCTGGATGTAGGTGGACTTGGCGTCGAACTCGTAGACGTTGCCCGTCGAGGACGGGATCTCGTTCCACTTCGGATTCTGCGCGGCGAAATCCTTGTACAACCGGCGGAAGACCTCCGGCTTGAGCGCGGCCTGCATCGCGTCGCGCACTTCAGCGAGCGTCGGCCAGAGGTCGGCGAGGTAGACCGGGTTGCCCTCCTTGTCGTCGCCGATGGGCTCGCAGCTGAGGTCGATGTCGACCCGGCCAGCGAGGGCGAAAGCCACCACGAGCGGCGGCGACATGAGGAAGTTGGCCTTCACGTTCTGGTGCACCCGCGCCTCGAAGTTGCGGTTGCCCGACAGCACCGAGGCTGTGATCAGGTCGTTCTTCACGACGGCGTCCTCGATGCCGGCGTCCAGCGGGCCCGAGTTGCCGATGCAGGTGGTGCAGCCGTAGCCGACGGTGTTGAACCGCAGCTTGTTCAGGTAGGGCTGCAGGCCGGTCTTGCGGAGGTAATCGGTGACGACGCGGGAACCCGGGGCGAGCGAGGCCTTGACCGCCGGGTTCACCTTCAGGCCCTTTTCGACGGCCTTCTTCGCGAGGAGGCCGGCCGCCAGCATGACGCTGGGGTTGGAGGTGTTGGTGCAGCTGGTGATCGCCGCGATGACGACGGAGCCGTGGCCGAGCTTCGCCTTGCGGCCCGCGGCCGTCTCCACCTTCGCCTCCGTGGCAAACGCGCCGCGGGACTTGCCGAAGCCGTTCTCGGTGACGGGGCGCTGGAAGGCGCCGAAGAACTCCCGGCGCAGGTTCGGCAGTTCGATGCGGTCTTGGGGACGCTTCGGGCCGGCGACGCTCGGCACGACCGTTGCGAGGTCGAGGCTCAGGTCGGTGGAGTAATCGATCTCGCCCTGCTGGGGAATGCCCCAGAGGCCCTGCGCCTGATAATAGGCCTCATAGAGCGCCACCTGCTTCTCATCGCGACCGGTGGCGCGGAGGTAGGCGGAGCACTCGGCGTCGATCGGGAAGAATCCCATGGTCGCGCCGTACTCGGGCGCCATGTTGGCGATGGTCGCGCGGTCGACGACCGGCAGCGCCTGCGCACCAGGGCCGTAGAACTCGACGAACTTCCCCACGACCTTCGCCTTGCGGAGCATCTGGGTCACGGTGAGGGCGAGGTCCGTGGCGGTGACACCCTCGCGCAGCGCGCCGGTGAGATGAACACCGACGACGTCCGGCGTAAGGAAATAAACCGGCTGGCCGAGCATGCCGGCCTCGGCCTCGATGCCGCCCACGCCCCAGCCCACGATGCCGATGCCATTGATCATCGTCGTGTGTGAGTCGGTGCCGACCAGGGTGTCGGGATAATGGACGCCGTTGGCGTCGCGCAGCACGCCCTTCGCGAGATACTCGAGGTTGACCTGGTGAACGATGCCGATGCCGGGCGGCACGACCTTGAACGTGTCGAAGGCCTGCATGCCCCACTTGAGGAACTGGTAACGTTCGCGGTTGCGCGAGAACTCGAGGTCGAGGTTGCGCTGCATCGCATCCGAAGCGCCCGCGAAGTCGACCTGCACGGAATGGTCGACCACGAGATCGACCGGCACGAGGGGCTCGATGATCTTAGGATTGCGGCCCATCCGCGCGACGGCGGAGCGCATCGCGGCGAGGTCCACCAGCAGCGGCACGCCCGTGAAGTCCTGCAACACGATGCGCGCGACCACGAAGGGGATCTCCTCGGTGCGCGGCGCCTTGGCCTGCCAGCCGGCGAGGTCGCGGATCGCGGCCTCGGAGACGCGCTTGCCGTCGCAGTTGCGCAACAGGGACTCCAAAACCAGCCGGATCGAGACCGGCAGGCGGGAGACCTTGTACCCGGCCGCCTCGAGGGCCGGCAGCGAGTAGAACGAGTGCGACGCGCCGTTCGCCTGGAACGAGCGCAACGTGTTGAACGGATTCGGGAGGCTCATGACGGAAAGCGGAAGGGCGAAAACGCGCGGCCTCGCCCGGGCCGGAAAAAATCACCGCCGGGACGCATGGCGCGCCGCCCCGGCGGAAAGGAAAATGGCCTCAGCGGGCCAGCGCGGCCTTCACCGCCTCGAAGTTCGGGAGGTCCTTCGGGGTTGGCGTCTGCTCGGCGTACTTGATCACGCCATCCTTGCCTACGACGAACGCCGCCCGGGCGGAAGTGTCACCCACGCCGGCGAGCATCGGGAAGAGCACGCCGTAAGCGTTGACGGTCTCCTTGTTGAGGTCGCTGAGCAGCGTGAGGCCGATCTTGTTCTGCTTGGCCCAGGCCTCCTGCGTGAGGGGGCTGTCGTCGCTGATCGCGATCACGTCGGCACCGGGGCTGGCGTAGGCCCCGAGACCAGCCGTCATGTCACACATTTCCTGGGTACAGACGCCGGTGAAAGCCAAGGGGAAGAAAAGGATCACCGTCTGCTTCTTGCCGAAATTGTCGCTGAGCCTGACGTCCTTGAGACCCTCGGGGGTCTTGGTCTTGAGGGTGAAGTCGGGGGCCTTGGTTCCAACGGCGAGTGGCATGGCGGATGAAGGAAGGATGGAGGTTGACGATGATCCCGCCGGTTGCCGGCGGGGAGAAACGCGGACCTTGGAGTCGCGTCCGCCACGCCGCAAATTGTTTTTCGGGTGCGGGTTCCGCGGGCAAAAAAAAGGCCCCCGGCCGGAACCGGGGGCCCGAAGCGGTTGCTCGGAATCAATCCTCCCGACGGCCGGAGAGCATCATCAGGATGTGAAGCAAGCTGCCGAGCGCGGCGACGAAAGCGGCGACGTAGGTGAGCGCCGCGGCATCGAGCGTCTCGTGCACGCCGGACATCTCGTCATCGCCGACGATCCCCAGGCGCACGAGTTCGGCCTTGGCCCGACGGCTGGCGTCGAACTCCACCGGCAGGGTGACGAAGTGAAACAGGCAGATCACCGCCAGCGCGACGGCGCCGATCGTGAGCAACGTGCCGCCAATCGCGGTGCTGAGGAGAAAAATGCCCGCGATCATGACGAAGTTGGAAACGCCCGCCGCGATCTGCGTGGCCGGGGCGAGGGACTGGCGCACGGACATCATTGCGTAGCCCACCTTGTGCTGGATCGCATGGCCGGCCTCATGGGCGGCAACGCCCAAAGCGGCCAAGCTGGTGCCGTGGTAGTTCGGCGAGGACAGCGCGAGCCGCTTGTTGATCGGGTCGTAGTGATCGGTGAGCTCGCCCTCGACTTCGACGATCTCGACGTCGCGGATGCCGGCCGACTGCATGACCGCGGCGGCCGCCTCGGCGCCGCGGATACGACCGCGGGAGGGAATCTCGACGTTCCGGGCGTACGCGCTCCGAATCTTCATCTGCGCGTAGAGCCCGAAGAGCATCGGGACGATGATGAGTAGGATCCAGATCAGCATGGTGGTGTTGGGTTGAAAGGTTGTTTTGACGAGGCCGACGAATCACCGACGGCACGAGCGGAAAGTACGCATCCCTGCCTTTTTTCCAGAGTAAAACGAACGATTGGAAAGCCCCGCGCGGGCTTCCATCGGTCCGGCTGATGCGCGAAACCGCCGAAATCGGAGGGTCACCTGCCCTCCGCGGCCCACCGCTTCATCTGCGCGATGTTCCGGGCGGTGGGACTGTCACCTTGCGACTTGCCGGAGCGACCGCCCACGTAGACCGCCATATCGCTGTCGTACATGGCCTCCGCTTCCGGACCGCGGTCGCCGGTATCGGCCATCCAACGGTCGAGACGCGCCCGCATCACCTCCAGATCCGCGCGGCGGGAGGGCTCGGCGGCGAGGTCGCGAACCTGCCAGCGATCCTCCGTCCACTCGTAAAGCTCCTCGACGGGACGCTCCGGGCGAAAGAGCAGGCGTTCCGCGAGCGGATCCAGCGCGCGGGCCTCGTGCAGCGCCCGTAACGTCTGCACGATGGACTTTCCGTCCTTGTAGGCGTTCGGCTGCAGGTGGGGCCGCCGCGGAAGGAAGTTCCGGATGTAGAGCAGCCGGTCGGAACGGACGCTCCGGATCCGTTCCACTGTCTCGTCGCAACGGTCGCGCGCCGCGAACACGTGCCCCCTTGGACGGTACGTCGGTGAGAGGATGTCCTTCGCCTGCATCCCAGCCGGCAACGGCAACCCGGCCGCCGCCAACGAGACGGCCGTCAGGTCGATCAGCTCGATCAGGTCGTCCCGCACCTTGCCCCGCGCGACACCGGGGCCCCGCACGATGAAGGGAACATGGGCGCCCTCGTCGTAGAGGAACTGCTTGCCGCGCGCATGGCTGATCCCGTGGTCGCTCGCGAAGATCACCAGGGTGCGGTCAAGGATCCCCTCGCGCTCGAGGCGCGCCAGCACCTCGCCGACATGGCGGTCCGTGAACCGCACGGCGTCGAGGTAGGCCGCCCAGTCGCGGAGCAGCACAGGGTCGCGTGGATAATACGGCGGCAGCGCAACCTTCTCCGGATCGGTGGCACCACCCAGCTCAGCGGCCGCCCGCTCCGCGAGCCTGCGCGCGGAGGCATCATCGCCGCCGCGCAACTTCCCCCCCGCAAGCTGAACCTGCATGAAGAAGGGCTGCCCCGGCGCGCGGCCGGCCCAGTCAGGCGAGTCGTACATCGCGGGATCCCATTCGAAATTATAGTCGGTCTTGCCGAGCGCCTCGACGCGGTTCTTGCGGGCCTTGCCCGAACCACGCCGGTCGGCGTCCGGCAGCCCACTGCCGATGCACGTGTAATAGCCGGCCGCCTTCAGCCGCGCTGGCGTCGGCACCACTCCGTCGGGCAGGCGAATCTTAAGCTCACCCCTTCCACTCCGGTGATGGTGCGCGCCGATGGAGGTGGCGTACATTCCGGTGATGAAGGCCGAGCGCGAGGGTGAGCAGACCGGAGCCGTCGTGAACGCGCGGGAAAACCGCGTTCCCTCGGCGGCCAACCGGTCGAGGTGTGGCGTGCGGATCTGGGTCTCACCGTAGCACGAGAGGTTAGCCGACATGTCGTCCACCATGATCCAAAGGATGTTGGGGCGCGGGTCCGTGGCAGCGGCGGAGACCGGTCGGACGGCGAGGACCAGCAATGCGAAAAAACAAATCAACTTGGGATTCATGCGGGGTCGGGGGTTCGGGAAGTCCGAGGCGAGAAAACTTTTCTCTTGGGCGAGAGACGGGGCGCCGCAACCTTTCATTCAACCCGATGCCCCTCCCCGCGCTCCCGCCGGCCGCGACTGTCACCTTCATCGCGCTACGTCGCTTGGCACCCGCCCTCGCCCTGCTCACATCGTCCGCCCTTGGAGCGGCCGCGCCGGGCAAAACCGTCGTCTCCGACGCACCGTGGGTGGAAGGGGATTTCCCCTTCTTCTCATCGATCGTCGACGCGCGGAAGGCGGGCCTCGGCTTGCCCGCTGACAACCTCGCCCCGCGCGGCCTCGTGCTCAACCTCGGGCTGGATTGCTGGGCGTGCTTTGACCCGGACCTCCTGCGCATGACGATGATCTGGCGCGGGGCCGGCGTCACCGCCACGGCGCTCGCTCCCGGTTCGTACCACGACATCAACCGCAAGACTCCGGGCGGCCAAACCAACCTGCCCCGGCCCGACGGCCGCCCTTGGATCGCCACAGGCACGCATCCCGGCGGCGCCGAGGGTGAGTCCGTTTCCCTGACCGACCCGCGCGAACCCGCGCCCAGCCCCGAGGAAGTCGGCCGCGGCGCCCTTCCGGATGAACTGGGAAAATTTCGCGCAATCCGCGTCAACGCACGGAACGCCGTGCTCTCCTACCGGCTGGGGACCACCGAGGTCGCCGAATGGACGACGGCGACCGGCGACGGCGAAAGCCCCGTAGTAACACGGAACTTCGAGGTCGGCGCGTCCCCGCGCGCGCTGCGGATCATCCTGGGCGTTAAGACTCCCGGAACGTTTGTCTCGCTCGGCCTGCCGGATGGGGTGAACGCGCAGTCCGCGCAGATCGTGGAGGAAAAAGGCGCGACCACCCTGCTGCTCCCTCCCCGCGAACGAACGCTGCGTTTCAGCGTCGCCTTCACCCAGGCAGCGACCGCAGCCCCCGCGATCCGCGGCGGCGCGGCACCTCCCGCCGACCAGATGCGCCGCTGGGCGGGTGAAGTCATCACCGGGATCCGCGTCGCCACGAACGACGCCGCCTACGTGGTCGACCGCATTGACCTACCGTGGCCCAACCCGTGGCAAAGGGGCGTCCGCCCGGCCGACATCCAGTTCCTGCCCGACGGCACTGCAGTCGTGGTGACGCTGGACGGAGACGTGTGGCTCGCGCGCGGCATGAACCGGAAGGAAGGGCGCGTGACGTGGCGGCGGTTCACCTCCGGGCTGCACGAGCCGATGACCGTGGCGGTACGCGGCGGTGACATTTTCGCCTTCGACCGCAACGGCATCTGGCGGCTACGGGACACCAACGGCGACGGGGAAGCCGACGTGCACGAGATGTTCGCGAACGGATTCGGACAGACCGCAGACATGCGCGAGTTTCCCTCGCAGATCCGTGTCGGGCCCGGGGGAGACTTCTTTCTAGCAAAGGGCGGGCAGCAGGCGACGACGCAGGGTAAACACAACGGTACCGTCCTCCGCGTGAGCGCGGATGGAAAGACCACCACGGTGCTCGGCCGGGGATTCCGGCAGCCCAACCTCGGCGTCGACCCCGTCAGCGGGCTCGTCACGGCCAGCGACCAACAGGGCAATTACGTACCGTCGACACCGCTGCTCATCGTCGAGAACGGCAACTTCCACGGCTTCCTCGCGCCGTTCGAGCCGAATGAAAAGTACCCGGCCCCGATCGCGGATCCGCTCACGTGGATCCCCCACCCCGTCAACGCCTCCGCGCTTTCACAAGTCTGGCTGCACGGCGCGAACCTGGGGCCGCTCAACGGAGGCCTGGTCCACATCGGCTACAACCGGCCGGAACTTTTCCGCGTGCTGATGAACCGCCGCGGCGCGCGCCCGCAGGCGGCGGTCGTGAGCATCACCAAGGACATCGATTATCCGCCGTTGAACGGATCCGTGAACCCGGCCGACGGGCTCCTGTACGTAGCCGGTTTCCAAGTGATCGGATGGGGCAACGTGATCGACGTGCCCGCCGGCCTCGGGCGTCTGCGGCGCACGAGCCTTCCCGTCACCCTACCCGGCGAAGTCACGCCCATGAAGGACGGCGTCCTCGTGCGCTTCGACGTTCCCCTCGACCCACGCAAGGCCGCCGACCCCGCGAACTTCTCGCTCCAGTCATGGTCCTACCGTCGCAGCTACAAGTACGGTTCCGCGATGTACAAGGCGGACGGTACCCCGGGTCAGGACGCCCTCACGCCGAGCGCGGCCTATCTTTCAAAGGACGGCCGCGCAGTCTTCATCGCGGTGCCCGGGATGAAGCCCGTCATGCAGCTGCGCGTCGGCTGGTCGCTCGCCACCGCGGAAGGACGCGCGTTCAGCGACAACGCCTACACGACGCCGTACGAATTAGCGGAGTTCGACCCCATCACAGAAGGCTTCGGCGAACTAAAGATCGACCTCACGCCCCGCGCAGCACTGGCGACCGCGACCAGCGCCGCCCCGACCGCGGCGGAAGGCGCTCGCCTCGCCCAGATGTTCGCCTGCATCGCCTGCCACGGATCGGACAACAATCCCGCGGTCGCCCGTTCCGGTCCACCGTGGCAGGGACTCTTCGGTTCGCGCCGGAAGGTCTTCATCAACGGCAAGCCCATCGAAGTCACGGCTGACGAGGCTTACTTGCGGGAGTCGATGCTCGATCCGACTGCCAAGGTCGCCGCAGGGTTTGAGAAGGGCGAGTACGCGATGGCCAGCTACGCGGGCGTGCTCACCGAGTCGCAGATCGAGTCGCTCATTCTGCACATCCGGAGCCTGCATTGAGGTCCGGGCGGAAGTCGCCTCGAGCGTCGGTTTTCCTCAGGCCACCCGCGCCCAGAGGACCTTGAGGTAGCGGCCCTCGAGGCAGTTCGAGAACACCGGATGGTCCGGACCGGGCCCGGTGCGGTCCAGGAATTGCAACCGCCGGCCCTGCCGGTGCGCGGCGCGGATCACGTGCCCCTCGAAGTCCTCGAGTGAAAGCAGACCTGAGCAGGAGCAGGTGACGAAGATGCCGCCCGGCTTGAGGAGGGAAATCGCGAGCAGGTTGAGATCCTCGTACTTCTGACGCCCCTCCCAGTTGCCGTGCTCATCGCGGGTGAAGATGAACTTCGGCGGATCGAGCACGACGACATCCCACTTCTCTCCGTTGGTCTGCATCTGCCGCGCGTAGGCGAACGCGTCGGCGTGCACGAATTTGAGCCGCGCCTGGTTGAGGTTGGCGTTGCGGCGAGCCTGCGCGATCGCCGCCTCGTCGAGGTCGACGCTGGTGACTTCGTCGGCGCCACCGGTGATCCGGGCGTTCAGGGAAAATCCTCCGGTGTAGCAGCAAAGGTCGAGCACCCGTGCGCCCGGCGTGAACCGCGCGAGGGCCCGGCGATTCTCGCGCTGATCGCAGAAGAACCCCGTCTTGTGCCCCTCGGCGAAGTCGACCTCGTACCGGATACCGTGCTCGCGGATCTTCACGGCCCGCGGCGCGGCGGCGTTGGTCTCGTTGAACAACGAAGGCCGGATGCCCTCGAGGCTGCCGAGGTCGTGATCGACATGCACCCGCGCAAAGCGGGTCCCGGCCAATTCGTGCAGCAGCGGCAACCAGCGCGGCAGCCGCTGCGCCATGCCAAGGCTGTACACCTCGCAGAGCAGCGTGTCGCCGTACCGGTCAATGGTGAGCCCGCTGAGGCCGTCACCCTCGGAATTTACCAACCGGTACGCATCGGTGAACTCGTCGAGCTTGAACAGCGAACGCCGCAGCTCCACGGCCCGGCGCAGGGCGGATTCGAAATAGGACTCATCGATCGGCGTCGCCGAGTGGCAGACCACCCGCAGCGGGATCTTCGCGCGCGGATTGAAGAGACCGCCGCCGGCAAA
>JACCDX011528250.1_pt1 | contig 10101 bp, 6 predicted proteins | sample 7449681 | NCBI WGS metagenome assembly JACCDX01 (sample SAMN15323450, study PRJNA562643) | freshwater metagenome | isolation source: river surface water | place: USA:Blue River Watershed | collected 2017-08-18
ACAAATGCCAATGGATTGATGTGTTGTGATGCATTGGGAGCACCATAATAAAAGCATAATGTTTCACACAATATTGGTTCCCATAATTTTTCTGTAATGTAATTGTTTTCAATGTTATTTTCAGCAATAAAGTAATATTTATATGGCTTAATACCAAGACCTTTATCACATGGTTGTAATATTCCTTTATGGCATTTGAAATTATAAATTTCATTAACATTTCCATATATATCAATGCGAAGAGCATCATTACCTTTATTTTCATTAAATTTTAAAAAATCAATTCTTTTAATATGACCTTCATCATAATATTTTGACGAACATACTATCGATATTTTATCAATTTTATTTGTAATATTCATATCCTTCATTAATTCTTCATATGTATCATTTAATAACCATGCACAATTATTTACATAATTTTCATGAGTTCTTACGTGTAAAAACTGATTAGGATCAGGTTTTGCCCATATTCCCCATGTTTTGACTCCCCAATTTTTATCATTACCATTGCAATAAGGTTCCATTTGAAATATAATGGTTTTTGATGGAATAAAAGATGCATTATGATGTGGTTTATTTATAATGATATAATAATCAATATTATTATCTTCATGTGTTATTTTAATGTTATTCCATGTCATATTTCCATAACTGTATATTGACCAATCATTACATAATTTTTTTGATGAAATCCAATCACATATTATTTTTACTCTCATTTTTTTATTCATTTTTAGATATATTCCGTCATTATAACTTGGATACCATGTTGCATTAGTCAATAAAGCATTTTTATTTTTTTCATCTATATTTACATCAATATCAGCATTTGATTTTATAAATCCAATAGTATTAAATCCCAATGCAATATCATCATAATCATTTGTTTTTTTAATCAATTCATTTATATTAATACTTTTAATAAAATCAATATCATTTTTAACTATATCATAACCTTTGTAAAAATAATAATTATGATAATCAAATACTTTAGAAAAATCAAGTGAACTAAAATCCTTTTGAATATCACTATCAACAGGTGAACCATAACTTTTTACCCAATCTGATATTACTATATTAGGTTCAATCACAGCAATTTTTAAATTATTATTTATCTTAAAAAGATAATCTATACCATGTTTTATTCCATTTTTATGAATATATTTGATAAAATTATGTGCTCCTCTTTTTGTCATAATATATGCATAAGTTCCACCCATATACTTATCACTGTCAAATATAGTTATTTGAATACCATTCACATTCAAATCAGTATCATTCTCTCTTTTGTGATAACCAAGAAATAAAAAATCAACTGCTTTGGAATGTTCGCAAACAAATTTTTGAATATCAATAAGAAATTTATTGAAATTTTTGACAAAATCAATATCGTCTTCAAAAACAATATAATATTCCACCTCTTTATCTCTAGTTAAATTAAGCATTATTTCATAATGAGATAATGCACATCCAATGAAACCTCTGCGATTTCCAAAATCATTTCCCTCAAATAAATTTTTAATTTCCAAAGTTAAATCAATTTCATAACCATTTACTGCATCAAAGAAAGCATAGTTATTTATTCCATATTTTTTAAAAAGATTTATAACATTATTTTTTCTGTCTTCTCTATTTTTAAGGTTAACAACAAATATTTTATAATTATTCATTTTTAATTATTATTATTCCTATTTTTTTAAGTAAAGAAAAAATTAATCTATATATTATATATAATAAATCTAATGAAATTGAATTGTGATGAAATAGTTGAAAAATATTTATTAATACAAAATCCATTATACGCATTTAGTTTTCCAATTTCAGTTTTAGTTGCCATCATTATGTTTGGTGTTGCTAAAGCATACAAATGGTCAAATAATTCATACATAAATCAAATAGTTATTCCATTAATATCATTAATGCTAACTGTAGTTTTATTAAATTTTATTGCAAAGATGATGATATCAAATGAAGATAGAGAAGCTCTTTTAAATTTGTGCAACAAATGGATGGATAACTCAAAATCCCCTATAAATTCAGTAAATTCCATTGATATGAATGTCGTTGCTAATTATAAAATAGAAGATTTCAATACTATTGATGAAGATAGTAAGATTAAACAACATATTGATGAAGATCACCCAATTGGAAATATTGAAACTCCTCATATTAATAGAGAAAGCGATATTAAAGCAGCAATGAGAATAAGTGGTCCATTAGATGTTCAATATGCAACTATTCCAACACTTCATCCATCACCATTGAACTCAGCTCCCAATGGAAATATGTGTATTGAAAATAGTAATGGTTGTAATTTATGTTCAGGTTCTGGAGAGAATCCATATGATATAATTGCTCCTGTTCCGGGCCCACAATGGATGCCACAATCAGCTGATTCTATGCAAACTAATCTTATGAATAATAGATTTACAGAATCAAAGTGTCCAATTTAATTGTAAATAATGGTACAATAAAAAATAAATTTCTTTATATTTAATATATAAGTATAAATGGAAGATTTTATAATAATTATATTATTATTAATTGCATTAATAATAATTCTTCTAATACTAAGTAAAAAAATAAAAAATATGAAAAAATATCTGATAACCGAATCATTTGATAACGATGATACTTATCTTTATCCAACAACAACTTTAGGAGATATTTGTGCAAAAGAGAATTTAGAACCATCTTTTATGCCAAAAGCATGTTATGTTGACGGTCATTTTAATTCATATGCGAATTGCAAATGTGAAGATAAAAATGGAAATTGCAAAATATGTTATGACGAAATAAAACAGGATAGTACAAATGCAACCGTTATATTTGACGCTAATATTCCTTCGTCAAACAGTTAAAAATTCGGTGTTATAAGATAATTTGCCATATCTTTTTTTATTTTTAATGTAAATTTCTTCTTTCTTTTCTCGTTAATTTGATTAAGCTTTTCTATTTTTAAAATATTTTCTAAACTATCTACATTCATTGAATATTTATTCATAAACTTAATGAGTGTACTGTTATTTTCTAATACTGGTTTTTTATTTGATAATGGAATATTTATTTTATTTTCCAAATCATTGTTTATATCTCCGTCCGCATCATTACTATTTCCACAACCAATATCATTTAAATCTAATTCATCATTATAATCACAATCACCTTCGTCATCAGTATCAACAGTTTCTTTATATATATTGAAATATTCAGATATTATTTCAGTAATATATATTATTTCATCGTTATCATAATTAAGCTTTCCAATTGAATATTTAGCACTATTTAATAATTTTTTATTGACATACATTTGTGATATTTTATTTAATAGACTAGTAAATTCAATGGAAATATCTTTTTTACTCTTCAATTGATTAAAATAATAATTGGGTAATGATGTTGCATATATGGAAGCTATATTATATAATTCATCCCAATCCTGAACTTCAAAAATATTTGTTTGTATTGTATCATGAATACAAAGAGATTCCATAATATTTTTATAAATATTTAGTTTTTTTAAAGATGAATCTTCGCAATTTTTTATATAATTAATTGAATTGTGATATATCATTAATGGCGTTAATAAACAATCAATATCAAATAATATTTGCGATTCACATATATCTAACTTTTTTGTAAGTAAAATTTTAGTAGAATCGATTAATTGAATATCCTCTTCTTTCCGTTTAAAACTTTTTTGAAAATTATTAAACATATCAATATTTATTGTTTCTCCATTTGAATAAAAATGTAAATCTTCTAATATTGATATCAGCTTGCGAATATCACCTGCACTAAATTCATCAATTAATTTAACGACATCTTTATCGTATTTTTGTCCTACTTTTAAGTAAAGTTCATCTATTATCATATCGACATCTTCTATCATTGGCTTTTCTAATTTAATGACAACTGAATATTTTTTTAATTCATTTAATTTCTTATCATTTATATCATTAGATGTACATATTATAGGATTATAAATTTTAATGTAATCGCTTATATTAACTTTAGGTTTTTTAGATTTTTTTTTACTTGTTTCACTCTTTTCATTCTTCTCGTTCTGTTTTAAAATATCCAAAAATTCATTCATTCCTCCCTTATCACTTAATTTACATATTGTATCTATCTCATCCATCAAAATACCTATGGGTAATTTACCTTCATGAAACATATCTAATACATTTTTATATGTCAAAGATTTCTTTAAAAATTCACCTAACTTTTTTTGACTTCTAACGTCGGTAGAATTTAATTCAATCTTTTGATAATTATATTCTTTAAAAATGATATCGGCTAATAGTGTTTTACCAACCCCAGTTGAACCAATTATGAATAAAACTTTTTTTGTTTGTAATGGATTTTTAATGAAGCTATTTATCCAATTAATTGCTTTTTCAATTTCCAATTTATTTCCTTTAAATTCTGCAATAGACGTCGGTCTGTAAGTATTTAACCAATTCATAATCTTTCTAATATTTCCAATTTATTATAAATTAATATATTTTATATATGTTTATTCTTTAAGATGAAGTTGGAGGAGGTGAATTGCAAATTTCATTGACACCTGACCAGATTCCTTGAACATTTGGTGCAGGACCACATTTATTTATCCAATCACATCGTGAAATGCTTGCATTTGTACCTTTATCATTTAAAAATGTATACTTCTCATCATCCGTCATAGATGTTAAACCATTTGCATTATTATATTCCCATGTATAACCACTTTTGATTGGATCAAAATTTAATTGTGTTGCATTACAACCAGTGGCTTTGGTTGTTGGAATGGCGAATGTATTTTTACAGATATAATTTCCATGAGCATCAACACCTGTATTTACCCAATAGTCGGGACACATAATACCGGTATTTTGCATGTAATCTGGTGGTGGGTATATTTGTGAAATCGCATTTTGCGTTTGAAGATTTGAAATATACTTGTATAAAGAATACACTATATAACTTATGATAACAATTAAACCAATTGAAGCCAAAATATTAATAACAACTGACATATATTATTTATATATATTATTTTCTAAAAAATAATATATTAATTTAAAATAAAAAGATAATTTTTTTAATTTTCATTTATTTTATTTCATTATTTTCCTAAAAAAAGTTGTTGTAACACCTAAAAAGTTGTTGTAACACCTAAAAAGTTGTTGTAACACCTAAAAAGTTGTTGTAACACCTAAAAAGTTGTTGTAACAGATCTTAAAGAACGCGAACCTTTAGATGAAAGATTAACGGGTAAATCGATTGGAACTGGCATATACTCAATCTCTTTCATATAACCGAAATATTGCTCAATCTCTGGAATAATCTGTTGAACAGACCAATCGCTAACTAATCCATTTAAATAACTTATTTGCTCTTTAATTTGATTGGGTAAATTGGGTGAATACTGTAAATAAAAGGAACGCATAATAATTTCTAATTCAACAGGTGATTGTTTGTCAATAATATGCTTACCATCTGTTTTTTTATAAACTGAATATCTAATCATATCTTGAATAATATCCATATTTTTCTTAGAGAAGAAAAGCTGATTTAACTGAGATGTCTCTTGAATACCATATAAAGCCTCAACTTGAAAGTTGTTCATTCTTTCATTTTCATGGTCAATCATTTTCATATCCTTTAAAACAGTCTTGTCATTAAGGGTAACTCTTCCATTTTTAAATTGGTTATACATTATAATAATATTAAAGATAAATTTTTAATATCATTAACGAAAATTATTATATAATTTTACAAAAGGAAAAGAAAAAATATTTTCATAACATTATTTTAGAAAAATATTATAAAATAAAAAAGGAGGGGTTTTGGGGAACTACGTTCCCCAACCTAATTGTATCCAGTTGATGAAACACTATTTGTCTTAGTATTAATTAATGTCTCTTTTAATACATTTCTTGTTTCATGTATTTCCATTGTAAAACTAAAGTCGTTTGTTCTGTTTAACAATCTAAAATTATAATCATATATCTCAATCGTTACATTATCAACATTATCTTGAACATTATCATAATTTATAACATAACTATTATTACTATTAATGTTTGTATTATTAATGCTGAAATTTCCCGGTATTTCGCTTAACATTATTTTTGCAAAAAATCCATTAAAACTCTTTTTATATACCGTTAAACCAGCGCAATTTTTAATATTAGTATAATCTTCACCAATTCCAACAAGAAACATATCCGGATCAACATAAAATTGATTGTACTGCAATATGCTATTACAATATGCGGAATTATATAAATTATTCGAGGTGGTTTCACTTGAAGTATTAAAACTTATTTTAATGTAAAAATAGGAACTTGTATAAAAATAACTTTTTCCATTATCATTTTGCAAATTCATAAAAATATTTGGATATAAATTCAGTTTATATAAATTGGGAACAAATGTCGTTAAATCACTATTATAAATCAATCTTGGAGCAACATTTGTTTGTACAAACGCAAATCCTTTATTTATTTGCGCAACATATATATTGTATGTTTCATTTGCAATTGGCCATCCTAGTAAATGTAAACATGATCTCTTCTTCTCATTTATTGTTTCAATTTCGTATGTTATATATTCTCCCGCTGGATTTTTATCATATATCCATCTAAATAACAATGCTCTACCAATCTTACTTATATCATTGCTATTATATACATAATCAGTATAATTAAGATTACTGATTACAGAATTTAATGCACTAGAATATATAAAATTTTGCGTCATTGCTGGATATAGCGGAATACCATTAACTTTATCACGTAATCCGTTAATTAATCCTGTTGATACTCTTAAACCAAATCTCAAATAGTTTGATGTTAAAGTAACATTATTTCCATTTATTGTTGTATTGGTTGTGAATGTAAGAGTATCAATATATTTATAATATGAAATTACGCCAAGTTCACTTTCTGTATATCCATGTATTGTATATATACTTAAATCAAAAAAAGTGGTGTAATTTAAAATGTCTGCTGCTATCCCTCCAATATCATCAACTAATTCCGTCATTACAAGTGGAAAAGCATTGCAATTATTTAAACAATTAATATTGTAAAAATATTGATAAGTACTTTCAAATTTAGCGGGAACAATAACATAAATATAGTTTGTATTGAGCGTATAATTATTATTTATAGGATATTGAGATGAATAATAATAAAAAGGATCTTTATTTGCAAAATCAGTTTCATATGGAGAGAAACATTGAATTGCTGATATTTTCTCCTCTTCAATTCTATTAACAAATTTAACAATACTTGTTATATCATTTACACTGATATCAAATAACTGTGGCGTACCTATTTTTTTTGGAAAGGATGAATATGGTTGTTCAACAATATTATTTTTGTCAACAATTGCATTGTTTCCATGTACAATGTTTGACATTCTTTGGATTAAGTTAGATGCCATTGTAGATACTGTATAATATCCGGGTTCAATCTCACATTGATAAACAAGATAATTATCAACATTAGATGCGTATGTATTAGGAATAATAGTAGTGTAGTCAAATACTGAAAATGGTAAACTACTGTATGCAATCGATGGTAATGTACTACTCTCTGGAACAGGTATTATATTTGTATCAATGTCATTTACAACAAGATAATTTTTACTTGCATATTGCCATGCAATGTTATTGTTATAATTTGTAACGGATGTATTTAAATTAGGAAATATAATATCGCTTAAAATAACTTTTGTTATATTATTATATACTTGATTTAAAGGTATTGTAAATTTATTGGAATTTTTATATATTGACAAATCGCGATTATTGCTGTCAACATTTACTTTTGTAATAATCTCTTTTTTATATTTACCTTCACTAATATCACCCATAAATTTATCGAATAAAGGGTAATGATTTTTATTTTTACCAACAGGCCATTTATTATTTAAAGTATTATTTTTATTAACGTCTGATGATTCATATGAGTCATTATTTATATATTGATCATAGTCATCTTTTCTTATATTATCTTCATAATCAATAAATCTATCATAATAACCAGCATTTTCATTTAATTGTTTATTGCTTAAAACGGTAGAAGATATAAAATTATTTGTATATAGTAAGTCTTGTGGGTCACTCATAATTATAGTTAATTTAAAAAATTGTTTTTAAATTAAATTTTGTTAATATATTTTATTTATTCAATATTTTTTTTTAAATTATGATTTTTTTATGATTTTTTTATGTATTTAACTCTCAATATATATGTTTATGGACTCGCTGCCTTTTTAACAACTACCTTCTTAATAACCTTTTTAATGACTGTCTTTGTAGGATGAACAGTCTTAACCTGTTTTTCCATTGCATTATTATACTCATTAATCTTTGCTCTATATAAATCTAAAAACTTACTTAAATCCTCCTTCCATAAATCTTTATTACTCTTTTGCAACAATTCATTATATGTTGCTAATTTATTCTCATGCATCTTCTTCAATTCCTCAATCTTCTTCTTCGTTAATGACTTAATCTGCATATTCAATAGATAATTATAACTAAAACCCGTCTCATCCTCTTCTTCAATGTTATCGCTATTACCAAATTTAGGATAATTTCTCTCAACAAGCATTGCCTCAATCTCCTCATCCTCTTTATGCAAAATATTGATCTCACCGCTAATAAACTCCTCAATAAATCTAATCTTAGATGCATATATGTCAAGTTCTCTTTGCATATGTTTTAACATATAATCCTTTCTCTTGTCGTAGTAAACAAGACGCAACAAATAAAACTCCTTCATTATATCCTCTGCACTGTCATATTTACTGATTGTCTCCTTATTATTATAGAGATGCATATTCGAATAATTACTATGCTTGCTATCAGTCAGTTTCAAAACGGTTTCTAATTGATCACTTACACGTAAATCGCTCAAATCTCCTTTCTTAAATGTAAGTGTAAATGAAACAACCTTTTCCGTAGAATTATTTGAGAAATCGACTAAGCACTGTTTATTTCCTTTATTCTCGACATTCTTATCGTATAATAGACTCTCCAAATATACCTTATAATCTTCCGTCCATTTTCCAATAGGTAATTCACTGATGATAACCGTTGTTTCATCAACAATTCTATAAACACCCTTATTGGTATATTGCTCCGATCCATTCTCATTCGTTCCCTTTAATTCAACGGCTCCTCTAAATCCTCTGTACCACGGTTTCATCTTTTCCATCGGCTCATCATCCATTAAATGAATGAGATTTTTGACAATTAATTCTGGATCATGAGGGGGTACCTTTGTACTAAATCCCGTTCCAATACCCTCCGTTCCATTTACCAAGATAACTGGTATAATTGGAATATACCAAATCGGTTCAATCTTCTTACCGTCATCCTCGTTATATTCTAACAGAGGATTATCTAACGGATTGTAGATGTGAAATGTCAATGGATTGAGATTCGTGAAAATGTATCTTGGCGATGCTGCGTCGCCTCCACCTCCAATTCTCGTTCCAAACTGACCCTTCGGTTCAAGAAGCTCAATGTTATTAGAACCAACGAAATCCTGTGCCAATCCAATAATCGATTCGTATAGAGATGCCTCACCGTGATGATAAGCACTATTTTCACTTACATAACCGGCCAATTGTGCAACCTTTAATTCCTTCTTTAAATTTCTCTTGAAACAACTGTAAATGATTTTACGCAATGATGGTTTTAATCCATCGCACATGGAAGGAATAGATCTCTTGCAATCATAATCGGAAAAGTGAATCAATTCTTTATCGATAAATTCATGATATAAAACCTTCTTTTGACTCTGTTCAATAATATTGTTTTTATCATATGCCTTTAACCATTCCTTTCTCTCTTCGGAGCGTTTCTTGTCAAATGCCAATTCGATTTTGTCTTTTGATAATTTTTTTATTTTAGCCTCTTCCTCTTCATCTTCTGCATTCTCGTGATTGCAAAGGTACATGATATTCTTCTCTTCAAAGTTCGTAAAGTATCCCTTAGCCTCCTCAGATGTACTTGTTCCCAAACCTTTATAATATTTAATTGTCCATTGGTGCATATTTTCAATGCTATTTTTCCAATCATTAAATTCAGTC
>JACCDX011755382.1_pt1 | contig 10100 bp, 7 predicted proteins | sample 7449681 | NCBI WGS metagenome assembly JACCDX01 (sample SAMN15323450, study PRJNA562643) | freshwater metagenome | isolation source: river surface water | place: USA:Blue River Watershed | collected 2017-08-18
ATAACACCTATTATGGTTATGGAATGGGTTTAGGAATGTGGGGTTCTTGGCGAACCAAATCGAGTGCTGGCTTATCTTTGAAAGAAAATGGGCAAGTAATTGTATCGTCTGCTATGACCGATATTGGCACGGGAACCGCAACCGCTATGCAAAACATTATTGCTGAAACCTTAAAAATGGAAAAGAATCAAATTAGTGTTGAATATGGAAATTCTAATTTACCGGCTGCTCCCAGTCAGGGTGGTAGTTTGGGTTTGTCTTCTTTGAGTGGGGCTTTAGTGGCTGCCGCCAAGAGTTTGCAGAAAAAATTGTTAGAATATTGTACGGCTATAAACAGCGATTTTACCAATATCAAACCCGATGATATTATTATAACAGCTCAAAATATTAGCACCTTGTCAAATCCAAATTTAATGGTTAGGATAGTTGATATTTTTAGCAAAAATGAATTTAATTCAATTGATGTTATTGAAAGTTCTGATTCCGGTGCTGAAAGAAAAGATTATGAATTTTGTTCGTCGGCAGCCCATTTTTGTAAGGTGGGCGTGAATATTTTAACAGGCAAAGTGAAGGTGCTAAAATATGTAGTGGTGGTAGATGGTGGTAAAATCATCAACGAATTGGCAGCGGCGAATCAAGTTTCTGGGGCGGCGGTTGGTGGAATTGGCATGGCTTTAATGGAAGAAATGTTAGTAGATAATTCTTTGGGAGCATTGATAGGTACAGATTTAGGGCATTATCATTTTGCCGTAGATGCCGATGCTCCAATGATAGAAACAAGTTTTATCGGGCTACCCGACTTTAACTCAAATCCAGTCGGATCAAAAGGTTTAGGCGAAGTTGGACTCATAGGTGCTGCAGCGGCTTTTGCCAATGCCATTTATCATGCTTGTGGAAAAAGAATAACTTCCTTACCTATTACGCCTGCTAAAATTTTGAGTTAAGATTTGAGGTGGGGGGAATAGAGATAGAGTTTGAAAGTGTTTTTTATGTCAATGGCAAATTTTACTTTATCGTTTGATTTGTCCTAGTGCTTTTTTTTGTCTGTTGAAATCGTTATGGTTTTCGTGTCGTTGTGCGTTGGCTTGTTTGATTTTGTGAATGTGGTAACAAAAAGGGTTGGCTTATGTGATTGCGTATTCTGTTTTAAATACCATAAATAGAGTTACCATTTCCTTGTAATTTGGTTCTGCCGATAATTGAGTAATGTCAAAGGTTAACATGTGTTCAATATCTTTTTGTGATAAATAATTTCCGTGAATTAAAACTTCTCTTAATTGGTCTTTGTCGTCAAAATATTCCCTATTATCTGGTTCTCTACTTGAAAGAAGAAAGTTCTTGAAAAATAATTCTAGAACAGATTTTGAATGATTATAGATTTCCTCAATTAATCTAATCATGTCGTTTATTTTTATATCTATATCCCTATTTGAAACAAAGATCATTTTACCATTTGCATGAGCAATTTCATTGCGGTCTTTCACTAGTTTTTTGTATTTACCAATTTTAGTTCTATCACAGCCAATTAATTTAAAAAAAATCATTACGGTACTTTCATTAACCTCTGAAAGACTGAATGGGTAAAGCTGTTCTAATGGTTTATTTTCTGCTCGATTTATTACATTCTGTTCTTCAATTTTTTGAATTATTTCATCAAGTTTTTCAAAACCCAAAAGAGATTTTACAAAATCTTCAGAATGTGTATTATAAATTTTCCAAATTTGGAAATAACACAATGACATAAAAAGTAAATGAAAAGCTATAAATGAAAATTGAAACTTACGGTTGTTGTAATTACTCTCATAACTTTCCCATAGAAAGTTTATATAATCTTTTTCGTCCCTCGTTTTGAAAGAATCAGGCAAATAGGATAATATATTACTTGCATTTTCCATTATTCCGCCCAAAGTTTATTTATTTCTTCTTTAATTTTTTGCTCGTAAATAGTAATAAGTTCTTTGTTGGAATCTACTAATCTTTGTTCTTTTTCAATATGATTTACCATGGTTTGTTGTTCTATGAGGGATGGAAGTGGGATTTTCATTTTCTTAATTAATCCTAAACTTGCCATTCTAAAATCACCTAAGCTTATGAATTCTGAATATAAGTTTTGCATTGAATAAAACAAATAAGTTGGATTTAATTTTTGGTCATCTTTTGGATATAATCCAGCAACATTTTGATTAGTTGCAGATTCTAATTTTAGTAATGCAGTCTTACCAATTGTAGCACCAACTAATGCAACTAATGTAGTTCCTATTTTAAACATTTTTGCAGATGAATTTTCAAATCCATCTTTAGTAATAAATTCTTTTGCTTCATATACATAAACATCTTTACAAACTTCTGACCGAAGCCAAGGTATATCACCATTCCAATATTCTTCTTTATTTCTATTAGGTGTACCACCAGACTTTATTTCACATACACACCCCAACTCCAACATTTCCCATTCAGGGTTAATATCTATTTGCGGTTTATAATTTTCAACAACTTGTTTAGCACCTGCAATTATTTTTTCATATTGTTCTATTTTTGAAACAATTTCTTGTTGGATAGATAGCGGGGGAAGTGGGATTTTGATTAATTTTAATTCCTTCCAATGTCTGCTATATCCTAAATTTGGTATGTTTAAATTTTTTAAACAATAGTAAAAATACTTACTATTAACAGTTTCAATAGGTTTAAGAATTTTTACACCATCTGCACCAAGTACAAAATTAAAATCAATGTATTTAAAATTACGGGTATGGTCTCCAAAAATTATAACTGGTTTAGTAACAAAATAAACATCTTCTTCATTATTCCAAAATCCATTTAAAAAAAGTTCTGATTGATCAATAATAGGAAATTTTCCTTCTTCCAAAAAATCTGATTTTTGAATTTTATTTGTATATTTTATTTTTTCTATCAGATTTTCAATTTTAATTAAATCATACTTTGTTTTAATTTTATTGTTTTCAACTCTATACCTATCTGCACTCAAATTATAATCCTCATTCTCAGCAATTTTAGTTTTTTCTACAACCAACGAGTTTAAAGGTAATTTATCAAAATCAATATTTGTAAAATCGTTATTTTGTAATGCAAGGATGTATTTTTTTATAAAATTAATGGCATCGGGCAAATCGCTGGTTGTTAATACTTTTCTTTGTGCACCTAATCCAAAACCATCGTTTTCAATTTTTACAAATAATATTTCATCTGTTTTTTTTGCAAGGCTTTTATCCAATAACAATATAGAAGTTTTTACGCCGCTGTAAGGTTGAAATATACCTGCTGGCAAACTCACTACGCCGTATAAAAATTTTTTATCTACTAATAATTTTCTTAATGCTTTATACGCAGTGGCACTTTGAAAAATTATCCCTTCTGGAACAATAATTGCTGCTCTACCCGTGGTTGGGTTAATATGTTCCATTATATAATCTACAAACAAAACCTCACTACGATTTGCTTGCATGGTAAATTTTTTGTGTGGTCTTATACCGCCCTTTGGTGTCATAAATGGTGGATTAGCAAGAATTAAATCAAAACTATCCCCCCAACGATCTTCACTTGTTAAGGTATCGTACTCAAATATTTTTGGAGATGTAAAGCCGTGTAAATAAAGATTAACCAAGCTTAAACGAACCATTTCGGCAGAAATATCATAACCAACAAAATTGTTAATTAATTTTTTTCTTTCTTGTGGAGTTAATAAATCACCTTTATCTTTTTTGGTATTTTCGTTTAAAATATATTTATAAGATGAAATTAAAAAACCGGCTGTACCACAAGCTGGGTCGCAAATACTTTCATTTTTTTGTGGTTGCATAATGGCAACCATAAAATCTATAATATGTCTTGGTGTTCTAAATTGCCCAGCATCGCCTTGGCTACCTAAAACAGACAAAAGATATTCAAATGCATCGCCTAATTTTTCGCTATGGTCGTAATGAAATTCATTAATGATTTTTAGAAACATTTTTAGTGTTTCAGGGTCGCGATATGGTAAAAAAGCATTTTTAAAAATATCCCGAAATAACTGCGGTATATTGGGATTTTGATTGAGCTTTACAATGGCTTCCCCATATAATACTAACATTTCAAAACCACCAAGTTTGGGGTCAAATATTTTTGTCCAACTATACTTTTCATATTCACCAGAAAAAAAACTGGGTTTACCTCCAAGTTCCATTGCTTCTTTGTCCATATCATCCATAAATTTATAAATCATGGCAATGGTAATTTGTTCTACTTGTGCCTGTGGGTTTGGTAGCTTTCCTACCAATATATCACGAGCGGTATCTATTTTTCTTTTTGTTTCTTGGTCTAACATTTAATGTTCTATTAATTTTGAAATTTGTTGTTTTAATTGTTCTTTATTAGGCAGGTATAATTGGTATTTACTTAAAAGCACTTTATTAGAGATATTATCGGTGGCATATTCTACTAAGATATGATTTTTATGTTTACCAAGTATGATACCAATTGGTTCGTTGTCACCTTCAGAAGATTCCTCTTTTTTAAAATAATTTAGGTAAAGGTTCATCTGCCCAACATCAAGATGGTCTATTTCACCTCTTTTTAAATCTATCAAAACAAAACATTTAAGTATCCGATGATAAAAAAGTAAATCAAGATAAAAATGTTTACCACCAATACTCATGTGGTATTGACGACCAATAAAAGCAAAACCTTTACCCAATTCCATAATAAATTGTTGTAAATGAGAAATAATTTGTTCTTCTAATTCACTTTCAACAAAAGCATGATGTTGTGGAATGTTCAAAAATTCTAAAACGAAGGGATCTTTGATTAAGTCTTCAGGATTTTCAATGATATTTCCTTTTTTGGATAATTTCAATACACCCTCTTTGTCCTTACTAAGTGCTAATCTTTCAAATAAAGAACTTTTCATCTGGCGTTTTAATTCTCTAACACTCCAATTTTCAATTTCGGTTTGTTTTACATAAAACTGAATTTCGAGGTCTAAATCAGCTTTGAGAATTTCATAATAATGACTCCAAGTTAATTTGTGGGACAGTGTCCCACTTATTTGAAAGTTAAGGTACAATTTTCTCATATACAGTAAATTAGACCTTCCAAAACCTTTGCCATATAATGCGGTTAAATCTTTTGAAAGTCGCTCAAAAAGTTGGGTGCCATATTCAGCACGTTGGTTTCCATTCTGTTCAAATTCAACAATATATTTACCTATTTTCCAATAAGTTTGCACTAAAATAGTATTAACAGAATGAGTGGCTTTTTGTCTGCCCATTTGTAACAATTCACCAATTTGTACAATTAGCTTATTGTAAACACTTTTTTTTATGTCCATTATGCAACAAATTTATTTAGAGAAACATTATCTTTTATGTATTCAGGAATAGCCATACGAAGATCTGGCGGTAATTTTCTAAATACATCACCGTTTGGAATGGTATTTAATAAAGCATAGTTTTTATTTTCAATTATATCTCGGAATTCAGTGTCGGTTATGTAGCTTTTGAAGTAATCTTTTGCAAAAGAAAAATATTCTTCTGATGGCAAATAACGACTATCAAATTTTTCAAATTCATCTTCCAACAATTCATCTTTGCTTTTAAAGTAAGGGATGAATCCAAAAATTTTTTCAATGATTTCACGAAGCGAAAGTCTTCTGTCAATTTTCATAGCTTTTCGCAAATTCTTGATGTTATAATATTCGTTGGGCTTGTCAAAAACGTTACTCAAAATATATTGTTCGATAGCATCAAAATCTTTCTGTAGAACCATTTCTTTTATTTGATCATCAGCTTTAATAACATTCTCAAACTTGTCGAAATACATTCTATCAATTTTCATTCCTTCAAGACCAATATCAGTTATTATCATTGTTTTTATAGGGTCGGGTTCTGTGTTATCGTATTCAGCATTTATAGGATTGCCATCACTTGGTTCTGATGTTATACTTGAACCTTTTGGTGGAAGTTTAATAACTTCATCGTAGTTAAATTTTTCTTCAAAGAATTCACAGTTAGCAAAGAAGTCAAATAGCTTGAACTTTGATTTCTGTAAAAGTTTGGAGTCAATATTTTCAATTAGGGATTTGTCTTTCAAAACTTCGTTATTAGAAAAGTTCCATTTTCGAGTTCCTCTTCCTTTAATTTGGATAAAATCAGTTGGCGAAAATATTGGTCGCATCAAACAAATATTCAACAAGTCTGGACAGTCATAACCAGTTGTCATCATTCCAACGGTTACGCATACTCTTGTCTTGCATGTTTGGTATGAGTCAAAGAAATTGCCCTTGCCCCCTAAACAATTGTTGGTGAAATTGATAGTATACTGTTGTGCATCAGGTATCCATGAAGTTACCTGCATTGCAAAGTCAGATTGATATTTGCCAGGAAATTTATGGTCGGCAAACTCATTTAGAATTTGAGTAATTTTGGCAGCGTGGTTTTGACTCACACAGAACACAATGGTTTTTCCAATTTCTTTTGAAATCGGATCAAGTAAAGCGTTATCTAAAAATGTCTTGCAGAAGATACGGTTTGTATTTTCAGAAAATAGTTTCTTTTCAAAGTCTCTTTGAGAAAAAGTAGTAAAAGTTTCTTCACCATCTTCATCAGTTATTTGAACAGTATAACCTTCATCATTCAGCAATTGAGTTGTGATTTCGGTCCTTGCGTCAAGAACTGAAGGATTAACCAAAAAGCCATCTCTTACACCGTCTAAAAGACTGTATTGAAAAGTAGGCTTGCCATCTTCACTACCGAAGGTTTTGTAGGTGTCAAGCAACATTCTTCTTTCTAATTCTCTTGGATCTTTTTCGCTTAATATATTGGTGTCGATTTTCTTTAAGTAGTCTTTAGGAGTAGCGGTTAAGCCTAATTTATAGCCAATAAAATATTCAAAAACAGCCCTGCTGTTTCCTCCAATGCTTCTGTGTGCCTCATCAGAAATTATAAGGTCAAAATCAGTTGGCTGGAAAATACGTTTGTATTTATTCTTGAATAAAAATGACTGAATTGTGGAAACAACAATTTCTGCTTGTCGCCAGTCGTCTCGGTTTTCCTTGTAAATACTACACTTGTAATCAGTTTTTAAATATTCTCTAAATGCTTTGTGGGCTTGGTCTTCCAATTCTAAACGGTCAACTAAAAACAAAACACGTCTTGCATTTGCTGTTCTTAAAAATAGTTTGATAACAGCCGCAGAAGTAAGAGTTTTACCCGTTCCTGTTGCCATTTCAAATAAGAAACGGTCTTTGCCTGCTTTAACTTCTTCTTGAATTCTTTCAATTGCTCTTACTTGGTAGTATCTTAAAAAACGAAGTTTGTTTTCTTCTATGAAAGTAGATCTTTGTGCTTTATCAATAAATCTTGGGTCTTTTTCGTATTCATGTTTTTGAGTTTTTACAATGTAATCTTCTTTAACCTTTTCATTAATTAATGTATCAGCGTTTGGTTTAAAGTCAGTATAGCCTATAACTGTTTCAGGTATTGGAAATTTTGAAATGATATTTGGGTTTCCTCTTTGCAAATCCCAGAAATAATGCAAATTTCCATTTGATAATATTATAAACCTACAATTTTGAGATTGAGCATATTTTCTAGCTTGTTCTTTTGCAAAGAGAGGATTTATTTCTTCTTTTTTTGCTTCCAAAACAATGAAAGGAAAGCCTTTATTGTCTAATAAAAGATAATCAATAAAACCATTTGAAGTTTTTTCAAAGTCTTCACCTAACTCATCAAGAATTGTCTGTGTAAGTTTAGTTTTATTTTCTAATTCAACGTTTGCTTTGCCTTCTTCATTGTCAAAGAAACGCCAACCTGCTTCTTCGAGCATTTTGTTTATCTTAATTCTTGCTTTTGCTTCTTTTGGCATTTATATTTTTTTTATTTACTTAAAAAAAAAATAATTTTACAATAATTAATAATTAAATTTAAACCATCAATTTTACAAATATCGTAAAGCCACACTTTTATATTATTGTCCATAAATGAGTAGCCTTTGTTTGTTTACTGATTGTATAAAATAAGGATTTTTTATCGCTTTCTCTTCTAATAAGTCAATCGTATGTTGTAACATTTCTTGAAGCGAAAATTTAAAAACAAAATAATTATCAGCATAATCTTCTACCTCCATATTCGAAAAATCTACCATCAAATCAATATCACTTTCTTTATTGAATCGGTCAGTTAACACCGACCCAAAAGCATATAGGCTTTTTACCTTATGAGTTTCACAAAGTACTTTTATGTCGGCAATGTATTTGTCTAGTGTATTCATTTGCCAAAAATACAAAATCTTTCCATAAAAATAGTTTTATTTTGTTGAAATTGTTTTTTTTATACACAAATTTTTATTTGTAACATACAGCTCATTTTTTTAATAATTCATTTTCACCTGTCCCCCTTACTCGCCACATCGTACCAAAAATAAACTTATAAATCATTTTTTAAACATTTACTTTACAAAGGTAAAAAAATAAATTGAATGGCTAAAAAATATTTTATTAATTTCAAGTCCTATTAATGCACTCGCCAAGTTGATAAACCATGAGCATTAAATTGGTAGTCTCTAAAAATTCCTCCTAATTTTTCTAAAGCCGATTTTACTTTAAATTTGGTATTTTTAGGACAATAAAAAAACATAAATCCACCACCGCCTGCACCGCTTATTTTTCCACCCGTAGCTCCAGCTTTCTTGGCATTCTCGTAAATTTCTTCTATGATAGAATTCGAAATATTGGCTGCCATTAAGCGTTTCTGCTGAAATCCATAATCTAATATTTCTCCAATTGTATCTAACTGACCTCTTAATAAGGCTTCTTTCATCATGATGGCTTGTTCTTTTAAATGCAACATTGCCGCCACACTTTTCTCATTTTTAGACGTTACATTTTTCACTTGCTCGTCAATTATCTTAGCACTTTCACGCGAGGTTTGGGTAAAATACAACAGTAAATTATGCTCCAACTCCATGATAAAATTCGATTTAATGCGTAAGGGGTTGACAATGACTTTTTCTTGATAAAATTCCATAAAATTAAAACCTCCAAAAGTAGCCGCATATTGGTCTTGCTTGCCACCAGAAAGTTTTAAATCTTCACGCTCAATACTATAAGCCAGTTGGGCTATATCATATTCACCTAAGGGCAATTTTAACCATTCCACAAAAGCCCCAATAATGGCTACCACCAAAGTAGAGGACGTTCCCAAGCCCGAACCTGCTACCGCATCTACGTAGGTAGAAATGGTAAACCCACTATTTATGGGTTGCTGAAATTGTTTTTGAATGCGATTATAAACCCCTTTGGCTAATTGCAAAGTAGAACTATTAATTTCAATAATAGGGCTAAATTCAAATTCTTCTTTTTCATTACGGTCAAGGGCTTCAAAGCAAATCTTGTTGGTTTTATTTTCCTCAATCGTGGCGTGTGCTGCCAACGAAATGGTCGTATTTAAAATACAGCCACCATATTCATCACTAAACGGACTAACATCCGTGCCTCCACCAGCTAAACCTAACCTTAATGGAGCCCTACTTCTAATTAACATATCGCAAAATTAATAATTATTTACTAAAAATTGTCAAAGAATGTATAAATTTGCTTTATGAAATTAAAATTAATTATTGAAATTTTACTTTTTAGCATTAAAAATAATATTTTACGCTGTTTTAAATATTGGAATATTGATGTTTTGCACCCTGATTTTAATCTTTGTTCTTCTGTTGTAAAACCTCCAACACCAACACTACCACAACCACCACTCCCGCCAGTTTATAACCCAAATCCTAGATTTGGCTCTAAACCTAAATAATAAACTTTTATGAAGAGAAATTTTATTCAATATTGTTTCATAATTATTGCTTTTATAAGTTGCGATTCTTGTAAAGAAGAATTTGGAGGTCTTTATTTCTATGATGCTGAAGTGATTTTAACAAATACATCAACTGATAGTTTAAATATAGTATTTTGGCAATCAAATAAATACAATGATATTTTGAGAATTTTTTCAGCAACTGCGAATTTTATTCCAAATAATCCCCGAAAATTTAAAACACAAATTTCAACAACAGCAAATAATCAAGGATATAATAATATTAATTTTGTAAAAGATTAT
>JACCDX010933949.1_pt1 | contig 10099 bp, 7 predicted proteins | sample 7449681 | NCBI WGS metagenome assembly JACCDX01 (sample SAMN15323450, study PRJNA562643) | freshwater metagenome | isolation source: river surface water | place: USA:Blue River Watershed | collected 2017-08-18
AAAGAATCGAGGAACTGGCCCGACCAAATCCCGCCGAAAGGCGGGATTTTCTTTTACCTGGGGGAAACCCCCTGCCTTTTGGGGGTTGATAGGGGGTGGGGGATGCCTAGTCTGCGTCTAACCCCCTACCAGAATGACCTCGGTCCGCTTTCTTATCGCCGCCGCCTGCATGGCTGTCGGGCCTTCCTTGGGTGCCGCCAATCTCTTCCCGACGTCCCCCTTGATCCAGCTCGGCAACGATACGGACATCTTCTTCGATTCCTCTTTCGCGCTGGATATCACGGACAACCTTTACACCACGGCCAACGCCGTCTCCGCCACCTCTTGGACGGTGACTCCGGGCTTGGCCCTGGAATACGGCAAGGATTCCAGCTTCGCCGTCACGCTTTCGGCCCGCCGGAACATCGTCCGCTACAACAAGGCCTCCCTGGCCGACCTCGAGGACGACCGCGATGCGCTTTCCGCCAGCATCCGCGTCGATGATGGCGGCCCGCTCAGCTTCAGCCTGGATAGTTCGTACCGTATTACCGTGCGTAACGACGACCTGGCCCAACAGGGCGTCGGCACCGTCATCCCGCTGGGCGCCAACCTGCTGCGCCAGTCCAACTACGCCCACAGCTTCGAGGCCAAGTACAAGTTGACCGAGAAGATCAACCTGACCCTCGGGTTCAACAACACCTACAACCACTTCCTGAATCCGGTGAAGTATGAGGAGCAGGTGACCGACCTCCCGTCGCCTCCCGGCACGGGCAATACCGGAACCAAGACTTCCTTCAACACCAACGGCCTGACGGAGCTGAACAACAAGGCCATCCCGGTCGAGGTCATCTACCAGGCCTTCGAGAAGCTCTCCTTCGGCCTCCGTTACCAGCACGACGTCACGGATTTCTCCCCCGCGCCCTACTTTTCCCAGAACACTTCCACCGCCACCCCGGGCTTGATCACCACCGAGCGTCCCGTGGGGTCTTACCCCCTGCAGATGCGCAAGCACTTCGTCGGCCTCACGGCCAAGGGCGACCCGACCGGGGCCGGTAAGCTCAACGTGACCGCCCGTGCCGGTTACGCCACCTCCTCCGTGGATGGCGCGGCCGACCAGCAGATTCCCTCCTTCTCGATCAACCTGCAGCATACCCTGACTGAAAAGGTCAACCACTCGCTGACCCTTTCCCGCGACATCAACGCGAACAATACCGGCGGCCTCATCGACAGCACGAACTACACCTACACGGTCAACTTCACCGCGGCCGACGACCTGAGCTTCAACCTGGGCACCACCAAGAGCGATGTCCTCGCCGGCACGACCACCATCAACACCATGGTCTACAATTTTGGCGCGGATTATAAGTACAATCCCCACCTGAGCTTCACCTTGGCCTACAGCTTCACCGATTCGAAGCTGCCGGGCAACACCGCGGCCAATTTCCAGGCCAACGCCCTGACGCTTTCGGCCGCCTTCCGCTACTGATCGGCGCCGGCCTTGGCCAACCGGAGGGGCGGAGGGTCTCGTTGACCTCCCGCCCCTTTCCGTTCATGCTTCCTTCCATGCTCCTTACCCTCCGCGACCTCCTTCGGCTCGGCATGGTCTGGGCCTGCCTGCTGGGCCCCGGACTGCTCGCCGCCGACGCCCCCGCCACCCCCGCCGGTGAGCCGGCCCCGGTGCGCCCCAGCTACCGCCTCCGCGCGCGCGACACCATCCGGGTGGGCGTCATCAACGAGGCGGACACCTTGGTCGAGCGCCGGATCAACCCCGACGGCACGGTGGACGTCCCCTTCCTGAAGGAAATCGTCAAGGTAGGCGGCCTCACGGTCAGCGAGGCCCAGGCCGTCCTCGAGAAGCTCTTCCTCAAGTACTTCAAGCGTCCGCAGGTCGTCCTCACCATCGTCAACTACGCGGAGCGCCGCGTCTACGTGAACGGCTTCGTCGGCAAGCCCGGCTCGGTCCTCGTGCCGCCGGAGGAGACGCTCACGCTCGGTCGGGCGCTCTCCATGGCGGGTGGCATCCTCGCCCGCGGCAGCCGCACGGACGTCACCGTGACCCGCAGCCTGAACGGCGTCCCGACCCCGATCCAAAAGGACATGTCCAAGATCGACAAGGGGGAGGAGCCCGACTTCCCCCTCGAGGACGAGGATCAGATCTACGTCCGCGACCGCACTTTCTGAACCATGGACACGCCCACGCCCAAGCCCGGTCAACCCCAGGAGGACCCTTCGCGCGGCCCCCGCGGCTACGGAGCCTATGGCGGCTATGCAGGCTACGGCGCGACGGGCTACGGCAACTACGGTAACTATGCCGGCGGCGGCGCTCCCGGGGCCAAGGGCGGTCCCTTCGCCCTTTACCTCACCATGCTGCGCGAGCGCTGGTGGTGGGTGCTGCTGTCGGTCCTGGTGTTCGTGACCATCGCGGTGGTCTACACCTCCACCATCATCCCGGAATACCGCGCCGCCGGCCGGCTCCGCGTCTACCGGCTCACCCCGACCATCGGCGGCGGCAACACCGCCGTCGACGAGACCCAGCGCATCGGCTCCAACGACGACTTCCTGACGGCCATCGAATCCATGAAGAGCACGGCGGTCATCGAGGGCGTCTCCCGCCTGTTGACCCCCGCCGAACGCAAGCGCGTGCTGGAGCCCTACCAGCAGGGCAACATCTTCACCGGTCCCCTGACCGAGCAGGAGGTCTTCGCCCGGCAGCGCGGCGTCAACCCGACCCGCCAGACCTTCGTGGTGAACGTCGACTTCACCCACCCCGACCGGGAACTGGCCCGCCTCATCGCCCAGCGCTTCTGCGACGTCATCCAGAAGTCCAGCGAGGACGAGCGCCTCACCATCACGCATCCGCTGGTCGAGAAGGCCCGCATCGAGATCGAGTCCCTCGAGGACAAGATCCGCCGGCTCTACGAGAAGAAGAACGGCCTCGTGAAGTCCGGCGACCTGCTGGACATCGCGGGCACCACCAACAGCATCGCCGCGCAGCGCGCCAAGCTGATCCAGGACCGCGAGGACTACCGTAAGCAGCTGGACGAGGTCGGCATCGTGGTCGCCCTCGTGAAGCAATACCGCGCCGCCGGCCGCGACCTGGCCGAGATCCCCCTGGTCCGCGCCGACGCCGACGTCGCCGGGGCCCGGGTCAAGCTGACCGACGCGCAGACGCGCGTGCGGGCGATGGAGGAGATCTACACCGACCTGCACCCCAAGATGATCGCGGAGCGGCAGGCCCTCGCCCAGCTGTCCGCCGAATTCAAGCGGGCGGTGACCACGAAGGCGGACTCCCTCGCCGCCGCCCAGGTCGACCTCCGCGCCAAGCTGGACAACGCGGTCGAGATCCTCCGCCAGAAGGACGAGGCCATCAACAAGCTGCAGGCCGCCGCCGTCGAGCTCGAGAAGATCGACAAGGATATCCGCGCCAACGAGGAGTTCCTCGGCCGCATGAAGCTCAACTACGAGGAGGCCAAGCTGCGCACGGCGACCTCCGGCATCAGCACCTCCATCCGCGTCATGGACAAGCCCTCGGTCTCCGACAAGCCGGTCAACAAGAACTTCAGCGTCAACGCCCTCGCGGGCCTCGCCCTGGGCCTGTTCGCGGGCGTCGGCCTCGTGATCTTCCTCGGCACGCTCGACGACCGCCTGAAGTCCGTCCGCGACCTCGAGGGCGGGCTGGGCATCCAGGTCCTCGGCACCGTGCCGAAGGTCTCCGAGACCGCCGGACCCGACCGGGCCCTGCTCGCCCGGCAGGACAAGGACCGGCAGGCGACCGAGGCCGTCCGCGCGATCTATTCCGCGATGAAGATCAACCCGGCCTCCGCGGCCGGCCGCGTCTTCCTCGTCACCTCCACCCGCCCGGGCGAAGGCAAGACCTTCGTCGCGACCAACCTCGCGCTCGCCTTCGCGCAGCACTCCGAACGCGTCATCGTGGTCGACGCCGACCTGCGCCTGCCCAACGTCGGCCCGTCCCTGGGTTTCGCCGGCGACGGCGGCGTGAGCCGCTGGTTCAACGGGGAGATGACCCTCGACGAGGCCATCGTCAAGGACGTGGCCCCGGGGCTCGACGTCCTGCCCGTGGGCCTCAGCTGCCGCAACCCCACGCAGGTCATCAACAACCCGCGGTTCGCCGAGATGCTCGACGAACTTCGCCGCCGCTACGACCGCGTCTTCATCGACTCCCCGCCCATCGGCGCGGTCTCCGACGCCCTGCACCTCATCCCCAAGGTCGACGGCGTCCTCTATGTCGTCCGCTTCAACGTGGTGAGCGCCCGCAACGCCGCCGCCTGCCTGGCCCGCCTCCGCGACGCCGGCGCCCCCCTGCTCAGCGCCGTCCTCAACCAGATGTCCGTCCGCCTGGCGTCGGTCTACACGGACACCTACGACCCGTCCGCCGGCAAGTATTACGTCGGCGAAGCCGGCGCGCCGCCCCGGGCTTGATCTCCATGCGTCTCCCCCTCCTGCTCCTCCTCGCGGCCGCCCTCGGCGGTTGCCAGACGGCCCCGGTCACCGGCCGCGCCCAGTTCATCCTCGTCGACGAAGCCGAGGTGGCCTCGCTCTCGGCGGGCGAGTTCGCGAAGATGCGGAAGTTGCCGAACGACCCGCGCCTGGCGAAGATCCGCGAGATCGGCCTCAAGGTCGTCGCGGCCGCCCGGCGCGATGACCGCAACGGCGTGCTCCCGCCGCCGGCCCGCTGGGAGTTCGCCATCATCGACGACAAGTCCCCGAACGCCTTCGCCATGCCCGGGGGCAAGATCGGCTTCAACGCCGGCATGTTCGCCTACACGCCCACCGACGACGACATCGCGGTCATCCTCGGCCACGAGGTCGCGCACGTCATCTGCCGGCACGGCGCCGAGCGCGTCTCGCAGCAGATGGGCGTCGCCGCGGCCGTCGCCATCACCGACGAGGCCACGAGGAAGAAGGATGCCCAGACGCGGCAGGCCTGGGTCGCCGCCATCGGCCTGGGCTCGCAGCTCGGCGTCCTGTTGCCCTACAGCCGGGGCCACGAGTCCGAATCCGACCACCTCGGCCTGCTCTTCATGGCGCGCGCCGGTTACGATCCCGAGAAGGCCCCGGGCTTCTGGGAGCGCTTCGCCAAGATCGGCGGCTCCCGTCCGCCGGAATTCCTGTCGACCCACCCCGCGGACGCCACCCGCATCCGGCAGCTCCGGGGATGGATGGCCGAGGCCAAGGCGCAGCGCCCCAAGGGCTGACGCTCAGCGTCGCTCCAGCCGGAGCGGGCAGGTCAGGTAGACGCCCTTCGGGTCGTTCAGGGTCCGGATCGCCCGGAGGGTCTCGGCGTGCGTCCGCAGGAAGAGCAGGGCGGGGTCGCGCGGCGCCGCGCGCGTGAAGAGCGGGTGGTCTTCCCGGTCGTCCGTGAGGAGCTGCTGCAGGAGCGACTCCTCGCCCTCGTGCAGGGCGGGGACCTGCACCAGCTGGGCCTCCTTCAGTTCCGCCAGCGACTTCGCCAGGGCGATGGCGTCGCGGAGGCCGCCGAACTTGTCGACCAGCTGCCGTTCGCGGGCATCGGTCCCCAGCCACACGCGGCCCTGGGCGACCTCATGGACGCCGTCGCGCTCCAGCTTGCGGCCCTCGGCGACGATCTTGAGGAAGTCCTCGTAGACCTCATCCACCATGGTCTGGATCAGCGCGAGCTCGTCGGCCGCGGCGGCCCGATGGCTTTGGCCGAGGTCGGCGTAGCGGTTGGTCTTCACGCCGTCGTGCCCGAGGTGGAACTTCTTGGCGAGTTCCTCGTAGTTGAACTGCAGGCCGAAGACGCCGATGGAGCCCGTGATGGTGGCCGGGTCCGCCATGATCACGCTCCCGCGGGCGGCGATGTAGTAGCCGCCGCTGGCCGCGAGGTCCCCCATCGAGACGACGACGGGCAGGCCTTTCTTGCGGAGCAGGGCGACCTCGCGCGCGATCAGGTCGCTGGCGAAGGCGGAGCCCCCGGGGCTGTTCACCCGCAGCACCACGGCCTTCACGCGGTCGTCGGCCCGCAGCCGCCGCAGCTCGAAGGCCAGGCGGTCGCCGCCGACCTCGTCCGGGCCGCCCCAGCCGTCGACGATCTCGCCTTCGGCGTAGACCACCGCGACCCGGTCGGCGCCGCGGGGCAGCTGGACCTTGTCGGCGTAGCGGGCCAGGGACACCTGGCGGAAGGACGTCTCGCTGTCGTCGACCGCCGCGCCCGCCTTGCGCGCCCTTTCGATGAACTCGTCGCGTTGCTGCAGGGCGTCGACCAGCTTGAGCGCCAAGGCCTTCTTCGCGGGGAAGATCCCGCCGGCGTCGGCGGCGCGGTTCAGGGCGGCGTTGGTGAGCTTGCGCGATTGGGCGATCTGGCCGACGAGCCGGCTCCAGACGCCCTGCACCAGCTGGGTGGCCTGTTCGCGCGAAGGCTCGCTCATGCGGTCGCCGAGGAACGGCTCCACGGCCGACTTGTACTTGCCGACCTTGGTGACCTGCACCCCGATCCCGAGCGTCCGGAGCGTCTCGCCGAAATAGAGGTTGTTGGCGGCGAGGCCCTTGAGCTCGAGCTCACCCGAAGGGTGCATCGCGATCTGGTCGGCGACGCTCGCGAGGTAGTATTCGCCCTGGCTGCCGTTCTCGATCCAGGCGAAGACCGGCTTGCCCGACTCCTTGCGGAACGCGGCGATGGCCTGGCGGAGTTCGCCCAACTGCACGACGCCGGCCTCGATCTCGCCGGCGATCACGACGCCCACGATGTTCCGGTCCTTGGCGGCGAGTTCGAGGGCGGTGAGCGCCCGGTAGAGGTCCACCGTCGGCCGGGGATCGTCGCCGAGCAGCGCGCCCAGGCCCGCCTTGCCGTGCGCGGGGGTGTCGTTCACCACCAGGCCGTGGCCGACGACGAGCATGGTGCCGGGGCGGACGCTCACGACCGGCTTGCCGCCGCTCGACGAGCTCAGGCCGGCGACGATCAGCACCAGCAGCAGGAAGGCGCTCAGGGCGCCGGCGAGGAAGGTCCCCAGCACGGAGGCGAGGAGGGATTTCAGGAATTCTTTCATGGAAGCGGCGGGCGCGGGGGCGACTCCGCACGATGCCCGCTTGGTGAAACATCGCCAATCAAAAGACGCTTTTTCGACGCTGGTTTCCGCTGGTTTCCGCCCGGCGGACCGCTAGCCTGTCCGCATGAATGAGCAGACCCCGGACGTGGGCGCCGCCACCGAGCGCAAGGCTCTGGCCATCAACCTGGATCGTTCCGCCTACGGCGCCTTCGCCGAGATCGGGGCGGGGCAGGAGGTCGTCCGCCATTTCTTCAAGGCGGGGGGCGCCTCGGGGACCGTCGCCAAGAGCATGTCGGCCTACGACATGCGGGTCAGCGACGCCATCTACGGGCACCCTAAGCGCTACGTCTCCCGCGAGCGGCTGGAGCAGATGCTGCAGCACGAGTACCAGCTGCTGGTCGATCGGCTCGCCGCCGAACGCGGCGCCCAGACCCGTTTCTTCGCCTTCGCCGACACGGTCGCCACCACCCCGCACGACGGCAAGGGGCAGGGCCACTCCTGGATCGGCCTACGCTTCCAGGAGGCCCCGCTCAGCCCGCCCAGCGAGGTGCTCCTGCACCTGCGGCTGTGGGACAAGGACGCAGGCCGTCAGCAGGACGCCCTCGGCATCGTCGGGGTCAACCTGATCCACGCCGCGCTCAACGCCCGGACCGGCGTCGACGCCTTCCTCACCGCCCTCGTCGACGGGGTCGGCGTCGGCCGGGTCGAGGTCGAGTTCGTCCACTTCCGCGGTCCGGCGTTCGGCGCCTTCGACAACCGTTCCGCGGCCCTCCGCCTGGTCCGCCTGGGCCTGACCGACGCCGTCCTGTTCGGGCCCGAGGGGCTCCCCGAGGTGCCCAGCGAATACCTCTACAAGAAGAACCTCCTCGTCGCCCGCGGCACCTTCCGCCCCGTTTCCCTGGTCAACGAGGACATGCTCGCCTGCGCCCTGCGCAACCTCGGCGACGCCGGCGCGGAGGTCCTGCCGCTCTTCGAGATGTGCATCGGGTCGGACCCGCATCCCGAGGCGGAACTCATCGACCGCATCCGCCTGATCGCGACGCTCCGCCGGCCGCTCCTCGTGACCCGGCACCGCGGCTGGTACCGGCTTCCGGCCTATTTCCGGATGCACACCACGGGGCGCATCACGTTGGTCGCGGGCATGAACAACCTCGTCGACCTCTTCAACCCGGAGCACTACACCCAGCTCGAGGGTGGCGTGCTCGAGTCCTTCGGCCGCCTGTTCAAGGATCGGGTCCAGGTCATGGTCTACCCGATGCGCGGCGACCAGCTGCGCCGCCTGGTGGCCGACCCGGTGGCCTGCAAGGTCTGCTTCCCGGAGAGCTATTCCATCAAGGAAGATGCGGTGATCGCGGCCGGCGACATCCAGATGCGTCCTTCGGTGTCCGGCCTGTTCCAGCACCTCCTCAACAACGGCTTCTTCGTGCCGATCACGGGCGCCGACCCGGCGGCGATGGCCTGCCAGCCCCGCACGTTGGCGGACCGGATCCGGGCGGGGGACGCCGGTTGGGAGAAGGAAGTGCCTCCGGCGGTTGCCGTCGCGATCAAGAGCCTCAAGTTGTGGGCCGATTGACCGCCCATGCCCGCCCCCCTGACTTCGCTGCCCCCGGAGGAAAACGCCGAGTTATCCCTGTCGGTTGAACGGGCGTACCGCGAGGGCGAGGTGCTTGACCGGTTGGAGGCGCTCTGGGCCCTGATCCTCGCGAAGTGCTTCGTCCTGCAGTGGGCGATCGACGCCTATGCCTTGCCGGTGCGCGGCTTGGTCTACGTCTGGCTGCTCACCTTCACCATGGCCGCCGGGGCGACCGCGCTCTACCTCCGGGCCCATCGCCTCCGGCTCCGTCTGCTGCCCTGGCGCGCCCGCGTCAGCACCGCCCTTTTCCTCGGCCTGCTCGTCGGCCTCGGCACCCTCGCCTACGCCCATGGGGCGCGCGGGTTCCTGCCCGCCGGGGCCGCGGCCGCGCTCGCCTGCGTCCTCCTCGGCAACGCCGCGCTGGTGCGCGCGACCTTGATCGGCGGACCCGAGCCGATGGTCGGGGCCCTGCTGTGGTGGGCCGCCGCGGCCCAGGCCTTCCGGGACGCCGACGAGCGGGCCTTGCTCTGGGTCGGGCTCGGTTTCCTCGGGGCCCAGGCCTTGCCCGGGTTCGCCCGCCTCGCGCGCCGGCGGCGGGAGCAACGCGTCTGATCAGCCGAGGTCGACGGTGGCCTTGCCGCCGGTGCTGTTGATGAGGTGCGCCATGAAGCGCTTCATCGCCGGCGTCAGGACGCGCCCCTTGCGGTGCACGATCGCGAGCGGGCGGGCCACGCGGCGGTCGCGCAGGCGCAGCATCACCAGGGTGCCCTGTTCGACTTCCTGCCGGATGGTGCCCTCGGGCACGAGCGCCACGCCGGCGTCGACCTCGACCGCGCGCTTGAGGGTCTCGATGTTGTCGAACTCCATGGAAGGCTCGAGTTCGATGCGCTGCTCGCGGAAGAACTGGTCGAGCGCCTTGCGCGTCGGGATGTCCTGGTCGAAGCCGATGAACTTGCCGCCCTGCAGGTCGGCGAGCTCGATCTCCTTCTTGCCGGCGAGCTTGTGCTTCGGCGCGCAGATGGCGACGAGCTGGTCCTCCATCAGCGGGGTGATCTCGATCTGCCGCATCTTCTGCGGGAAGGCCACCAGGCCGAAGTCGACGGCGTTCGAGATGACGTCCTCGTAGACGAGGTTGGAGCGGCGGTACTCGACGCGCACGTTGACGTGCGGGAACTCCTGCATGAAGCGCTTCACGTGCGGCGGCAGTTCATGGAGCCCGATGGAGACGATGGTCGAGACGTGCACCGTGCCGCTGACCACCTTGCGCATCTCCTGCATCTCGCTCGAGACCTGCTCGTAGCGGTTGAGGATGTCCTTGGCGGCCTCGTACAGGCTGCGGCCTTCGCGGGTCAGCCGGAACTGCTTCTGGCTGCGGTCGACGATCAGCACGTTGAAGTGCTTCTCCATGGAGCGCAGCTGCTGGCTGACGGCCGACTGGGTGATGGCGTTGAGTTTGGCGGCCTTGGAGAAGCTCTCGTTGTCGACCAGGTCGCGGAAGATCTTCAGGTTCTCGATGTGCATG
>JACCDX011659733.1_pt1 | contig 10099 bp, 14 predicted proteins | sample 7449681 | NCBI WGS metagenome assembly JACCDX01 (sample SAMN15323450, study PRJNA562643) | freshwater metagenome | isolation source: river surface water | place: USA:Blue River Watershed | collected 2017-08-18
GCCACGGACTGAACAGACGGACTTTCCGGTTAGGAGGGAATCATCGGTGAGAGCCAAGAGAACCTCTTCCCTGTTTTATATTGAACAAGCTCGGGCCTTTAAGTCTTTGAACTTTCAGGGCCTTTAAGCCCTTCATACCATCCTTACACGATCGGCATTTAAAGGTGTAACAAAATGTCCTTGTCGGAGTATAATACTCGTGTGCAAAAGCCGAGCACACAACTTTTTCTTCTCCCGAAGTATATAAAGTATCATATCACACTTGCAATCAATATGCTGAGCGGACTGTTTGGATACAACCCATCGCGTCCATCGTCTTCATATGCATCGACGTCAGGATCCGAAACACAAAATATCATCGGGAAGATTGGATCTGTGAAAAAGCAATTTCGCGACAATCAAGAAGCGCTGCAAGAGTACTCGGGCAAGTACAAAAAACTCTTGGAGTTTGCAAAGACCATGAGCGGCGGATATGTGAATTCGGTCCAAGTAATCGCAGATATCAGTACGCTTCTCACTGCGTACAAAGACCTGTTTGACGAGATTGCCGCAAACTTGCAGGCTTTTGACTTTACGCTGCGTTCCGAATTGCGCAAAGATGAGATCGAACAGCTGCGTCGCGCGACGCAACAAAACATGGATATCTTGAAAGCGACGTTCAACAGCGAGTATATGAAAATCCGTACCATGATCCAAGAAGTTTCGGCCAATCCATCCGAATCCGTGCGTCATCTAGACGCCGTCAAAGACGTAATCGACCGGACCAGCGACGCTGCAGCGCTGCGCGGCGGCAAGAAGGTCCGAGTTGTGCACAAGAAAAAGGCTGCAACTGTTGCCGGAAGAGTTGAGCGAATCTATATATAAAGACAACCCGCACAATATTGATTATGGAGAACCCATCCCAGACAAGCGCCTTCTCTTTGAGAAGAGCAGCATTCGACGGGTAGAAATATTTCGTTGCTGTCTGGTAGGTCTGCACTTTGTTGTAGGCCACTACTTCAAGAGGCGGTGTGATCACCGTCTCAACAATTTCTGAGAGCTACCTCCGGATTGCTGTCAAAGACGGCAAGACGCTTTCCCTGGGAAAGCCCTTCAGGGCGAAAAACCCTCAAGGATTTTCTTTCGGCTTGCGTGCTCGTGTGACTCAGGGTTGCACAAGAACTGTCAAGCCGAACAAGGATTGACGTAGCGGTTGTTGCGCCAAAGAAGAAGAAAGCTACTTGAAGACTTTATGCGACCGCCGAGCCTATAGTGTTTCTGGGAATTCATATACAGAATCGATCATGACTGGCCGACTCGAAGTGATCACCGGCTGCATGTTCAGCGGAAAATCTACCGAGCTGCTCAAGCGCATCCGTTTGCACAAACTATTGGGTCGCAACGTATTGATTGTTACGAACATTCGCGATACGCGATACAATCGGGTCAACGTCGAAACGCATTACCATGACAGCGAGCTGGCTTCTGTCTCCCTACTGTACGCCGCTGAACTTTTGACCATGCCCGAGCTGCTCGATTCCAGCTCGGTTATTTGTTTTGACGAAGCACAATTCTTTAACGACATTGTCCCCATCGTGAAAGAATTGGTCGAAGAATATCATAAATGGGTCATCGTGTGTGGACTAGACGGATCATACGAGCGCAAACCATTCAAATTGATAGATTTGATTCCGTTTGCCGACGAGGTGACGCGATTGAATGCTTTATGTCTCAAATGCGGCGACGGTACGCTGGCGCATTTTTCAAAACGGATCGTCGCGAACGATGAAGAGCTGCTGGTGGGCGGCGGCGATATGTACATGAGCGTTTGTCGCAAACATTACTTGGAAAATGAGTGAAGTACTTAAAGAATTACGAATCAATTAGAATAACCATATGCAGAATGGAAGCTCCAGCTGACACTCTTGCTGTAAAGGCTCGGCGTGGAAGGAAACCAAAGGCGCTTGCATTGACGTCGGCCAAGCAGACTGCGACCGCACTCGCAACAACAGATGGCGCGGATGCGGTGGCGCTTGCGGACAAGAAACCCCGGGGCCGCAAACCGCGACAAGTATTTGCAGGAGAGCAACCGGCGGACGGGATCGCCGCTTCGGTCGCTGCTGGCACCGGCGAAGACGAGAACATTGTCCTAAAGCTCAACATACAACAACAAGATTTCGACGAAAACAACAATATTAGTTCAACGCTTCTCGCTCCAGATGCATACAACTGTCACGATATCAACTATCTCGGTCAGCCATTTCAAGACGACAACGACGTCAACGCATGCTTGGGCGACGACGACGAGTCTGCATCCATGACGCTCGACAATGCGCTAACTTTTCCAACAGCATCTAATACACTGAATGGACTGCAGGTAGTTCGGCTGTTGAAGGATTTCGAAGAGAAAAGCAAGCAAAACGAATGGCCCATGTCGACGACAATCCATTGCTATTGGTGCTGTCATGGCTTTGATACAGTGCCGTGCGGGATCCCAACCAAGTTCACAGACGGCAAGTACTACGTATTGGGCTGCTTTTGTTCTCTCGAATGTGCCGCGGCGCACAACTTTGCAACCAAAGAAGGCACGGATGAGATGTGGGAGCGATTTTCTCTGTTGAATATGCTATCCCGCTCTTTGGGATACAGAGACTTTGTGAAGCCTGCACCCGCGCGGCTCGCCCTAAAAATGTTTGGAGGCCACATGGATATTGACGAGTTTCGCAACTATACATGCACGGCCAAGACGATCAATGTCAATTTCCCGCCCATGATGACAATGACACAACAAATCGAAGAGATCCACGAGAGCGACCTCAACAACGATTTCAAATACATACCGATTGATACTGAGCGCATCAATCGGTACAAGGAAAAAATAAAGCTAAAGCGCCAGCACCCAGTCACTAACTTTAAAAACACTCTGGATCACTCGATGAAACTCAAATACGGAGCCACTGGCTCGGTGCCGTCTCCGCGGCTCATTGCAAACTAGTCTTCTTTGACAAACGATAAGCTCTGTAACACTTGAAGGCGTGATGAAAGAGATCGGTTCTCTTGAGCCTTGCGTGCATTGTCGTTTTGCAGCTCTTGCAGATGCGCACTATAATGTTTGACGTTTGTCTCGTGTGCGTCTGCCAGTTGGGCAAGGTACTGCGACAGGTGGCGAAGCTCATTAATTAAAAGCTGATTGTTGTCAGTAGTAGTGTTGGTGCTCATGTATGGTGGTCATGACAGTATACAACCGTTACATCTTTATGCTTTGGTGCTTTGGACATCATTCAATTTGCATTTGGAGACAGGCACAGCTTGACTTCGCCAAGCGACGCCACAGCCCAGCGGCATATCAGCGGGTAATCGTTTTTTAGATATAGTTCAACAGTGTTGCATAGGTTGGTGCACTTTGTGAACAACACCAGGTACTTGAGATTGAAGACGCCTTGCACGATCTCATCCGCATTCCGCGAGTAAATGTTGCTACCGTTCTCATTGTCGCTGATGACAGTCTCTTGCCGGCAAAACTCGCCCTGGCAAGTGAAGATGAGTTGGTTGTTGATGTTGCGGATCTCGACAAGTTCCGCAAGGTTGTTCATATCGCGACAAATTTTATGAAAGTCCGAAGAGAGCAAGGTAATGACCGAGTTAAAGACCGCAGGGTCCACCTTGATCTGGGGGTTGTCCAGGTCAAGGAGATTGAGCATGTATGTGGTCTTTGTATTCTTTTCGCTGTTCTCGATCTTGACGCCGAGGTGATTCTGATCATTGCTGTCTACAAAGAGCGTCAGAGTGTCGTTGCTGTTGATCGTCTTGATAAGCTTGTGCAAGTTTAGCATGTTGACCCCGATGGAAATTCGTTGGGGACAGTGGTAGTACTCAAACTTGTGAGCGTCGAGTTTCAGGTGAACCAATACGATGTGTGCGGTGTCCATGGCAATGATTTTGATACCGGACTCGTCGAATTCAATGCACGTGTCGGTTAACAGTTCTTTGAGCGCCTCGACCAAGATCTTGAAAGCGCTCGCTTGCACCGTTTTCACCTCTACACAGTTGGCGTTCATTGTATGATGTGCTGATCAAATACACTGCTTCAGGCTTTATATTCTTTTTTTTCATCGGAGAGCACGGCAATGACGCACACAAATAGTGCAAGCATCAACCAGCCTATTTCAATCGGGCGGTTCATGGACATGAGCAACAACACGGATGCCAAGTATAGCGGGACCGTTGCTAGCACAGCCTTCAATATGCGTCCATCACGCTCGGTTCGATATGCCCATGATATTGGAAACACGAGCATGTATGTAATAAAGAAAACCAATGGTAAGACGGCGGTGCTCGTGTCCAGGTACTTGCTCCACCGCAGCGTCAAGAGCAACGGAACCACATGGTAAATATGATCTGCCAGCAGACATAGGTCGGTGGTCGCTCTTGGAAGAAATTGTTTGACGACTCGTTCAATGATGCCCGGATGGCCAATCAAAAGCGATCTCGTCATGACCATGATGAGTAATGAATTCGAAAATAAAAGCGCGAGTAGCGGTTGCCATGCAATGCCAAAGAGTAGGACAACCAACAGATTACCATAATGGAGTCCGCAATATGTAAGGCTCACACGAAACACGTCTGAAAACATCTCTAGACTTTGGTGGCCGATTCCTTTATATGATCAAGAGATATATTGCATCTATTGCTTTTGTATATAACTTCACCATTGTAGTTGGCGGGCAAGTTGAACTGTGTCGGATGTTGGGCAGTCTGATCGCGCGTCCAAATTTTTACAATGCAGAAATGTTTCTTGGGGCTCACCGAAATACCATTGATCGTATCCCAACTGACGTTGTTGGTCGACAACAAACTCTCACAAAGCATCTTGCTGCACAAGTCCTTCCAAAATTGCATCATCTCCGTCTTGAGAATCTTTAGCGAAATGCAGCCGCCATCGATGTTTGACGGGTCGTCCCAACACGGGAATATTGCTTCCCTCATTACGAAGAACATGCCGCGCGTAAAGTTGTCGCCAATCATACGAACTAGAATCCAAAAATCCTTTGCCGACGATATATCGGCGATTTTGACATACGATGAAGTTGTCCAGTTCGTGTCATTTGGATCATGAAAGTACAAGCTCCATGTATCGTTCAGATATATGTCATCGCGCTCTTCGTGACTGGCATCAGGCGTTTGCGCTTGCGATGATGTCGACATGTTCATGTACATTCGCGCGATTTTTTTATATGCTTGTAGAGCGCCGAAGAATTCACAAGTCACAGCCGAACAAGGTCATTGTTATGAAACACAACTTCGGATAAATCTTCAGATTTTATTCCAATGATCTCAACTGTATCAGATGTGAGTTTCTTTGCATGTCCCGACAACCCAGCCAGTAGGCAGAACTCGTAACACGATAGTTTCAGGCGGTCCAGTGATGTTATGAACTCTTTGGTAAAATCGGTCAAGTCGATGGCGTTGTTAGCAGTCACACACAGATATGGGAACTTTTTTGCAGGCGCCCACTCTTGCATACACATGTAAAAGTCTTTTTGTGTCAAATAGCTATGACCACTGGCACATGTTACTTGATAGGCGATTCCTGAAGCCTCGATTGCATGAAAATCATATCGTAAATAGATAGATTTGTGCGAGGGCCAGTGGTTTGGACCCAACAGAACAAACCTCATAAACATGACAAAAAAATACTCCATCCATGTAAGCTTGTACAGTGTTTCGGTTGCCATGTCAAAGATCCGATGCTGCTTGATTTCGACAATGGCGTCGTCCAAAGATTGTTCATACATTTGACGTATCGTCGCCCGCAATTTGCGCCATGCTTGTTGCATCAAGACAAACACGTGCAACAGCCAGATCAACAACGTGGTCTTACAATTCATTGTACAATGCAAAAATGAAGAGTGACACTTTTATATTGTTTTACTTTATATACTCATCGCTCATATGACGCATCAGCTCTTGACAATTGCACTTTTTGCCATCGTAGCAGGCTGTGTTATGTTCCAAGTAGCCATAGACTTGAAGGAAAAGTTCATTGATGCATCAAGTACTGTCCGCGGACATCGTGAAACCTTGTTTCCGTACGCCTCATATACGTGCAGTCCAGCATGTTGTCTTCAGAAAAATACTGGTTTGAGTTGCGATCGCGGCTGTGTCTGTCTGCCATCATAATTTCGACGTGCTTGGGAATGGTAGGAGCACCTGTGTGTCTCTTGCCGAATGTAGTTAATGGAATTTGTATTTGTTTGAATCCCATATCAGCTTTATGTGATTCTCCTCCGCCACCGCCTAGACCACCATCACCACCTCCTCCGTCACCACCATTACTGCCCCTGCCGCCTCCTCCTAGTCCTCCGTCACCACCACTACCGCCCTCACCGCTTCCTCCCAGTCCTCCGTTACCACCGCCTCCATTACCACCCTCACCGCCTCCTCCTAGTCCTCCATTACCTCCGCCTCCATCACCATCGCTGCCGCTCTCGCCGCTTCCCCCCAGTCCTCCATCACCACCTCCTCCGTCACCACCACTTCCACCCTCACCGCCTCCTCATAGTCCTCCATCACCGCCTCCTCCTAGTCCCCCATTACCTCCATCACCACTGCCTCCGTCACCACAATTACCACCCTCACCGCCTCCTCCTAGTCCTCCATTACCTCCGCCTCTGTCACCACCACTTCCACCCTCACAGCTTCCTCCTCCGTCACCACCTCCTCCGTCACCGCCACTACCGCCCTCGCCACTTCCTCCCAGTCCACCATCATCGCCACCGATACCTCCTCCATCGCAGCCTCCGCATCCTTCTCCGTTAACGCCCTCGCCACCAAATCAATTTACACTAGCATCACCGCCTTTGGCACCATCAACAAAGCATGAGCGAGAATCAGTACCACCTCCTCCTTGCGTACAAAAGGAAGATTCTGCACGATATCCCGTCATGATCCCGCCCGCAGTAGTGACAACACATAGACCAAAATCGTCCAAATATTGGCTCTTTATATTGTTTGTACCAATTGTCATCCTGGTGTACTCGATATTCCGATGCCCATCATATCGCATTCATGCAATTCATACTCACCACGAAAATGAGAGACACATAAAGCCAGAAAGAAGAAGTTTCGAAGTACCATAATATCTCGCTTTGTAAGATGGAAAGCCTCATACCATGGAAAGACTTGGATGCCAATCCGCTGGCTACAGCACAAAAGATGGACATGTCGATGCTCGCCCATGTCCTAGAAAGTTCAGAAGAGGCGTATTATAACCACGGGGATTCTGCTCTGTCCGATAGGTCATATGACATTATCAAAGAGTACGTCGATTCGCAGCAACAGGAGAGTTTACTCCCACAACGCATCGGAGCGCCCGTAGATTCAAGCTCTATATCGGATCGAAAATGCAAGCTTCCAGTGTACATGGGGAGTCTTAACAAGATAACTGAATCACATGCATCGACGCTCAAAACATTTGTGACCAAGTATGCCGACGAGTACGTCGTGAGCGACAAGCTCGATGGCAACAGCGCGTTGCTAGTCCTCCGCAAAAATGATACCAGCGCACAGATGTTTACGAGAGGGAATGGCTTCGAAGGTCTGGACGTGAGTCACATTGTTTCAACGATGCTACCGAATCTCGACAAAGAAATATGGTCAAATGTGGCTGACCCAACATTGACGACCATTCTTATTCGCGGCGAAGTCATCTTGACCCGGAAGGCATTTTCCGATTCGTTGCGACACAAGGGCGGCGCGACTGCGCGCAACATGATTGCGGGGATGCTCAATTCTAAAATCCCAGATCCCGAAATATTGGCGGCCAGTGATTTTGTTGCATACGAGGTCATTGAACCTGTTTTGCGACCCAGCGATCAAATTGAGTTTTTGGATAGGCTTGGAGTTCGGCACGCGCACTCCGAGGTCTGGTCGTCGTGCGATACTCTGACATTTGCAGAGTTGCAAAAGCACTTGCGCAAAAGGACGCAGCTCTCTGAATATGAGATCGACGGTCTCGTAATTGTGCACAATGCCATTCATGCTCGCGACGTCGGACAGAACCCTCGTTACGCTTTTGCATTCAAAGACTGCGAAGCGCTTCAGCGCGAAAACGTAACTGTGCGATTTGTCGAATGGAAACTCAGCAAAGACGGCCGGTACGTTCCGACCATCCACTTTGACGCGGTTACGATCGACAACGTGAGCATCCAACGCGCGACTGGCTTCAACGCCAAATTCATCGTCGACCATGGAATCGGACCCGGTGCTCGCGCGGTCATCGTTCGAGCAGGAGCTGTCATTCCCCACGTTACTCAAGTCCTCGCGGCATCGCCGACCGGACCACAATTGCCCGAGGGGAACGACACAGTGTGGTCCCAGTCGGGCGTCGACCTGTTGCTGCGCCCCGTCGAAACTCTCGATTCAACAATACCACAGATCTTGGCCAAAAAACTACTACACCATTTTTTTGACAAGATCGGCGTCATGGGCCTGGGGCCCGCGCTCACAGACCGCCTATATGATGCTGGATTAAACAAAGTGGATGTGATTGCGCAAGCTACGGTCGACGATTTGTGTCAAGTACCCGGCGTCAAGGTAACGCTAGCGCGCAAACTGCATGCTTCTATCCAAACAAGCATTTCCGATCTCAATGTTTTAATGTTGATGGAAGCATGCAATGCATTCGGGCGCGGCTTTGGTTCCAAAAAACTCGAGATCTTGATGAAAGCAGTCCATGATGGTCAAGGTGGTCAACGCCAAGTCACCGAGGATGTGTTGTGCGAGATTAAAGGCATAGATCGTTTGACAGCTCGTGCCTTTATCGAAGGCTTGGAACGCTTCGATGTGTTTTGTGAATCGAACCCGTTCATCTGGTCGCGAGTGCAGCGGCAGCAAAATACAAAATCTGAGCGACCAATCAAAACTAACGATGCTGTTACTAACAAACGCTCTTATGTATTCAGTGGGTTTCGCGACCGCGACCTCGAAGCGCGTTTTAGCGGGAACGACGCAATCGCGTTTGAGAACACAGTATCGCGCAATACTTTTGCTGTGATTGTTGCATCCATTGACGACGTCAATGACACGACAAAAACTCGCCGAGCCCGCGATCTCGGTATCCCCATCATTGATGTTCAACACTTTCTGACGCGTCACGGTGGAGCTGCGCGCGCATGATGAATTGCATCGCATGGATGTACTACAAGTACTGCGGCGGTTTCGTTTGTTGATCACATTATATTAAAGCCCATCTCTTCGTGGCTTCACCATAATTAACTTTGATCATGAACAATCCGCGAAAGTCTTGGCACATCAAAGAGGGCAACAAAGTGTCCCTTTGGTATGGGGAGCAAGGTGGCTTTGCGCCCGACACGATCCGCAGGGCGATCGAGCTCTATGACGAGCGTGTAGAGCTTCCTGTCAAAGCCACCAAGGATGTCCTCAAGCAAACGCTTGACATTGTGCAACGCATCGATGAGGTCACGAGTTCGGCGATAATTGACATCATGACGGACCCTGCCACAAGGGCGCGGCTTCGATGCAAACGGGCGCGCAAAGATGACAACGTCGAAGACGCTGGTTTGGACGCGGGCAAAGATGAAGATGATGAATCGTCTTTGCCCACCGGGTTCTCGGTGGCATCGCATATCAATCAGTACGTCATTGACATCATGGGCCCCGCGAAGCGCACGCCCCCACAGCTTTTCGAGCGATTCATTTTGAAGGCGTGCGATGCGATTGATGCTGTGCACGAGCACATCAACGGCGCGCCGCCCATCGACAAGCGTGCGCGCGAGCTGGTGGAGGCGGCCAAAGAATCTGTGCACGACATTCGCAGATGTGCATTGATGAACGAAAAATAAAAGAAATGTAACGAAAATGTCGCATCACGGGTCATAAGGTTTCCGATCAGAGAGACACTTGAAGATCTCTTCAGTCCCGCGTGAGCTGATCATTATACTACAGTTGATGGAAGTCTAAAATGAAACCTCTTTTTTTTTGGAATATAAAGACAACGCAATTTTATAATGTGGTGACGGCGATGAGAGCCAATCTAGCCCGCTCGTAGACTCCCGATCTTTCCCAGTTGCTTTTGGATGGCAACGAAATTGAAAGTGGC
>JACCDX011704843.1_pt1 | contig 10099 bp, 8 predicted proteins | sample 7449681 | NCBI WGS metagenome assembly JACCDX01 (sample SAMN15323450, study PRJNA562643) | freshwater metagenome | isolation source: river surface water | place: USA:Blue River Watershed | collected 2017-08-18
CAATTGGGGAACCGCATGGTTCCCCAAAGCCCCTCCTTTTTTTACATATACCGGATTTTGGAAAACTACTTTCCCCAAAGCCCCTCCTTTTTTATTAAGGTATCATATACTTAACAATAAATTTATTTATTTTTATATTGTACTATTATATAAAAATTATTTTTAAATGAAAGGAGGGGTTTTTAGGGGAACCTTGGTTCCCTAATAAGGAGGGGTTTTTAGGGAACCTTGGTTCCATAACCATATATGTATAAAAAAATTAGTGTAGATGTTCCAATACATGTTAAAAAAATAGATGCTGAAAGAATTTTATTAGTCTCTTCTATCGTATTCTCTTCAAGTTCATTTTGTTCTTTTGTTTTTTCCACATAAAGTGGAAGATAATCTTTTTTGTTATTGTTTCTAAAATTCAAATAATTCATTTATATTGTTTATTTATTTTCACAAATATCTCTTTAAATCAATTTTATTTAACAATTCCTCTAACAAGACTTATAAATTTATCAACGTGTTTTTGTTCATATAAATTGCTTATATATTCCTGATTTCTCAAAAATTGTTCAGTATCATTCTCATATGATTCGAATGTATTAACGCTTAAATAGCAATTTTCAATATTTGAAATGAGTGTATTTTTGAGATAAGAACTTGATTGATCATCCTCATATAAATTGCCATCAAGCCAATATAATAATTTTCTTCTGCAACTTTTTATTGGATACAATTCCTTTGGAACATTCTCTGTATACATCTTTTTAAATAGCTTTATATCACTCATGACATCCATATCGTCCAAACATTTTTTAATAAAAGCCTTGTCTATATCAAATGATTCTTTCTTTACATCTTTATTGGCAATTCCACAATCTGTTACTATTTTTGGTTTTACTTCCTTCTTTTTTATTGTATCTTTCTTTTTATTTTTCTCTTCTTCATTTATTTCAGTATCTTTTTCTGTCTCTTCAATATTTGGTTGATTTTCGTCTTTTATTTCATTGTTCAGTTCTTTATTTACATTTTTTTTATTTTCTATATCATCTAAGTTGTTTTCTGTGTTATTTTTTACATCATTTGTTATGTCATTCTCTTCATCTTTATTTTTCTTTTTACTTTTTTTAGGAGTACTTTTAATTTTTTTTGGTTTATCTGTTTTTTCCATATCTTTTACTTCATTTGTACTTTCAATATTCTTGTCTGTACTTTCAATCTCTTTATTTTCATCTTCATTATTATTTATTTCTACAGGTATTTTCTTTTTCCTTCCTCCTGTTGCTGTTCGTTTCTTCTTCTCTTTTACATTATTTATTTCATGAATCTCTTCTTGTATAACTTGTTGCATAGTTTCTTGTATTGTCTGTTGCATTGTGTCTTGCATAGTTTGTTGCATAGTCTCTTGTATAGTCTCTTGTATCGTCTGTTGCATCGTCTGTTGCATAGTTTGTTGCATCGTCTGTTGCATCACTTGTTGCATAACTTGTTTCATTTCATGCTTCATTTCCTGATGATTATCACTTTTTATCTCTTTTTTTTCATTTTTATTATTATTCTCACTTTTTTTATCATCAATTATATTGTGCAACATAGATTCTAAATGTTTATTATTATTCTTTAAAACTTCAATAGAAAGTAATAGATTCTCCATCTGTTTCTCTATTGTTGATAGTTTTAATTTTAATTCATTTTCTGTCATTATTTGATAAATTATCTGTATATATTAATATCATTTTTTCTCTAAATAAAAATATATTTAAAAATATATTATATAATAATAATTATAATATAATATGAATTGCAAATACTGTCATTTAAATACTCATACCATCGACAAATGTCCCACTATAATATGCAAAAATTGCAAAGATGTCGGTCATCCTCAATGGTTATGCAAGCAAAAAAAGAATTTTAAAGCAAATAATAAGAGTCTTGAAAGGAAGTATAATATAGAGATTAAAAAAGAATCATTGCCATCGACACCAACCAATCAAAAGAATATTGAATTCTTCACAAAAATGTCGAACGAAGAATGGGGAAATTTGGTGGAGATCTAAATTGGGGAACTACGGTCGCGAGCGTTTAGCAATCAGCGTTCTGGCGAACGCTAAAGTTTCGCCTTACGGCTCACGAAGCTTGCGCTTGCTAAAAGCGCATCCCCAAAGCCCCTCCTTTTATGTTTTATAAATCATAAATTTTAATGTGATGTAAACCAAGTTTTATGAATAAAATGAAACAATTAAATCTAATACGTTTAATAAATATATGTAAAAATATAGCATTACATTTACCGATTTAATAACAAATGTTTACTCATCTAAATAACAATAAAAAATTGATGGTTTTTTGTGTTTAAATATTTATTTTATAATATAAATTATAAAATAAACAAACTATTGATAAAGATAACGCTATTGGATAGCTTTATTTTTTATTTACAAGCTCTTTTTAAATTGGATTTAAAATCAGGTAACTACGTTCCCCGATTCAACTTCGTTGAAAGCTTCGATCCGCTCGCGAACCCCTCCTTTTATTTTTAAAAATTTATATTTGCAACTTTATTGACTTTGATTAAAATGAGTAAGTATTCCCTTTATCAACTTCCATGCAGAACGATGATTTCATGTGGTATCTGTCCCTATCGCGACAGATGCAATTTTGTTCATGATAATCGTATTCGTTCCAAAAACTGTGCTAAAACAAGTACACGTAAAAAAGATAAAAATGATGATGAGTTAAATACCGTCTTTTATTGGCCAAAAATGACAAAAGAAACGAGTTCAAACATCTGTTTGTATGATTGTCATCCCGAAATAGAATCATCAAATTATGATTATATGAGTGTTTATTCAATGTGGAACCATTTTCTTTATGTTACCCAAAATGGATTTGCAAAAAATGGTGCCGAACATTGCGTTATCAATCCATATACTAAACGCCCCAGATTAGATGTCTTTGTTAAATTAGGAAACATTGCTTCCTAAAAACTCTTTTTTTGTATACGATAGTTTTTGTTATAAAAATATTTTTTGGATTGATTAAATTATCTCGTTTTAGCTCTAAAGAAAGAGTTCCATCGATTGTCCCATTCACTCTCTTCTAAATCAAGCAACATAGTCCATCTTTGTTGAATATCAAGACCCAAGTAGAATCTCTGTTTTTCAGCTTTATCTCTATCCTTAATATACGACTTTTTTGTCATATTCTTTTCAGGAGATAGTTTGCTTTTATCAGGTTGATCCTTAATAAAAGCATTGATTCTTTTAATCTTATTGCATATAGTATCAGCATTGTTATTTGCATTTTCAAAAAATTTTGTTTGAAAAAGAGCAACTTTAAATAAATCTTCAACAACTTTTATTGTTGGAATCGTGAAAATATTACACTTAAATTCCTTGTTTAATATATCAACTATAACAGAATATTTGAAAATTCTCAATTCTTTGCTTGAAAAATTCTTTCTGTTGTTAGTTGCCTCAATAAACTTTTGAATGTCTGCTTCACTATCGCAAATTCTAACATCAACTGGAATAAATTCATCCAAAATACAATTAAGAATTGGATCATTCTTGCTCTTCAACTCACGTAAAAAAAATAATCTATGCTGTCCATCAATTATATAATATTTGTCTCGTAAAAAGCCTAAAATAATGGGATCACACATATGTGTTTCGAATGAATAGAATGCCTCAATTCGTTTTGGATCTACTGTTCGATTGTGGATTGAATAAACAATCTCTTTGTTCTCATATGCCTCTACTAAATATTTACTCAATGATTTATATAAAACTCTTTTTCCTCTATTGTAGACTTGTTTTGACTCGTCTCTATCAAGATAATCTCTTAACTTTGCCGGTTCATCATCAACATACTCTCCATTGTCACTAAGTGAACTCACTTCGTCATACTCTGTAAGAGAAATGGCATCCTCTTTATAGACCTGTTTCTTGTGACTCTTGATGATAATCTTCTTGCTATTGCTATTAGTATTCATATTGGTACTCATATTAGCACTTTGAACTTGCATTTTTAATGTTTATTAAATATATGTGTATTTGAAAATGTAAAAGCAATCGAATAAATAAAAAAAATCAATTTTTTTATATTTATAAAAAATGTAGATTTATTATAAAACAATCCATTAAAAAAGAAAAAGGAGGGGCGTTGGGGAACGTAGTTCCCCAATTATAAAACAATCCATTAAAAAAGAAAGGAAAGGTGCGGAAAACGTAGTTTTCTGCTTACATAAATATCCACATCTCATCCTCATGCACATTATTAACATCGCAATCTTTCACCTTTAAATATCGACGCGAAACGTCATTCATACAATTCTCACCTTCGCATCCTGGAATATTCGTTGTCATAACGTTATTTTCAGGTTGAGTTAGGCCTATGCATTTTAATTTTGTATCTGTTGATGCGGTCGTTGAAAAGATGCGGTTAGAGCTGTCCCATGACCACTTTTGATTACCGTTGCTTTTATCGCACTTTTCGATAAATAACTTTTCTTGCGACGCATCCATTGTTAAGCAATTTCCGTCAAATCTATTGATTAAATTCTCGTTAACATCCAAATGCCAATTCTGCGCCGAAGCGAATGGAGAAGCGGTATCCATAAATGCAAGACTCGAATCTTTACTTGTTCCCTCTGTTCGAGTAACAGCGTATCTTGGGACAAGAAGCTGTTTATCGTTTGGTCCATAACTACCACTCTTATTAATCAATCGTCCTGTTGCAACGTACGTTCCACCGCTTGGCCCTTGAGGGCCAATTTGACCAGGTGGACCGACTAATAATGGACTTTGTGAGCGAATAAGCGATTGTAATTCGCTCTTTGTAAGGGAATTTATCATATTTTGCACTTCTGTTTTTTGTACGTTGTTTAATCCGGCTTTTGATTGGGCAAGTTCATCTTTAGGTGTTGTCCATGGATTTGGATCATTTGCAAAATTCTCTATATTATTTCCTTTATTTATTATAATTAAAATCAATAATAAAAATAAAACTAAAAGTAAAATAGATATTGTTTTGTTGTTTACAATTATATTCATAATATATATTTATATTTTATCATTAGATAAATTTTTTTATTCTAAATATTTTATATTTCCAATTATAGTAGGTAAACTTAAAATACAATTACTCTTATTCTTTTGTTTGATGATTGAGAATCTAATGGTAGTATTTAATTCATTATTTAAAGTTTTTGTTAATGTATATTTGTCCATATTTTTAACTGAATATTCATGATTCATATTGTTTGTCTTGATTGTATACTCTCCTAATATTTCAAATGAACTGATTAAATTAGGATTTTCATTTGCATTGATATATGATGTTTTTTTGGGATATTTTATAACAAATAATGTGAATTCTTCGCTTTCATTTAACATTACAGAATAGTCAACGTCTCTCAATATTTGAGCAATAAAATCATTATCAGTTATATTTATATAAAAAGGCTTACTAAAAGTATATTTGTTGTTTAATTTTATGCAAATACCGATATACATAAATTCTTTATATAATATTTTGTCAAAATATTATATGGTTTGAAACACAAATTATAATTAAAATGAAAAAAATGAATTAATCAGCCTCCTCCATAGACGTGTATGTAATATTGGGATTCTTTGAATGATATTCAAGAATCGCATCATATTCAGCTGATAATTCATCATTGCAATCATCGATAATATTAAATATTATCGAATCTGCACAGGCAAAAAGAGTATTGAAAAAGAGTAATCTATCATCCAAGATAAAAGATATTATTTGGTACGTATTGGTTAGACGAAATTCGGTCTGCAATGTCTTTTCAAACATTATATGCTCTAAAAAGAGTTCCATCATACCACTCTCATACAATTCAATAATGTGATCTCCTCTATTCTTCCACATATATCGAAGAACCTTCGATCTACCAATGAAATCATATAAATCAGGATTTGACTCACTCAATCTTTCTATAAATGTGTCAAATTCATGATAAGAATCGACAAAGAAAAGCCTGATGTAATTCACAACATTCTTCACGAAAAACGATTTTCTCTCAGCCATTTTGCGGTTCATTTCGGCTTCTTGTAGCGCTTTTAAGCGATTATATCTCTCTTCAGGAGATTCTTTCTTCACCATCGGTTCCTTCTTCTCATAAATGGGAATTTTGTTCTCGTCGTTTACGTTGTTTACGTTGTTTACATTATTTTCGTCGTTTTCATCTCCAGGATTATGGTCCACTTTTTGTTTGCAGACTTTGCGGGGAGGGGAATTAACCTTCTTCTGTTTATTAGAAACAGCATTAGTAATATCACCGAGAACCATTTTTTGGGTTGTGTAGTTTGAAAAAGCGTAAGAGAAAAAAGATGTTTAAAAGGGTCTTTTTAATAAAAAGAATAAAGTATATTCTTTCTATTGCAATTTATTTTTTTAGACAGATTTATCCATCAATTTTTATTTTTTAAAGTTAATTTATTTTCAAATATGTGTAAGAGAATAAAAAAAGGCTTATGGTAAAAAATATCATAATCAAATATAACGGAAAATTACATAAAAAAATATGATAAATGTCGTAATTTATAAAATATTTTTAAATTACCATAAGCCTCTTTTTATTCTTCCTCTTACACATATTATTTTTAAATAAAAGGAGGGGTTCGCGAGCGTTAGCGAAGCTTGCAATGAAATTGCATCGGGAACGTAGTTACCTGATTTTACGCACTGCACATTTCACAAACTTCATATTTATTATTCTCCTCTTTATTATTCGTTATTGTTGCATTATTCTTCAAGTTAGGATCAATCGTAAATTGCTGTGCTTGTGCCTTCTGTTTAGTTCTAATGTAGTAGGAACCAGTCTTTAATCCATTTTTCCAACCATAAAATAATGCACTTGTAAGTGTATTTTGTGTCGGTTCTTCAAAAAATAGATTCATACTTTGTGTTTGACAAATAAACGGGCCTCTTTCAATCGCCTGATCAATCAACACCTTCTGTTTCATTTCCCAAACAGTCTTATACATATCCTTTATCTCCTTTGGTATTCCATCAATATTTTGAATAGATCCATTATGTGCAATAATTAGATTCTTCATATCGACATTCCACATATTCAGTTTAATTAAATCCCTGACTAAATACTTATTTATAACAATAAAATCGCCTGCAATTGTTCTTCGGGTATAGATATTGCTTGTTATTGGTTCAAAACATTCATTGTTGCCAAGAATCTGTGATGTAGAGGCCGTTGGCATAAGGGCGACCAATGTACTATTGCGAACGCCGTCTCTCATAACGTCATTTCGCAATGATTCCCAATCGTACATTGATGCTTCAATACCCCATAAATCAAATTGGAATTGACCTTTTGAAATAGGAGATCCATGAAACTCACTATATGGTCCCTCTTCTAATGCTAGTTTATGCGATGTTTTAACTGCACTGTAGTATATGGTTTCAAAAATCTGTTTGTTCAATTGACGTGCTTCCATACTGTCGAATGGGAATCCCATCTTAAAATACGTCTCAACAAGTCCTTGAACGCCTAAACCAAGTGGTCGCATTCTTTTATTAGAACGCTCAGTCTCTGGAACAGGATAGTAATTAATATCAATAATTTTATTTAAATTACGAATAGCAACACTAACAACCTCAATCAGCTTATCAAAATCGAATCTATGGGGTTTTTTATTGGTCTCTTTATTTTCATCATCTTCAATAACAAAATTGCATAATGCAATTGATGCCAATGTGCATACAGCATATTCTTTATGGTCTGAATATAAAGTGATTTCCGCACAATTTCCTGCAAATACACCATTGAATATTCCTGCATTACGTTTGGATTCAGTAAAACAATATGTATCTGCATATTTATTTTCATCAATTATTTCAACGACTTTAACAAATTTATCGGGATTTCTTTTATTATTTAATGTTTTATTCAATATTAATCTTTTTGTTTCAAACCCCAAATTAATTAATTGTGATAAAGATGTTCCATTTATAATTAATCTATAACATATTTGACAATAATATTCTTTTTTTCCACCATTTCCATCTGGCAATTCTCTTGTTTCTGCATCTCTAATTTTTAATATTTTCGTTTGACAACCAAGTGTATTTAACATCAATTTTATTTCCATTAAAAATGATTTATGTATAGATGAAATTTGAATAGTTTGTAAACCATAATTATTTAAAATACATCCGTCAGAATCAGCAAGACCTGCTAACCATTCTAGTTTAGTTTTTATAGAGCAATTTATTGGTACAGTATATTTTTCAGGAATATCACTATACAATATAACATTTAATTTATTATTTATAATATTTCCTTTTTTATAATAATGCAAATGTTCCAATAACTTAATTTTTTCACCATACAATGCAACTATTGGAACTTTTTGTCCAATTATTGCTTGGCACAATTTTTGTCCATTAATAATATCAGTATCTTTATGATACTTTTCATGTCTTTTACAATACAAACTATTTTTAATGGTTTTACAACCACATATTTTTGTTTCTTCAATTTCATTAGTTTCATTAGTTTCATTTGTTTCATTGGTTTCATTAGTTTCATTAATTTCATATTTCTTGTTATTTTTATGTTTGCTATATGTACCATCACCAGTATGAAAACCTGCAGTATAAGCATATTGAAACATTTTTTCTTCATCTTCGTCAAATATTTCAAGAGTTGGATAATTACATTTAACGAGTCTCATATCTTTTTTTAAATTTTTTGCTTCCAATTTAGATACACCACTTGACTTTAATATGTCATCACAATAAAGCTGTGTTTTATCAATATATCTATTTTCAACATAAAATTTGTGATATTCTGTACATTCCAATTCACAACCATCACTAAAAACTGTTTTAATTATCTTTTGATTTTCTCCAGTTTTTCTAACAACAGTATCGGTAAACTCTAATCCATTCCAAACCCTTATATTTTTATTTTCTAAACTTTTAATCTCTTTGTATCCTTCATCCGTTAAAATTAAGGTTTCACCAACTACACACAAATTCGAGTGAGTTATTGTACCAACATTCATATGATTACTCTTTTTATTGATACTATCCTTAAAAAGGATATATGGAACACCTGTCTCAATTTGACTTGTTAAAATAGTATTCCATAACTTCCTTGCACTTACTACCTTGCGCGCTTTTCCATCATTCTCATATTGTTGATACAGATTCTCAAAATCCTCACCATAAGCGACATCAAGACCCTTACACTCATCCGGATCAAATAACGACCAATCCGCATTACTTTCAACGCGTTTCATAAAAAGATCAGATATCCAAAGTGCCAGAAATAGATCACGAGCTCTCTCCGTTTCGGCACCAGTATTCTTTTTAAGTTCTAGAAATTCAAATATTTCCGGATGATGTGGCTCGATATAAACCGCGATAGATCCTTGTCTTTTTCCCGATTGATTGATATGTCGCGCCGTTTCATTAAGCACCTTACATAAAGGGATTATTCCATTAGAAACTCCATTAGTACCTCTAATGTAGGTATTTTTTGATCTAATTTTAGATATAGTTAGACCAATACCACCTGCACCGGCAGAAATCATTGCACAATCACTGATATTCTTATAGATTCCTTGAACGGAATCTTCCATTCCTAAAAGAAAACAGCTTGCTAAACTGCCTTTGCGTGTTCCAGAGTTAAAGAGTGTCGGTGTAGCATGAGTGAAATACTTGCTACTCATCAGCTCATATGAGATAATGGCTGATCTTAAATCCTCTTTATGTATACCTATAGATACTCTTAAAAACATATGTTGAATGCGTTCAATGATTTTACCATTAATTTTCATCAAATATGACTTCTCAAGGGTCTTAAATCCAAAATAATCAAACAGATAATCTTTCTCGTAGTTTAAAATGGCATTTAACTTATCTTTGTTCTTCATAACAATCTCATAAACGTCATCTGCAATTAATGGGCACTTATTTCCGTCTTTATCCTTATTGTTATATAAAATATAAATCGTTTCACTAAAAGAGGGAGAAGTGCATTTATGGTTATTTGAAACGATAATTCTACTTGCTAAAACACCATAATCCAAATGTTTAGTTTCTAAAG
>JACCDX011326020.1_pt1 | contig 10098 bp, 9 predicted proteins | sample 7449681 | NCBI WGS metagenome assembly JACCDX01 (sample SAMN15323450, study PRJNA562643) | freshwater metagenome | isolation source: river surface water | place: USA:Blue River Watershed | collected 2017-08-18
CTTCTTTGATTTTGAGCTTGCGCCAATCTTTGTCATTGGCCATTCTAATCAAGGAATCATTGGTTTTAATTTTAATTAGATTTTTCAACAAATCACCAAAGATTTCATTTTTTGCGATAATTGCATCAAAGTCTGGATGTTTTTCATCAATGGATTGATTGGCAGAATCGTAATATGTACCCGCTAACTCATATTGTTTTTGAGCGTAGTAAATGTCGCCAATTGACAAATATGAAGTTGTTTTTTGTGCAGGATCATTTTTTGATAAATAGATAGAAGTTTTAAACTTTTCTATTGCTTGATTGGTCTTTCCTGCATTCAATTCATTTTTAGCAATTCTAAAATAAATTTGACCCGTGTAATCAATGTTTTTATCATCTTTCAGCATACTCATGAGAATTGAGTTTGCTTTTGCATAATTTTTTTGTTTGACAGATAGGATTTCGACTCTTGAAATTTGGGCATTGAATGTGATGTCGTATGGAGGATTGAATCGAGGAATTTTTGCGAAGTTCTGTTCAGCTTTATCAAATTCTTCAGTTGCTTGGTATGCTTGACCGAGAGCAAAAAAAGTTCGGTATTTATCCATTCTGTCAGAAATATGAGGCAGCGCTTTTTCCAGGAGTTCTGCAGATTGTTTGTATTTTTTTTGTTTGTGATAGATGGCGCCAAGTGTGAAGTTCGCCATTGGAAGCAATTTTTCAGGAAGACTTTTATCTGCCAATACTGCTTGAGCAGCTGCTTCCGCTTCAATGATTTTATCTTTCAACAATAAAGCTCTAATGGTCCATAGTTTGTTTAGATTTTGCATGTATGGATCTTTGTATTGGGTTGAAACGTAATCAAACAAATCCAAGGCAGCATTGGCATCTCCTTTTAATAGGTATGCCTTTCCCATTAGATGATAAGCATCATCAACCCATTTGCTTTTGGGATGTCGATCAATCATGGTACTGGTACGTTTTACAACATCATCCATAGCAGATTGATTTGATTGCAAGGTTGCCAATGAACCATAATTGAACAACTCTATTGGTTTTCTGAAGTCATCTTTGTATGCTTCCCTTGTTAATTCAAGAGTTTCCAACCATTTTTGTTCAGCATTAAAGTATTTATTGTAGTGCGCAAGTGTGTTGTGCCATTGTTTATAGAACCAGCTTTTCTCATTTTTACACGACCATAAACCGAAACAAAGCAAGATGGATAAGCCTTGTGCGATTAATTTTTCCTTGCGTTGATTCATTGTGTATTGACTTAAAAACGATATTTTCGTGTTTTTATTCCTCAAATTAACGAAATAATCTTTCAAAATGGTAAAAACAGGTCGCAAAATTATATCCAATCTTCGGAATAAACATCGTTTTGTTCTAATTAATGATACAACTTTTGCCGAAGTGTTTTCTGTTCAATTGACTCCATTAAACATACTGATCATCATGAGCTCTTTGTTGCTCGTGTTTGCCATATTGTTGTACTTGTTGTTTGCATTTACACCGATGAGGCACTTGATACCCTCTAAAATTAGTGCTTCTGAAAAACAAGAATTGCTAGAATTGAACCAAAGATATGAGGATTTAAAACGAAAAATTGAAGTGGAAAATCATAAATCTGAGGTGTTAAAGAACATTTTATCGGGCAATGAAGCTTTGTATGATTCTACTTCGGTGAGACCTCAAAAGAGCGATTCAAAATTAGAATAATATTAAATCTTTCATTATGATTGATTTACATTGAATGTGAGTGCGAATTTCTTTCTTTTTTGCAGGGAAATCCTTATCTTTGCATTGTTTATTTTATGCTGGGAAACTACAAGAACAAGGAAAAAACGGGTTCAACTAGCCAAAGTCTATTGAATTTAATTGGTCCGGGTACCGAAATCAAAGGCGATTTAATCTGTGAAGGAGATATTCGTATCGACGGCAAGGTAGATGGCACGGTGAGGGTTGGTCAACGTCTTGTAATTGGTGAAAGCGGTATGATTAACGGAAATATCAGAGCAGGCAATGCCATTATCGCAGGGAGTGTGATAGGAAACATACATTGTCAACAAACCACTGTATTACATGGAAAATCTTCTGTAAAGGGGGATATTCACACCAGTCAGATCATCATTGAATCCGGTGCGCGATTTAATGGAAGGTGCGTCATGGATACCAATCAAGTTCAATCTCAATCTATAGAATCAAAGGAAATTGGTGTTGAAGCCTAAAATGGAGACTAAAATTAGTGGTGCTGTTGGTTTTCTAAAGTACTCATCAATGGCATTTCAAATGATCGGAGCCATTTTGGTCTGTGTATTCTTGGGAAGATATTTAGACCAGCATTTTCCTATTTTTAACCACATAAAAAAAGAAGATTTGAAAGCTGTCCGATCTTTTCCTTTATTTACTTTTTTGGGAACATTGCTTGGGGTGATATCGAGTTTGTATTTGGCAATAAAGTCATTGAAAAAATGAAAGTTTACAGTATAAAAATGATTTTTGTGTTGGTTGCGCTTACTGCTAGCACATTTTTGGGAAGTATGTTTTCGAATTTAAAATTTGGAAATAGCATTTATTTTGCGGCTTTTTTTCAATTCGCTGTTTTCATGTTGGTGAGGTATTTTATTCACAAAAGCGATAAATCAAATCCAAATTCACAAATTCGACGCATAATGTTAGGATCTACCTTAAGAATGTTGGTTATACTTATCTTTTTGGTAATCACTATGTTAAATCAAGTAAAAGTAAATTTACCGTGGACATTGATGTATTGTTTATATTTTCTTTTGTTTTTACTATTTGATATCTCTGAAAAGCATAGTAACTTGCGCCCCGATTTGAAAATCCCCAATGAAAACGGAAATAGCTGATAATCAATTGTTTTTGAAAAATATGTCATTCATAAAAAAATCTGTAACCACACTTTTCTGCGCTTTTTTCGCGATTTCTTCATATGCTAATCAAGAAAATCATGAAAATGCCCACAAAAGTGAAGCAGTAGAATCTCATGAAGTTGATGCCCATGAATCTCACGCGTCTGTTTCTGAATCTCACGGTCATGAAGGTCACGCAGATGCTCAGGAAGGCCATGAAGGTAATGGGAAATTCGCTCCAGGTAAAATGATTACAGAACACATCGCTGATGCTCACGATTGGCATATGTGGGGAAAAGGACATAGTGCAGTGACGATTCCATTGCCAGTAATTTTATACACCAAATCCAACGGAATTCAAATTTTCTCATCTTCTAAATTTGAGCATGGTCATGCTTCATATTTAGGTTATAGACTAAATGAAGGTGGACATATAGTTTGGGAAGACTCATCGAATACTGAAAAAATTTACGACTTTAGTTTTACCAAAAATGTGCTCGCGATGTTGTTGGCTGTTTTAGCCTTGTGCATTATTGTCATTGGTATGGCTCGCACTTACGCTAAGAGAAAAGGAAAAGCTCCGCAAGGATTGCACAATCTCATTGAACCTTTGATTTTGTTCATCCGTGATGATATGGCGGTGCCATTGATTGGTAAAAAGTCGGATAAGTTCATGCCATTGTTGCTGACAATTTTCTTCTTTATTTTCATGAATAATATTTTCGGTTTGATTCCAATTTTCCCAGGAGGAGCAAACGTAACAGGAAATATATCGGTTACATTGGTATTGGCGCTGGTGGTTTTCATCACCGTGAACCTAAACGGTAATAAATATTATTGGAAACACATTTTCATGCCTGATGTTCCAGTTTGGATGTATGTTATCATTATCCCAATTGAAATTTTGGGTGTAATACTCAAGCCTTTTGTATTGATGCTTCGTTTATTTGCGAACATTACGGCAGGACATATTATCATCTTAGGATTTTTCAGTTTGATATTCATATTTGGTGCAATGGATGCCAAAATTGGATACATGGTAAGTCCTCTAAGCGTGGCATTTACGGTTTTCATGGGCATGTTGGAAATGCTAGTAGCATTTTTACAAGCTTTTGTATTTACTTTGTTGACAGTTATCTACATAGGAATGGCTGTTGAAGAACATCATCACTAAAATAAAAACTAACCAAAAATAAAATCTAAAATTATGAGTTTAATGAACACTCTTCTTCAAGCTGCCGATGCAAGTGCTTTGGCTGGCATGTACAGTAAAATGGGAGCCGCTTTAGGCGCAGGATTAGCAGCTATTGGTGCTGGTATGGGTATTGGTCGTATTGGTGGTAGCGCCATGGAGTCAATTGCTCGTCAACCAGAATCTGCTGGCGACATTCGTGCAAATATGATTGTAGCTGCAGCACTTATTGAAGGTGCTGTATTCTTTGCAATTGTTGTTTGTTTGTTGATTCTTTTCATTTAAGAAAATCAAAGGGACCAACCTCGTTGGTCCCTTTTTACAATTTAAAAACTCAGAAAAATGGAATTAGTAACCCCAGAAATAGGATTAGTATTTTGGATGCTTGTAACATTCAGTTTGTTACTTGTAATTTTAAAGAAATTTGCTTGGAAACCAATTTTAAGCTCAATTAAAGAACGTGAAGAAACCATCACCAATGCATTATCTCAAGCAGAGAAAGCAAAGGAAGATATGACTCGTTTGCAAGGTGAGAACGAAGCTTTGTTAGCACAAGCACGTCAAGAACGCGATATGATGTTGCGTGAGGCGAGAGAAATTAAAGAAAAGATCGTGAGCGATGCAAAAGCTTCAGCAGATGAAGAAGCCAAAAAATTAATTGCTCGTGCAAATGATGAGATAAACAAACAGAAATTGGCTGCCATGGAAGAATTGAAAAAGGAAGTGGCGTCGTTTTCAGTGCAAATTGCTGAAAAGTTAGTTGCAGCAAAATTAGAAGATAATGCTGCTCAGCAAGCTTTAATTGCGTCTCACATTTCTGATTTGACAAACCGACCAACTGCTTAAAATTATGTCAGATTTTCGAATAGCATCTCGTTACGCAAAAGCGCTTTTCGACAGAGCGGTTGAAACGTCCACATTGGATGTCATAAAAAAAGATATTGATCACTTGCGTATGATGGTGGCTGAAAGCAGAGAATTGGTTCTCTTCCTTCAAAGTCCCCTCTACAAAAAAAGTGTAAAACAAGATGCATTGAAAAAATTATTTGCTTCATCAAATGAATTGACTCAAAATGTGTATCATTTGATGACTGAAAAGTTTCGTGAAGCGTTTATTCCAGCCATGGGCGACGCATTCATGTCGATGTATAACAAACATAACCAAATTGTTGAGGTAACAGTTGTATCAGCGGTTGCCTTAGACAAAAATACAATTGTTGAGATAGAGAAATTTGTAAAAGCGAATTCAAACGCAAAAACAATTGAACTTACACAACAAGTAAAACCAGCGGTGATTGGCGGATTAACCATTGAATTCGGTGGAAAAATCTATGATAACACCGTATTGAATCAAATAAGAAAAATTAAAAAAGAACTTCAATTAGCATAAACCATTATGTCACAAATTAGGCCAGACGAAGTATCGAGCATATTAAAAGACCAAATTTCTGGTTTTAATACTGCTGCGAGTTTAGAAGAAGTAGGTACTGTTCTTCAAGTAGGAGACGGTATTGCTCGTATCTACGGATTATTCAGCGTTCAAAGCGGTGAATTAGTAGAATTTGAAAATGGCGTTCGCGCTGTTGTATTAAACCTTGAAGAAGATAACGTGGGAGCGGTATTGATGGGTAGTAGTGCAGATATCAAAGAAGGTGATAAAGTAAAAAGAACAAACAAAATTGCCAGTATCAAAGTTGGTCATGGTATGCTTGGACGTGTTGTGAATGCTTTAGGAGAACCTATCGATGGTAAAGGTCCTATTTCAGGAGATCTTTATGAAATGCCATTAGAGCGTAAAGCGCCAGGTGTTTTGTTCCGTGAACCTGTAAAAGAGACATTGCACACTGGTATCAAGGCTGTAGCCGCCATGATTCCAATTAGAAGAGGTCAGCGTGAGTTGATCATTGGTGACCGTCAAACTGGTAAAACAGCCATCGCTTTGGACACCATTATCAACCAAAAAGAATTTTTTGAAGCAGGTAATCCAGTATATTGTATTTATGTTGCATGTGGTCAAAAGGAGTCAACTGTAAAACAAGTGGTGAAATCACTCGAAGAGAGTGGAGCTATGCCTTACACAATTGTTGTATCAGCACCAGCTTCAGCACCTGCACCATTGCAGTTCTTTGCTCCAATGGCTGGTTGTGCAATTGGTGAATTCTTCAGAGATTTAGGATTGCCAGCGTTAGTGGTATATGATGACTTGTCGAAACAGGCTGTTGCTTACCGTGAGGTTTCATTGTTGCTTCGTCGACCACCAGGACGTGAAGCTTATCCAGGAGACGTATTCTATTTGCATAGTCGCTTGCTAGAAAGAGCATGTAAATTGAATGCAAATGATTCTATTACTCAAAATATGAATGATTTACCTGAAGGTTTAAAAGGTATGGTTAAAGGTGGTGGATCATTAACCGCTTTACCAATCATTGAAACACAAGCGGGTGACGTTTCTGCGTATATTCCAACCAACGTAATTTCAATTACCGATGGTCAGATTTTCTTGGAATCTAATTTGTTTAACTCAGGTGTTCGCCCTGCGATTAACGTTGGTATTTCTGTATCACGTGTAGGAGGTAATGCTCAAATTAAATCGATGAAAAAAGTAGCTGGTACATTGAAATTAGACCAAGCACAGTATCGCGAGTTAGAGGCATTCTCTAAATTCGGTTCTGATTTGGATGCTGCTACAAAATCAGTTTTGGACAAAGGTTCGCGTAACGTGGAAATTTTGAAGCAACCTCAATATAGTCCTTTTTCAGTAGAAAAGCAAATTGCCATCATCTATTTGGGTACTTCTAACTTGCTACGTTCAATTCCAGTGAACAAAGTGCGTGAGTTTGAAACAGCTTACTTAGAATATCTCGAAGCCAAACACAAAGATACTTTGAACGCATTGCGTGCAGGTAAATACGATGATTCAATTACTTCAGTACTTGCTAAAGCCGGCGCTGAAATTGCTCAAAACTATTCTGCTTAAATTAAATCATGCCAAGTCAAAAAGAAATACGAGCTCGAATTTCATCAACCATAGGTACTCAACAGATTACCAAGGCTATGAAATTGGTTTCGGCTACAAAACTTCGTAAGGCGAGTGAAGCCATTGTGAAAATGAGACCATACGCTCTCAAATTGCAAGGCATAATGTCGAATTTACAAGAAAGTGCCGATGATGAGCGTTTGGCTGTTTACTTTCAAAACCGTGACGTAAAAAGTGTTTTGTTGGTGGTAGTAACAAGCGACCGTGGACTTTGTGGTGCTTTCAATGCAAATGTTGTGAAAAGAGCGAAACAATTGCTTGATAACGATTACAAAGACTTGGAGAAAAAAGGAAAAGTAAGAATTCTCTGTGTTGGAAAAAAAGGAGCTGAAGGTTTGAAGCGTTATGGTTACACTTGTGATACAACTTTTGTATCCAATCTGGTAGACATTTCGGCATCTTCTGCATTTGAGTTTTCTCAATATGTGATCGATCAATATTTAAACGGTGCATGTGATAAGGTAGAGATTGTTTACAATCAGTTTAAAAATGCCGCGACACAAATATTGACAAATGATGTGCTGCTTCCAATTACAAAAATGGAAAGTGGTTCTTCTAACAACAATTCCGACTACATTTTCGAACCGGGAAAAGTTGAAATATTACAAGATTTGATACCAAGAAGTTTGAAAACGCATATTTATCGTGCTTTTTTAGATTCTTTGGCTTCAGAGCATGGGGCTCGTATGATTTCAATGGATAAAGCCACAGACAATGCTGGGGAATTATTGAGAACATTGAAATTGGCATATAACCAAGCCCGTCAGGCTGCAATTACTCGCGAAATTTCTGAAATTGTGGGTGGTGTGGCTGCACTTGAAGGTTAAACTTTATAAAATGAAATAAAAAAAGACCGTTTTTAACGGTCTTTTTTTTTATCCTTCATCCAATCTGAACACTTGAATATATTTATGTGTTTCTTTAATTTTTTGGACCAATTGATCTAAATGATCTGCTGTATTTACAAGAACTTCAACCTGCCCACCAAACGTACCATCTTCATTCGCTCTGATATTAATAGCCTTCATATTTACCGCCATATCCTTAGAAATAATGTCGGCAATTTTACTCACAATGCCAACATCGTCGATTCCACTCACACTCAATTTTGCGTCAAATGATTTTTGATACCCATCTGTTCTCCATTGTGTAGGAATAATTCTGTATCCGTATTGACTCATTAATCGTGTAGCATTGGGGCAATTGGTTCTGTGAATTTTAACCCCATCACTGACCGTAATAAACCCGAAAATTGAATCTCCGGGCAATGGATTACAGCATTTAGAAAGAGAATAGGGCATTTCAAAGTCGTCACCAATGATGATTTGTTTGATTGATTTTTTCTTTTCCTTTATAGGGTTTTGGGTTTCGGAATGTTTGATTTTTGGAGGATAAATAATTTCGAGAAGTAATTCTTTGTTGATTTTTATTTTACCTTCTGCAATGGCATTGAAAAATTCGTTGTTTGATTGATACTGATAGTGTTTAACTAGCAAAACAATGTACTTATCAAGAAAATCAATGTGGTGTTTACGAAATAATCTTTGTAAGATAGATTTACCTAAACCAGCTTGTTTTGATTTTTCATCTTTTAAAAATTCGCGAATTTTACTTTTTGCACGAGCTGTATGCACCACACTCAGCCAGTTCGGTGTAGCTCTATATTTTTGTGTGGTCAGAATTTCTACAATATCTCCATTTTTTAGGAGGTGATTGATTGGTACCAATTTATTATTGACTTTAGCACCAATTGTTTTCATTCCAACCTCTGTATGAATGGTAAACCCAAAATCTAAAGCCGTTGATCCAACTGGCATAGGTTTAACATCTCCTTTTGGAGTGAAAACGTATATTTCTTCGCCAAGTAATGAATATCGGAATTCATTGACCAAATCTAGCGCCGATAAATCATTGTTTTCAATGGTTTCTTTTACAGCATTGATCCAATGTTCAAAGGCTTCCTCTTGTGGTGTGTGCGAATTGTCGGGTTGACCAGCTTTATATTTCCAATGTGCCGCAAGACCTCTTTCGGCAATATCATCCATTCGTTTAGAACGGATTTGAACCTCAACCCATCGGCCTTTAGGGCCTAAGACCGTGGTATGTAAGGCCGAATATCCGTTATTTTTTGGGTGACTTAGCCAGTCACGCAAACGTCCCTCATGAGAACGATATTTATCTGTTATAATTGAATAAACTCTCCAACAATCTGCTTTTTCAAGAAATAGGGGAGAATTTACGATAACACGAATGGCAAAAGCATCGAATACTTCCTCGAAAGGGATTCCTTGTTTCACCATTTTCCGATGTATGCTGTAAATGCTTTTTGGTCGTCCCTTAATTTCTGCGATATCCAGTCCTGATGCATCAAGTTCCAATTTAATTGGTTCAATGAATTCGCGGATATAACGTTGTCGAGATAGTTTGGATTCAGCAATTTTGAGGGATATTTCTCTGTATGCAACTGGTTCTGTAAATTTCAAAGCCAGATCTTCCATCTCAGTTTTAATGGCATTTAAACCAAGACGATGGGCTAGAGGTGCATAAATATAGAGTGTTTCTGAAGCTATCTTGAGTTTGGTATTTTCAGAGACTGATCCCAGGGTTCGCATATTATGCAATCTGTCGCACAATTTGATGAGAATTACTCTGAGATCCTCACCTAAAGTGAGAATCATTTTTTTAAAGTTCTCAGCTTGGATGCTTGCATCACGGTCAACAGTTTCAAAAACTACTGAAATTTTGGTGAGACCATTGATAATTTCAGCAACTTTATCGCCGAACTTATGTTCAATATCATCTAGGGTTATTTCAGTGTCTTCAACAACATCATGCAGCAAAGCACAAACAACAGATGTTGTACCGAGCCCGAGTTCTCCAGCCGCGATTTGGGCCACAGCAAGTGGATGAAATATGTAGGGTTCACCACTTTTTCTGACCATCCCTTCATGTGCACGTGCTGCCAAATCGAAGGCAGCACGAATCACAGATATCTTTTCTTTGGGGAGATCTTTC
>JACCDX011609793.1_pt1 | contig 10097 bp, 10 predicted proteins | sample 7449681 | NCBI WGS metagenome assembly JACCDX01 (sample SAMN15323450, study PRJNA562643) | freshwater metagenome | isolation source: river surface water | place: USA:Blue River Watershed | collected 2017-08-18
CTGGTGACCAAGGCAGATCCCGAAGATCGGCACGTCACGCTCCAGCAGGCCCTGGATCACCGGGACGGCATAGGCGCCCGTCGCAGCCGGATCGCCCGGACCATTGGAAAGAAATACGCCGTCCGGCTCCAGCGCCAGCACACCGCTCAGCGGCGTCTGCGCGGGGACGACAGTAACCTTGGCCCCGGCCTTCACCAGGTTGCGGAAGATATTGTCCTTCGCACCGTAATCGATCGCCACCACGTGCGGGCGCTGGTCATGCGGCGAACGGGCATAACCCTTGCCGAGCGACCAGACGCCGCCTTCCCAGTTCTCGATCGCTTCGCGGCTGACCACGCGGGCCAGGTCCATCCCTTCCAGCCCGGGCCAGTCGCGCGCGCGCTTGATCAGCGCGGGAATGTCAAACTTGCCGTCGGGCGCGTGCGCGATGACCGCGTTGGGCGCTCCGGAAAGGCGGATGCGGCGGGTCAGCGCGCGGGTATCGATCCCGGCGAGGCCAATCTTGCCCTTGGCCGCCAGCCAATCGCCAAAAGTGCCTTCCGACCGGAAGTTGCTGGGCGCGGTCACGTCCTCGCGCACCACGCAGCCAACCGCGCCATCGACATGGCTTTCCAGGTCTTCCTCGTTCACGCCGACATTGCCGATGTGCGGGAACGTGAACGTAACGACCTGCCCGGCATAGCTGGGATCGGTCATCACTTCCTGATAACCGGTCATCGCGGTGTTGAAGCAAACCTCACCCACTGCGGCACCAGCCGCGCCGAAGCCGTGGCCCCAGAGGACCGTGCCATCAGCAAGCACAAGGACTCCCGTCGCACCCTGTGGCTGGGGTGCGTGCGAAGAGGCGGCGTCGGCCATGAAGAGGCGCTCCGAATAAAGGGGTTCCAGCGATGTCGCTAAGGCACCGCCGCTAGAGTGGAAGAACCCTAGCGTCAACCTAGGAAAACGCGAAAATTCCGGCTAGGCGGGTTCTTTCCCCAATCCCGAGAAAGATAATGCTCAGAGATACGATCAAGGCCGCCCAGATTGAGTCGATGAAGGCCGGCGACAAAACCCGCCTGGCCGCCGTTCGCCTCATCCTTGCCAAGTTGAAGGACAAGGACATCGAACTGCGCACCGCCGCCAATGTTCCCGATGATGACGTGGTGGTGACCGACGTGCTGCAAAAGATGGCCAAGCAGCGCCGCGAATCGATCACCCTCTACGAACAGGGCGGTCGCCAGGAACTGGCCGAGGTCGAAAAGTCCGAGCTGGCGGTGATTGAGACATTCCTGCCGCAGCAGATGAGCGACGATGAGGTGCAGGCCGCCATCGCCGCGATCATCGCTGAGACCGGCGCCGAAGGCATGAAGGACATGGGCAAGGTGGTTGCCGCGCTCAAGGCCAAGCACGGCACGCAGCTGGACATGGGCAAGGCCAGTGGGCTCGTTAAAGCTGCGCTGGGGTGAGGCTGCGTTTGGTGTCTCTACTTCGGCCTTCGGCCTGTGCTCGACACGAACGAGGATTGGGTTTCAACGCCTTCCAACATCCGTTCGTGTCGAGCGAAGTCGAGACACCGCAACGATAGGATGGCCTTCTGGTGCTACATCCTGCGCTGTGCCGACGGGAAGTTCTACACCGGCCACACCGATGATCTCGAACGGCGGATCGCCGAGCATCACCAAGGCGGATATTGCGCCTTCACCACCAAACGCCGCCCGATCGAGCTCGCTTGGTGCGCTGATTTCCCCACCCGGATCGAAGCAATCGAAGCGGAGGTGCAGGTTGGCAAATGGTCGCGCGCCAAGAAGGAAGCCTTGATAAAACGAGATTGGAACCGGGTATCTTACTTCGCCCGCGCGCCGCATGAGCGGATAGGGCCACCGCCGCGCCAAGGTGTCTCGACTTCGCTCGACACGAACGGCGGTGGGGATTAATCTTCAGCAGTTCTAGCCAATACCCTCCCGTTCGTGTCGAGCGGAGGGCGCAGCCCGCAGACGAGACACCACACTTCACATGGCCCTCTCCCCCCAATGGCTTGATGAACTCCGCGCCCGGGTGACGCTTTCCAGCGTCATTTCCCGGACGACGCGGCTCACCAAGGCGGGGCATGAATTCAAGGCCTGTTGCCCGTTTCACAACGAAAAGAGCCCAAGCTTCACGGTCAATGACCAGAAAGGGTTCTATCACTGCTTTGGCTGCGGGGCGCATGGCGATGTGATCCGCTGGATGACCGACCAGCGCGGCCTGTCGTTCATGGATGCGGTTAAGGAACTGGCGAGCGAAGCCGGGATGGAGGTCCCTGCCCCGGATCCCCAGGCAGCCAGAGCGGCTGAGCAGCGCGATACCCTGCATGACGTCATGAAGGCCGCGCAGGACTGGTTTGTCGCACAGCTGGCCGGGCCAGAGGGAGAAAAGGCCCGCGCCTATCTCGCCACGCGCGGGTTCGATGCCCACACGCTGCAGCGCTTTGGCTTTGGCTATGCGCCCGAGGGGCGGCAGGCGATGAAAGCGGCGCTGAAGGATGTTCCCGAGGCCAAGCTGATCGAAGCGGGCCTGCGCATCGCGGTAGAGGACAAGGAACCCTATGACCGGTTCCGCGGCCGCCTGATGCTGCCGATCGAGGATGCCCGGGGGCGGGTAATCGCCTTTGGCGGGCGCATCCTTGATGCGCAGAAGACCGATGCGCCAAAGTACCTGAACTCACCCGACACGCCTTTGTTCGACAAGGGCCGCACGCTTTACAACCTGCACCGCGCCGGGCCTGCCAGCCGCCAGACAGGGCGGATCGTGGTGGTTGAAGGCTATATGGACGTGATCGCCCTGGCCGCTGCCGGAATAGCCGATGCCGTCGCGCCGTTGGGCACGGCGCTGACCGAGCGGCAGATCGAACTGCTGTGGCGGCTGGTTGAAACCCCGATTCTCTGCTTCGACGGTGACGCCGCCGGTCAACGCGCGGCGATGCGGGCGATCACCCGCGCACTGCCGCTGCTCCGCCCGGCCCATTCGCTGAAGATCGTCCGCTTGCCGCCCGGTCTCGATCCTGATGACCTGATCAAGCAGCAAGGCACCAAGGCGATGGAGCTCCAGCTTGCGAATGCCCGCTCGCTGGTCGAGGTCCTGTGGGAGCATGAGCGCGATGCCGCGCCGCTCGCCACACCAGAGGACAAGGCCGGGCTGAAAGCGCGGCTGATGGCCCACGTCGAGACGATTGCTGATCGTGAGATCCAGTCGCTGTACCGACGGGAATTGAGCGAGAGGTTCTCTGCCTTTGCCTTTCCCCGGCGTGAAAGCGGCGATTGGCGCAAGGGCCCCGCCCCCACGCGTTCGCGCGTGGCCGCACGCCGCGCCCCACCCCGCGATGCCCTGTCAGCAGCGATTCTCTCTGGATTGTTGCGCTTCCCCGACCAGATCCACCGCCATGCCGAAGCGCTGGGCCAGGCCGGTCTGGCTGACCCGCGGTTCGATGTGTTGCTCGATGCGGCCGACTCGGCGGCGACGCTTGAAAAGGACACGATGGAACCCATATTGGCTGAGCGGGGTATGGCTGCCCCGACCCCCGAGGAATATGCCGCGATGCGCTTTGGCTTCCTGGCCGACGCTATTCCGCCGGATCAGGCCCGCGCCGAACTTGCTCAGGCAATCGGCCTGCTGGTTGAACGACCGGCGCTGGAAGCGGCTCTTGATGCGGCGACAAAGCGCTTTGAAAGCGACCTTTCCGAGGGGGCCTATGCTGAACAGCAACGGCTGTTGAAGAGAAAACTGGAATTCGATGCGCGCTTGCGGCAAATGGCCAGCGCGCGAGCGGGGGCGGCGTAACCTTCCCCTGCCAAACCAATGGCGGACTGATGGACGAAGACGATAACATCGGCAGCGGTAATGAGGGCGGCGACGCTCCGCTGATCGATCTCAATGAAGCCTCGATCAAAAAGCTGATCGCCCGTGCCAAGCGGCGCGGGGTGATCACGGTTGACGAGCTGAACGAAGCCCTTCCGCAGGACCAGATGACCTCTGAGCAGATCGAGGACATTATGGCCGCGATCAGCGAGATGGGCGTCAATATCGTCGAAAGCGACGAGGACGCGGTCGATCCGGACGAAAAGGAAGTCGAGGAAATCGACGAACAGCCGGACGGCATGGCTGAGCGCCCTGACCTGATCAAAAAGAAGGAAACGGTCGAGCGGACCGATGACCCGGTGCGCATGTACCTGCGCGAAATGGGTGCGGTCGAACTGCTGAGCCGCGAAGGCGAAATCGCCATCGCCAAGCGGATCGAGGCCGGTCGCGACACGATGATTCTGGGCCTCTGCGAAAGCCCGATCACCTTCCACGCCATCATCCAGTGGTCCGAAGCCCTCAACAATGAGGAAATGCAGCTGCGCGAGATCCTTGATCTCGATGCCATGCTCTCAAAGGAACCCGCACCGGAAGCCCTTTCCGAAGACGGTGAAGCTGAAGGCGACGGAGAAATCTCCGAAGCAACGGCTGGCCCCTCCTACAAGGAGGAAGAGGATATCGAGGAAGAGGAATCGGCCGACGACGAGGATGAGGACGGCATCGAGCGCCGCGCCCGTCGCCCGGTTGAGGAAGAGGAAGAGGATAACACCCTCAGCCTCGCGCAGATGGAAGCCCAGCTCAAGCCGCACGCGCTTGAAAAGTTTGCCGAAATTACCGCGCTCTTCAAAAAGTTTGAAAAGCTGCAGGCCGAACGGCTTGAGGTAATGGGCGCTGGCGGGGTCTTCTCTGCCGCCAAGGAAAAGACCTATCAGCAGCTGCGCGAAGATCTGACTGCGCAGGTCGAATCGGTGCAGTTCCACGCGACCAAGATCGAATACCTGGTCGACAATCTCTATGCCTTCAACCGCCGCCTGACCGCTCTGGGCGGCCAGATGCTGCGTTTGGCTGAGCGTCATAAGGTCAACCGGAAGGACTTCCTGGATTGCTACGTCGGCCACGAGCTGGACGATGGCTGGCTTCAGGCGATGGCCGGCAAGGACAAGAAGTGGGGCGCCTTCGCCGAGAACGAGGCCGACGCGGTTGAGCGCATCCGTGCCGAAATCGCCGACATCGCTTCGGCCACGGGCATGAGCCTCAACGAATTCCGCCGGATCGTGAACATGGTCCAGAAGGGTGAGCGCGAGGCACGCATCGCCAAGAAGGAAATGGTCGAGGCGAACCTGCGGCTCGTGATCTCGATCGCCAAGAAGTACACCAACCGCGGCTTGCAGTTCCTTGACCTGATCCAGGAAGGGAACATCGGCCTGATGAAGGCGGTCGACAAGTTCGAATACCGCCGCGGCTATAAGTTCAGCACCTATGCCACCGGGTGGATCCGACAGGCGATCACCCGTTCGATCGCCGACCAGGCCCGCACGATCCGTATCCCGGTCCACATGATCGAAACGATCAACAAGCTGGTCCGCACCTCACGCCAATTCCTGCACGAGCAGGGCCGCGAGCCCACGCCCGAGGAAATGGCCGAGCGTCTTTCGATGCCGCTCGAAAAGGTCCGCAAGGTGATGAAGATCGCCAAGGAGCCGATCAGCCTCGAAACGCCGATTGGCGACGAGGAAGATTCGCACCTGGGCGATTTCATTGAGGACAAGAACGCGATCATCCCGGTCGATGCGGCGATCCAGGCCAACCTCAAGGAAACGGTAACCCGGGTCCTGGCCAGCCTGACCCCGCGTGAGGAACGCGTGCTGCGCATGCGCTTCGGCATCGGCATGAACACCGACCATACGCTGGAAGAAGTCGGCCAGCAGTTCTCGGTGACGCGCGAACGTATCCGCCAGATCGAGGCCAAGGCGCTGCGCAAGCTCAAGCACCCGAGCCGGTCGCGCAAGATGCGCTCGTTCCTGGATCAATGATGCAATTGGCGGCGGGGCCCGGCTTGCGGTTCCCGTCGCCAATGCCTATACCGGCCTCGTTCACGTAACTGACGAGTCAGGCGGATCACCGCCGGGGAGCGTGAAACGTAGTTGCCGCTCGTCTGGGCACCCCCACTAACCCTATGGTGTGCCATGCGCATTGCGATCGCATCTGATCACGCTGCTTTCGACCTGAAGGCCGAACTGCGCGAATACCTGATCGAACTGGGCCATGAAGTGGCCGATCTCGGCCCCGAAACGGCCGACCGCGTTGACTATCCCGACTATGGCTATCTGCTGGCATCGGTCGTCGCCGATGGCACGGTGGAACGCGGCGTGGCGCTGTGCGGATCGGGCATTGGCATTTCGATTGCCGTCAATCGCCACCCGGCGTGCCGGGCAGCGCTGGTCTCCGAGCCACTTTCAGCCGCACTGGCCCGCGAACACAACGACGCCAATGTCATCGCCATGGGCGCGCGCCTGACCGGCAGCGACATGGCCAAAGCCTGTCTTGACGCTTTTCTCTCGACCGAGTTCGGTGGCGGCCGCCACGCTGGCCGTGTCGACAAGCTCTCCAATCCGTCCGCCTGAGGAACATCCCCGTGACCACCACTCCCGCGATCCGCTCTGCCGGCTTCTTCACCGAGCATCTGGCCAGCGCCGACCCTGAAGTTTACGCCGCAATCCGTTCGGAACTGCATCGCCAGCAGACCAAGATCGAACTGATCGCCAGCGAAAACATCACCTCGCTCGCCGTGCTGGAAGCGACCGGCTCGGTCTTCACCAACAAATATGCCGAGGGCTATCCGGGCAAGCGCTATTACGGCGGCTGCGAATATGCCGACGTGGTGGAAAACCTGGCGATCGAACGCGCCAAGGCGCTGTTCGGCTGCCAGTTCGCCAACGTTCAGCCCAATTCGGGCAGCCAGATGAACCAGGCCGTGTTCCTGGCCCTGCTGCAGCCGGGTGACAGCTTTATGGGGCTGGACCTCAATTCCGGCGGGCACCTGACCCACGGTTCGCCGGTCAACATGAGCGGCAAGTGGTTCAAGCCGATCCCCTATGGCGTGCGCGCCGAGGATGAGATGCTCGATATGGCCGAGGTTGAGCGCCTGGCCCATGAGCACAAGCCCAAGCTGATCATCGCGGGCGGAACGGCCTATTCGCGGGTCTGGGATTTCCAGAAGTTCCGCGAAATCGCCGATGCCGTGGGCGCCTGGCTGCTGGTCGACATGAGCCACTTCTCGGGCCTGGTCGCGGGCGGCGCACACCCCTCGCCCTTCCCGCATGCCCATGTCGTCACCAGCACCACGCACAAGAGCCTGCGCGGGCCGCGTTCGGGCATCATCCTCACCAACGACGAGGATCTGGCCAAGAAGTTCAACACCGCGGTCTTCCCTGGCATGCAGGGCGGCCCGCTGGTCCATGTGATCGCTGCCAAGGCCGTGGCCTTTGCCGATGCGCTGAAGCCCGAATTCAAGGCCTATGCCGCGCAGATCGTCAAGAATTCGCGCACACTGGCTGAGAGCCTGACCCAGAACGGCCTGCGGATCGTTTCGGGTGGGACCGACAATCACCTGATGCTGGTCGACCTGACGGCTAAGGACGTAACCGGCAAGGCCGCTGAAAAGGGCCTCGATCGCGCCTGGCTGACCTGCAACAAGAACGGCATCCCGTTTGACAAGCGTTCGCCCTTCGTCACCTCGGGCATCCGGCTCGGCACGCCCGCCGGGACGACGCGCGGATTTGGCGAGGAAGAATTCCGCCAGGTCGGCGCGCTGATCGCCGAAGTGGTTGACGGCATGGCGCGTAACGGCGACGAAGGGGATGGCCAGATCGAAGCCCGTGTCCGCGGACAGGTGGAAGAGCTCTGCGCCCGCTTCCCGATCTATCCGGAGTTGTAAGCCATGAGCGACAATCTGCTGCAAGACGCCAAGGAAGAAATCATCGGCATGGGCAAGGAAGGGATGGCTCATCCCTCAACCAAGCCGGTGTTGACCGGAGCAGCCGTTGGCGCGGTAGCCGGGGCGTTGCTCCCGGTCCTGTCGCTGCCGGTCGGCCTGATCGCCGGTGCCGGGTTCATGCTGTACAAGCGACTGCGCCCCTGACGCATGCGTTGTCCCTTTTGTGCCAATGACAACAGCCAGGTAAAGGATTCGCGGCCCACCGAGGACAACACCGCGATCCGGCGCCGCCGGCAATGTGAAGGCTGTGGTGCGCGCTTCACCACGTTCGAACGCGTGCAGTTGCGTGAGATCACCGTGGTCAAATCGGGTGACAAGCGCGAGCCGTTTGACCGCGCCAAGATCGAACAGTCCGTCGCCCTCGCCTGCCGCAAGCGCGGAATTGCCCAGGAACGGCTTGATCAGCTGGTGTCAGGCATCCAGCGCCAGGTTGAAACGCTGGGCGATGCCGAAGTCAACGCCAAGCAGATCGGTGAAATGGTGATGGACGGGCTGCGCCAGCTCGACAGCGTGGCCTATATCCGCTTTGCCTCGGTCTATCGCGATTTCAGCGAGGCCAAGGACTTCGAAGACTTCGCCAGCGCGGTGCAGGATGCCGCCAAGCACTAACCAGCCCGCCATCGTGCTGGTCCGGCCACAACTTGGCGAGAATATCGGCAAGGCGGCGCGGGCCATGCTGAACTTTGGCCTCACCGACCTGCGCCTGGTTACCCCGCGCGATGGCTGGCCCAATCCCTCGGCTGGCCCGGCTGCGGCCGGGGCTGACATCGTGCTCGAACAGGCCAGGGTCTATGACAGCCTGGCCGCGGCCGTGGCCGATTGCGCCCATGTCTATGCGACAACGGTTCGCAAACGCGGCGTGACCAAGCCCGTGGTCGATCCCGAACAGGCCGCCCGCGCCATCCACGGCGCGGCGGGACGGAGCGCCTATGTCTTTGGTCCCGAGCGATCGGGGCTGGAAACTGATGATGTTGCGCTGGCCCGGACGATCGTGACCGTGCCGATCAATCCCGAATTCGGCTCACTCAACCTGGCCCAGGCGGTGATCCTTTGTGCCTATGAATGGTCCAAGCAGGCCGGCCTGACCCAGCCCACGGTGGAGGATCTGCTGCCCCCTGCCCCGCAGGATGAGCTGGAAGGGATGATTGCCCAGCTTGAAGCCATGCTGGAACCGCGCGGCTATTACCACCCGGCCATCCGCGCCGCAGCGACCCGGCGGACCCTGCGCGGGCTGTTGACCAAGCCGGCCTGGAACCACTTGGAGGTCCGCACCCTGCGCGGGGTGCTGTCCACCCTCGCCAAGGGGCCGCGCGAATCCGAATAGGGCGCATTTCCGCTTGAAATTCGCCCCGGGCACGGCTAGGGGCGCCTCTTCGCAATTGACCCCGCACTCCGGTGAAGCGGTGGTCGCGTCCGGCACAGTCCGGGCGGTGCGGTTCCGGACCAGAAGCCCCGGGCAGTTCCAGGGCATGCAAATTGAAGGATGCGCCATGTCGAAGCGCAATGCATCGAAGTATAAAATTGACCGCCGGATGGGTGAAAACATCTGGGGTCGTCCCAAGAGCTCGGTCAACCGTCGCTCCTATGGCCCGGGCCAGCACGGCCAGCGCCGCAAGGGCAAGATGTCGGACTTCGGTCTGCAGCTCCGCGCCAAGCAGAAGCTCAAGGGCTACTACGGCGACGTGACCGAAAAGCAGTTCAAGCGCACCTACCAGGAAGCTTCGAAGATGAAGGGCGATACCGGTCAGAACCTGATCGGCCTGCTCGAACAGCGCCTGGACATGGTTGTGTACCGCGCCAAGTTCGCGCCGACCATCTTCTCGGCCCGCCAGATCGTTTCGCACGGCCACATCTATGTGAACGGCGTGAAGTGCAACATCGCCAGCCGCCGCGTGCGCCCCGGTGACGTGATCAGCCTGGGCAAGAAGGCCAAGGAAATGGCCCTGATCGCCGAAGCGCAGAGCCTGCCGGAACGCGACGTGCCGGAATACGTCTCGGTCGACGGTGCCGACAAGGCGACCTTCGCCCGCGTCCCGACGCTGGACGAAGTGCCCTATCCGGTGAAGATGGAACCGAACCTGGTCGTCGAATTCTATTCGCGCTAAGTTTCGACCCTGCCGAATGCAAAAGGGCGGTCCCGCGGGGCCGCCCTTTTTTGTTCGGGTTCACGAATGTCCTATTCGTCAGCGCGTAGGTCACTTGCGGCGGAATCGTCGCCTCGTAGTGGCGGGAGACGATCCCGGCGCCTTCGAGCAGCCGCAATCGTTCGGTCAGCATTTTCGCC
>JACCDX011544380.1_pt1 | contig 10096 bp, 12 predicted proteins | sample 7449681 | NCBI WGS metagenome assembly JACCDX01 (sample SAMN15323450, study PRJNA562643) | freshwater metagenome | isolation source: river surface water | place: USA:Blue River Watershed | collected 2017-08-18
AGATGGCGCGGGGGTGGAAGTTCAATCGGCCGCAAGACACTCGACCGCAAGACACTCACATGGCGCGGGGGTGGAAGTTCAATCGACCGCAAGAAACTCGACCGCAAGACACTCATATGGCGCGGGGGTGGAAGGTCAATCGACCTAGAAGATGGCGAAATTGCCACAATTTTAGGTAAACTTGACGAAAATGAAAATGCGGTCTTGATTCAAAAATTAAAACCAGTTCTTCAACCCTCAAATGAAACAGGACAAACACCGGTTCCAAACGGACCAGCAAACTCTTCAGTAGAAGTAGAACAAAAAGGAGTAAATGCTTCAGTAGAAGTAGAACAAAAAGGAGTAAATGCTTCAGTAGAAGAAGAAGAACCATTAGAAGGAGCACCAGAAACATTCGGTGGAAGTCGCCGCAGAAGACATAAAAAGTCTCGACGAACTCGACGACGATAAAGGAAGTGGGTCATAGGCACAAGGCCCGCAGGGTCTGCTTTGAGGGCAACGCCCTTTGAAAAAATTGATCCTCAACAATTTAAATATATCTTATGATAACAATCATAAGATGTACAACTTGTACAAAAGGTCCCACATGTCCTTCATTGAGGAAGCAATTCGAGAAGCACAAAAAAGTCCCAATTCTAGCAAACACGCCGCCCTGTTGATTCATAATAACAAGATTATTTCACGTGGGCACAACCAATTTAAGGGTACTGTCTCGGACTCAGTTGGGTCGCGTCCCTTATGTGGCTAATCGTTACACCATACATGCTGAGCAAGATTGTATTTCCAAATGCCGAGACAAAAGTCTGATTCCTCAATCATATATGATTCTTCTTAAAATCACAAATGGAGATACAGTAGAGCCGTGCTTTATGTGTAGACACATTATATCTAAATATAAAACGAGGAGGGTATATTGTTATACAGTGGAGAAGTGATATTAATTAACCTTACTATGTATAGATACAGTAGCACTTTTTGTTTCAATTAATTTTGCGGAATAATTTTTAGGATATTTACAAAAATTACCTTGGCCTATACCATTACCACATCCTTTATAGTTGGGACCTCCCTTATAATCCCAAATTCCTGAATCACACTCATCAGCAGAATTACCCGATTTACATTTTTGAGCCACACATTTCGAAGTACCATCAAATATATAATTTTCACCAAATGATGTATTATTTATAGAACAGTTATCTATATATTTTTCGCATTTACTAATTTTTGGGTCATTATTGAGACTTAATTTATATCCAGTTGGACAACTTACATTATAACAAATTCCTTGATATCTATAAGTACCAGAAGGACATGCTCTACCTCCACCCTCTCTAAATCCTTCCAATAATGGTTGAATAAATCCTGCTAAAAGTAATCCAACCAACAATATCATCAACAAATACAGATAAGGTTGTGTCTTTCTCTTCATTATATATTTAATGGAGATTATTTAGTAGTAACACAGGGTGTCATATGTTCCTAATTTATAGGACATAAAACCTTTATTTGAGCGTTCTGTTTCTAAAAAAACTATAGCCATGATAACAATTGTTTGTTAGTTTCATTACTGATTTTATCTACTTAGTTGTGCTCTTATTCGTTCTATTATTGATTTTGTTTGTTTCGTTATTTTCGGAATTTTTACTGGTATTGGTCCTGGTGTCGGTCCTGGTGTTGTTGGGGGTGTTCCTGGTGTTGTTCCTGGTGTTGGTCCTGGTGTTGTTGGTGTTGTTGGTGTTGTTGTTGGTGTTGTTGTTGGTGTTGTTGGTGTTCCTGGTGTTGGTCCTGGTGTTGTTGGTGTTCCTGGTATTAGGGTTGTTGTTGGGGGCAGAATTCCTGGGGGTGTTCCTGGGGGTGTTTCTGGTGTTATGGTTGGTGGCGGTGGTCCTAGTGGCCCTTGTGGTTTTTTTCTTACTTCTGCACCTTCTCTAAAGCCCTCCAACAAAGGTTGAATGAAGCCTGCTAAAAGCAATCCAACTAACATTATCATCAACAAATACAGATAAGTTTTTGATTTGCCTAGATTCTTAAATGATGGTAATCGCTTAGTTCTTCTTGCCATTTTATATTATATAATAATATTTTAACTTATAGAACATCTATCACTTGATTCCTTTTTCCATACATCAAAGAATTGGTACGCGACAAATACCTTATCCACAAAAATATAATTTCTGTGTTTCATAATGGACTCGCAAATGGATTCTCTTGCCTCGTCCATGTTTTCGCTATTAAAAAGAATAAAGTCGATTTTGTGTGAAAAATCCCAAGATTCTAATACCTCAAGTTCATGGCCGTTCGTGTCAATCACCATAAAATCATAAGGTTCATGAATGATATCTGTTAATGTTTTTGTCTCGAGTAGGTCGATTGTCTTTTTTTCGTGGAGAATGATTTCATCATTGTAATAAACGACCGCAATGTCATCGTTGACCGTATCTTCAATGGCGGACATGTCAGCAGAATCGCCATGATAATTATGAAAGAATACCTCCGGATATTTGCTAATGGGGCATCTGTGAATCATACTACCTGGGCGATGTTGACATAATTTTTCATACGAGACTGGGTTGGGTTCAACTAAAATCCCAGTCCAGCCTAACTCTTTCTCAAAATAATATGTGGCATTTCCATTTGCTCCAGCGCCAATCTCTATGTATTTTCCATTTCTTTTATTGAAAAATATATTTTCATTGATTTGGTTGTCCATTGAATAAACATGATGAGTTTTATTTAATTGCTTTTAGGTTGGCATATCAAGTTGTAAAAATTGACTTGAAATTATATTTACGTATCATCTTAGAAAAATGTCCGAAACCAAGATAATCCGTTTGTCTCAGCCAATTAAAAACGAGTCGAGTCTTGTTATGGAACCAGTATCTTTGGAACAAGGTTTAACATCTGTTCAAGGTTTAACGTCAGAACAAGGTATGGCATCGGTTCAAGGTTTATCTCCTGAACAAGAGTGCGCATTCGATAAATTTAAAGAGGGTCATAATCTATTTATTTCTGGTCCTGGCGGAGTTGGTAAGTCTTATTTGATTGAAAAAATGGTAAAATATGCTGAATCAAGGGGTAAAATAATCGCAGTGACTGCGCTAACAGGATGTGCTGCCATTTTGTTAGGAAGCAAGGCTCGTACCATTCATTCTTGGTCTGGAATTAAATTTATGAATAGTTCTACTACGGACGATGATATCATAAAGCGAGTATCAAGAAATAAAACACAGGCAGGTCGATGGAAATTCACAAATATTTTAGTAGTGGATGAAGTAAGTATGATGCCGGTTAGGATGTTTGAAATTCTCCATCAACTGGGGCAGTTTATTCGTAAGTCCATGAAACCTTTCGGTGGTTTACAGGTTATATTCACAGGAGATTTCTATCAATTGCCGCCGGTATCACCTAACGAAGAGATGCGCTTCTGCTTTGAGTCTGAAGAATGGATGAAAACATTTCCACAAGAGAACCATATCGAGTTGACTACATTCTTCCGGCAACGCGACCCGGTGTTCATTAAGATTTTGATGGAAGTCCGAAAGGGTGAATTGACCGAAGAAAGTATCGAAACGCTGATTTCTTTAGTAGGGAAAGAAAAATCCAAGGATGACTGTGTGACAAAGATTTATCCTACTCGAAACAAAGTAGAGGCCATCAATAAGATGATGTTTGAACGATTGCCTGATGAGAAGCATGTATTCAAGGCTGTACGAAAGACAGACGAGCGATATTATTATGTAATGTCTGGCCGCGAAGAATTGATTGAGATTGAATACGAGTATTTATTGAAGTGTGAGGAATTGACGCCTGAGTTCAGTAAAAGGGAACTCGATTCCATGGTCACCAATTTTAATATCATCGAAGAATTAGAATTGAAGAAAGGGGCGCTAGTGATGTTGACAGTGAATATATCCGTTGAAAATGGATTATGTAATGGTTCTCAGGGAATTGTCATGGGGTTTGATGATGTAGATGGGTCGCCAATTGTGAAATTTACCAATCGAAAAGTAGTTACGATTCGCCCCAATGGCTATCAAAATCATGAATATCCAACGCATGTAATTCATCAAATTCCATTGTGTTTGGCATGGGCACTTACGATTCATAAGACGCAGGGCGCGACGTTGGGACAGATTGAGGTTGATATTGGGTCGTCTGTGTTTGAATTTGGTCAGACCTATGTTGCGTTGTCACGCGTGAAATCGATGGAAGGATTGTATTTGGCAAACTTTGACCCGCGCAAGATTCGCGCCAATCCGAAGGTGAAAAGGTTTTATAGTAAGGGGGCTTCCGCCCCCCTATGACCCCCCTGTTTTATGTTGTATTTGAAGCATTCCTGTGTGTCCTATGATTTGTAATTTAGTGACTATTTAAAATTATTTTTTTAGTATATAAAATGTCGCAAGAAATCGAACAGGTTGCTTTAAATGAGTTTGGCAAGTTACAAGAAAAGATGATACAAAATTTAAGAGATGATATTTTTCAACTAAGAAAACGGAACACCGAGCTTGAAAACGAAGTAAAAAAATTGGAACAAGAATTAGTTCGTAAAAAGGACCGCGATAATTACGATCGGTATATGATTTCTTTTAGGGAAGCATCATAAATTATTTGATTATATATAATGAACGGAGGTAAATGGTCTAAAAAATATAAAAAATCAATCAATTGTAAAAGACCCAGAGGATTTTCACAAAAACAATACTGCAAATATGGAAGAAAAACTTTAAAAAAATTGAAGCAATAAAATATTTTTAATATAAAATGAAAGTAAAATACTTTCCTGGTTTCTGGACCTGTTCTGATGTGGAAGCAAATTCAAATTATCTTTTCGTATATGGAGACAATGATATACAAAAGGGTAGAGGTGGACAGGCAATCATTCGGGATTTGCCAAATACAATTGGGTTGCCTACTAAAAAATTACCAAATAATCTACCGGAATCCTTCTACACTGACCTAGAGTTGGAAAAGAATAAAAAGAAAATCGATGTGGCTATACAGCGAATTTTGTTACAGGCCGAATTTTACGATGGAATTATGTTACCACGTGATGGGTTCGGAACTGGCCTGGCAAAATTGAATATACTGGCTCCGAAAACATTTGAGTATTTGAACGAACAAATCAAACTAAAAATATTGGAACAGAGGGAATAACTGTGGGGAGGTCTCAGCAAATACACAGTTCTCAAGGGAACAGATTCTAAAGGGGAGGTCTTAGGCACAAGGCCCGTAGGGTCTGCTTTGAGGACACAGCCCTCTTAAAGCCCCGCATTGAAAAGTCCGGTATTTGTATCGTGCTCTTTTTGTACATGGGTGTCTTTTACTAACTTACCTTCTGACAAAAGCATCAAAGCCATTGCTGCATAATTGTGAAGGTCGATCAATGTATCTTCAAGACGTTCATCATCCACAAGAGTAATTCCTGAGTTTGAAATCGACAAACACCGTTTAATCTTGTCTTCAAGTCGCACCAAAACTCCTACTAAACCATAGACTTTATAACTATTTCCATAATCTTTGTTCTTTTTTTTGAATAGTTCGAGACCACGTTGCTGTACTTCCATCATTTGTTTTACTGGGTCTGACATATCTACCTCTATTAATAATGGCTGTTTATATCCTTTGGTTATATTCTTTTGTATTTAATATAATATTTACATTGATGTATATGAATCTAGAAGAAAAACTCAATGATATCGACAGGGCTTTGAATGTATTGAACCCAAACGACATTCAATACATTTATGGTGGAGTAACTCAACAACCTATACAAAGAAAATGGCAACAGCAAGCGGAGCTGAGACAACCACCTGAATTTGATTTTACCTGGGACCCGCCGACCAAAGATTCAGTCATAACGCGCGTTTTATTGTTGGATCGAAAGATTCCACTTGAGGATTACAAAGACATGATTGAATACATAGTAACCTATCTCATCAATCGCCTCAATGGATTATTCGGTAAAAAATGTGTCAACCCGGTTTTTGTATATCAATTCAATTCTTTGGAATATGGAAACGTGTATCAGTTCTACATTTTCAAGAAACCTACGGTTTCCTGAGACCTTCCCTTAAAGTGGTAATATATGTAAACACCATACAAGGTGAATGTAATAGGATGAAACATAAATGTAAACAACAAACAAAGGGGAGGTCATAGGAGGGCACAGCCCTCTTATCTAAAGTAGATATTATCCATAATAAAGTTACAATCAAAGTTATAACCACCACGATAGGAATCTTGATAAGTAGACACTTCGTCAGTATGAGCCGATTCCAGAAGTTCGAGAAAGGTTCCCACCGTGAGCGGTTTTTCATTCTCTTCTGGTCGAAGCGTTTGTTTGATGTATAGTTTATTGTCTCTCGTTATGAAGGTTCCATATAAATACTCCATCTCTCCATAAACATTATAATAGACCGTAAGATTGGGTGGATATTGTTGAAGGAACAAAATAAGATCGTTTCGGTAAGTATGAATCATCTTTTTTAAAATGATTTATACAAATAAATAGTGTTCAATTTTTAATTAAAAGCTCCCTTTAAGGAGAGGTCTTAGGCACAAGGGCCTGCTTTGAGGGCACAACCATCTTAACAAGGAGAGGTCTTAGGAGAACCTTGGTTCTCTTAACGCGTAGTAAGAAAACGCAACATGAGCGTCAAGCACCTCTTTTTCACTCAAGTAGCAATACCACTGATAGCTCTTTCGGTGTAACAATTCTTCGTGTGGCATGTATAAACCAATTGCGTCCGACCGAAGGTGTAATTCTTTGCTTGACATCAATTGGTCTAAAGTAATAGGTTGGTTAGCGCTGTCACGGAGTCCAATCAGGGCGCCATCTAAAATTGGAATGTTGTTTTGTAAGAAGTAATTCGCCGAATAATGAATGCTGGATTCGCCAAAGTCCTTAAGCGCGATTTCTTCAAGGTATTGAATGTATTTCTTCAAATGCTTGTTTTTCTCGTTTGAGCCTGTCACAATTGTACTGGGCAACATGGTTTTCAACGCGTCCGATTGATAATTATAAGAATCAATTACATACCAAGTATCTTCGGTATCAATCTTTGAAATCGACTCATGTAGGTAGAGGGAAGGTGGCAACATAATTCCACCGTACTCATATAGAATCTTCATACGACATATTTCGCGATATTTCTCAAGAAGTGACCCCGAAATCTTAGACAGGTCGATGTCCATGTCTGTTAAAATGTCATGAATGTTGGTATCATCGTAAATAATGATGTCATATTTTTCAGAGCAAGTATCTACAATCGATTTAATACACAAGGTCATGTACGGTAAATTGAGTTCATATGAATTTCTTGAGCCAAAGTTTACCCATTTACGTGCGTTCTTCTCAAAAGGAATGTGTATCCATAGTTTTCGTCGTTTAGAATCTCGTAAATTATCTGCGTCATAAAAATACTGGTTGATATCTAAATATTCTCCACGGGAGATTCTCATTTTTTCTTCCTTTAGTTTTTTAATGTAATTATGGCGTAAAACAATAAATAAAAGGATTAGAATTCCAATATATATAACAATACCATTCATTATATATATTGGATTAAAAAAAAGATTAATTTTTAATAAATAGAAACTTGGAACAATATTCATCAAATTTATTTTTACTTTTCTCGGTTTGTTTCATAAATTCGTATGCCATGTTCATTGATGACGTCTTCTCCGTCTTTCTTTGTTCATGTAGGATTTGCTCATGTTCTTCCTTTTTATTCGATAACTCTAAGCCACGGGTATCGTTTGCGCGTGACCGCTGAAATTCCTCAATCGAGTTGTATTTTTCCTTTTTCTGGTATACCTCATTCACATCTAAGGTAATGACTGAATTCACGTGTGCTTCTTTCAAGTCGGAATATTGTGAATCGATATCTGTAACACACTGGATTTCGTTGTTAGATTTGGTTGTGAGTTGCATGGCATTTTGTCTCGACTTCTCTAAATTGTTTTTATCGTAAATACCCTCATTTGTCTTAAGCCAATCGCCATACCCATTTGTATCTTTTTCCATTACGTTATCGAATACTTTGTTGAATACCTTTGAAAACTCTTGATGGTCTTTGTCCAATCCATTTTTCTTGTAATAATCATGAAATGCCTTCTGGGTTTCAGTAGTAAAATCATTCGAATATTCTGTATTTTGCTTTGTGTTTGTATGAAGGAATTGATGAATCTCTTCTAATTTCAGATAGGCCTTTCTAAAATATTCATAATATTCCGTTGTATCTGTACCTACATTTTTGTCTGGATGTAAAAGGAGAACCTTCCTTTTTGCCCGCTTTAATTCTTGAATGCTCAATTCTTCGATTTCAAATAATTTTAGAATGTCATCTAAAGAACATGATTCTATCGGTTTCATGATAGAATAATGGTATATGTTTTTTATCTATGATAAACATAATTGAAAAAATTGAGTGACTGCCTTTGAGTCTGCTCCAGTCATACATTTGAATGGAACATAGAATTGTTGGTCTGTATACAGTTTCTTCTTAAAGCATAGCATGGTTGGAATACCGTTTGCCATGCGCATCTTCTTAAAGAAAGCATAAATATCCATTGCGTTGTCTACATCTAGTTCAATGTATTCATAGTTTAAATTTTTTGCCATGTATTCTTCGTTCAATTGGTGTATTACAGGTTCAATCATTTTACAAGGCCGACACCAGGTTGCCGTAAGTTTTATAATGGTAGTGTCGGCGGTTGTTTCCTTCAAATATTTCTTTAAATCCTCACGAGTTTCCATAACGACATAGTCTGTATTTGACATTATGAAAATAAAGAATATATTATATTTCCTTTAATTACTTAAATGCTCTTGTTGCACATGTTGTAAAGGATTCTATTTTGTAAGTAGATGATGAAGTAAGTGATAACCGCATAGATTACACCAAACAAATGTGTGGTATCAAACTTCTTGTTCATTGAAAAGAAAACAGTTACAAAGATAACTGCGAAAATCATGAAAGCACCAAATGCCGAAAAGAATAAAAATAAATTGCAATACTTCGCTGAAAGTGGGCCGAATAAGTCGTTCATTCTATATGTATTCTTGATAAAATAAATTCTTTAAAATAATGTCTACTAAAACAATAGAACTCCATCGAATTTTTCAATGTAAAATATTATGTTTTTAATATATGTTTTTAATCTAGAATACATAACAAGAAATATACTAACTGTTTAGAAATCAAGACGATGGAATTTTGGCGGCGGAAAGAAGGAAAGTTTTTGGCCCAAGACTACCCCCTATTTTTTGTTTTGGACATGTCCAAAATGAAAAATCGATGAAAAAAAGTTGAAAAAACTTTCCGACTTTCCGTCCTGACGTAAATGCTTTGAACGTTTTTTTCGTTTTTTCGAAATGACATTGCACTTTTTTTTGGGATTTTTCTGGGAGGGCTTGGAGGCCATGGTAACGGATGGTAACTTTTTCCGTTTTTTGCGTTATTTTTTTTAGAAAATAATTATGAACCCATGAATCATGTAAAATAATTATAAAATATTTTTGGACAGACACCATAATTGGGGGACAGTGTCAAATGGTAAAAATGGTAACTTTTTTGCGGAAATTGCGTACAGACACTATGACGGTGTCTGTCCAAAATATTTTTCATCATTTTTGCCTTACTGGAAATTCTCATTTTGGACAGACACCGTGACAATGTCTGTCCAAAATATTTTTTTATAATTTGTGATTGTAATTTTTTTTCATATTTTATATTTTTTTATAAAAATGTATTCTTTTCTATCTTTTTTTTGTTACTGTTAGGATGTCTGTCCAAAATTATTTTGAGTACAAGTGTTACTGTAAACTCTGTTTTAGTAGTTAAAAGGGTAGTTTTCTTCGTTGATTTTTGTTATTGACATGGTGTCTGTCCAAAATTATTTTGAATGAAAATGTTACTGAAAAATATTTTTTATTATTTTTAATACTTCCAATGGTATATTTCTTCGTTGATTTTTGTTATTGTCATGATGTCTGTCCAAAATTATTTTCATAAACAATTCACATGATGGAATATATATCCTTATATAAATTTAAAAATATGTATGGTATATAATTATTATGTATCAT
>JACCDX011761856.1_pt1 | contig 10096 bp, 9 predicted proteins | sample 7449681 | NCBI WGS metagenome assembly JACCDX01 (sample SAMN15323450, study PRJNA562643) | freshwater metagenome | isolation source: river surface water | place: USA:Blue River Watershed | collected 2017-08-18
CTAACTGAGGCCACCTCCGTTGATTGGGGGCTCCATGATTTGATGATCGATACATTGGGCAATGAATTGATTTCTCAAACCTATCGCATCAACAGCTTGCGAGTTCGGTTGATTCATGTGGTAAGATCGACGCTGTCGGCAGATATTTTGTTGCCCGCTATGCAAGAACATCTGAACTTAATCGCAGCACTCAAGGCGCGCAATGCCACAGCCGTGGCAGAGCACTTGGCTTTTCACATTCGAAGTGCGCATCAACGTGTGCTGGGTCAAGACCATCGGGTTCAAACCAGCACTTCAAATCAAGCGATGGGTCAATCGAATTATTTTCAATCTCAAACGGAGTTCACTTGAGCATTCAAACTATCAACGCGCGCAATGGCTTCCAAGGCATTTGGCCCGCCATGCTAACGCCATTGGACGAGGCCTTGAACATTGACCATGCCAAATTGGCTGCGCATGCACAGTCCTTACTTCGTGCTGGTTGTGGCGGGGTGACTATTTTTGGCACCACCGGGGAGGGGCCTTCGTTCTCGGTTCGAGAGCGCAAAGAAGCGCTAGAGCAACTCATTGCCAGCGGTTTTCCTGCAGACCGAATCATGGTCTCGACCAGTTGCGCTGCATTGGTAGAAACCACTGAGCTCACACAACATGCTGTTGACCTCGGTGTTCATGGCTGCTTGGTTTTGCCGCCGTTCTTTTTCAAAGGCGTGAGCGATGAGGGCATTTTCAATGGCTACGTTCAAGTGATCGAGAGTATCAATCGATCCAATTGGCGTTTATACCTTTACCACATTCCCCAAGTGATAGGCGTTTCACTCTCGCATGATGTGATTCAGCAACTCATCCACAAGTACCCCAAAATCATTGTAGGCATCAAGGACAGTGCTTGCGATCGGGCGCACTCGGTCAGTTTGGCCAAATCCTTTATGCCGCCTTTAACGGTGTATGTGGGCTTTGAGCCAGACCTGACCACCATGGGTCCTCTGGGTAGTACTGGGGCCATCAGTGGCTTGGCCAATTTCATGCCCAGAGTGGTGCACCGTATGGTGCTGTCGTCCCAAGAGCCTCAGACAGTCAATGATGCAAAACGGGTTGACGACATGTTGGCGCTTTTGAAGCCCTATTCTTTGATGCCTGCTTTGAAAGGTGTCATGGCGGCCTTGAGCCAAGATGTCAGTTGGTTGCGTGTAAGGTCACCGTTGGTGGCCATGACACCTGCTGCCTATGCAGATTTTGCGAAAAAAGTTGATGCCTTTAACATCGACAAGCTTCACGAATAAATAAACTTTATCCACCCTAAGGAGACTCCTGTGAAAACTCAATCCATGATTCGTCGTCAAATTGTTGCTGCCTGTGCATCTGCTGTGGCATTGTGCGGTGTGCTGGGTGTCAGCACACAAGCCATGGCCCAAAACAAAATTCCCATGCGCATTTCAACGCCTGCCGTACCAGACGATTGGCACGCCAAGATGTGGACTGTGTTCAAAGAGAATCTTGACAAATCCTCTGCCAATCAATTTGATGTTCAAATCAATTTGAATGCATCCTTGTTCAAGCAAGGCACAGAACCCGCTGCCATGGCGCGTGGCAACTTAGAGTTGTCTGCTATCTCTGCATTTGACATTGCCAAATTGGTGCCAGATTTCTCTATCTTTACGGCCGGTTATGTCATTCGCGATCCCTCACATCAGCAAAAAGTTTTCAATGGACCCATTGGTGAAAACTTGTTCAAAACGGTTTCTGAAAAAATGGATGTGACCATTTTGTCGACTGTGTATTTGGGTACACGTCAGGTCAATTTGCGTGAAGTACGCAATGTCAGAACACCAGCAGATTTGAAGGGTGTAAAGTTGCGCATGCCCGGCACCAAAGAATGGTTGTTCTTGGGTGAAGCCTTGGGTGCAACAGCCACGCCATTGGCTTTTGGCGAAGTTTATTTGGGTTTGAAAACTGGCACCATCGATGGCCAAGACAATCCTTTGCCAACAGTTCGTGCAGCCAAGTTTTACGAAGTCACCAAACAACTCGTTTTGACCAACCACCTGGTGGACGGCATTTTCATTGCCATTTCAAACAAAACTTGGAATGCACTTACACCAGCACAAAAGCAAAACGTCAAAGCAGCTGCTTTGGCCGCAGCGCAGTACAACAATGAAAACCGAATCAAAGAAGAAGGTCAAATCATTGACTTCTTCAAGAAAGAAGGTTTGCAAGTGACAACGCCTGACTTAGATGCCTTCCAGAAGTCGGTGCAAGACACTTATGCCAAATCCGATTACGCCAAGACATGGCCAACAGGCTTGTTGGACAGCATCAACAAGACTCGCTAATTTAAAGCGCAATGAAGTTGTTTAAGAAAGTCGCCGACACGTTCGGCGGCCTTATTTTTCTTTGCTTGTTTGTGACTTTTTTAGTCCAAATTACAGCGCGCTTTGGTTTTAATCGACCCTTGCCTTGGACCGATGAACTGGCTGTTATTTTGTACATCTGGGCCATCTTGTGGGCGTCTGCATTCATGGTGCCCGAAAAAGAACAGGTGGTCTTTGATTTGCTGTGGAACAGCGCAAGCAAAGCGACGCGGCGGTGGATGCGGATTGTGGGCAACGCCATGATCGGTGGTTTGGCCTTGGTCGCCATTCCAGCCAGTTGGGACTATGTTCACTTCATGGCGCGTGAATCGTCGCCTGTTTTGGACATTTCTTTTCAATGGGTCTTTTTGCCCTTTGTACTGTTGTTGATTTCGCTTGTTTTAAAAAGCGCATGGGGCATTTACGGTGCCATCAGAGGTCAAGGCCTAGACGAGCAAGGAATTTCTGTATGACGATGGCGCTTTGGGCTTTGGTGTCCGTGGGGGTGGTGGGCATGCTGCTTCGCATGCCCATTGGCTTTTCCATGTTGATGGCGGGTGTGGCTTATTTGTTGGTGAAAGGCCAAGATTTAGGGCTGGTGGCAGAGCAGGTTAGCAATGGCCTCTACAACAGCTATGTCTTGTTGGCAGTGCCACTCTTTGTTTTTGCCGCCAACATCATGAATGCTGGTACTGTCAGCGAGCGTATTTTTGACTTTTGTCGCATCTTGGTCGGTCGCATGCGAGGCGGTCTGGCGCAAGTTGATATTTTGGTCAGTGTTATTTTTTCTGGCATGAGTGGCAGTGCCATCGCCGATGCCGCTGGTCCCGGTTTGGTCACCATCAAGCAAATGCTTAAAAAGCCAGAATACACCCCAGGCTTTGCTGGGGCGGTGGTAGTGGCCAGTGCCACCCTCGGACCCATCATTCCACCGTCTATCCCCTTGGTCATTTATGCACTTGTATCGGGTGCTTCTGTGGGTGCGCTGTTTTTGGGGGGCGTGGTGCCGGGTTTGTTCATGACCATCCTGATGATGACGGTGGTTCATTTCATTGCCACTAAGCGCAATATGCCAAGGGAAGAACCCATCCCCATGAAGCAATGGCCCAGCATTCTGTTTAGAGGTGCTTTGCCGCTCTCCATGCCCATTGTGTTGTTGGGCGGAATTTATTCGGGTGCGTTTACACCCACCGAAGCTGCTGCTGTGGCCGCTTTCCATGCACTCATCTTGGCAGCCTTTGTCTTCAGAGCCTTAAGTTGGCGCGCGTTTTGGGGCGTGGTTTTAGAGTCAACGCGTTCAAGCGCTGTCATCACCATCATTTTGGCGGGCTCCTTTATGCTCAATTTTGCATTTACCTCGGAGGGTGTGCCGCAGGCCATGGCCGCTTGGGTAGACAGTCTGCAGTTGAGCAAGTTGCAGTTCTTGTTCATGGTCAACGCTTTGTTTTTGATCTTGGGTTGTTTTCTAGATGTCTCAGTTTTGTTGTTGGTCTTTGTGCCAATGTTGCTGCCTGCGGCCAAATTATTGGGCGTCGATCTGGTTCACTTTGGTGTTTTGGTGGTCCTCAACATGATGATCGGTTTGATTCATCCGCCTTTTGGCATGTTGTTGTTTGTGATCAAAGCGCTCACGGGTATACCCATTGGCGACATGATGAAAGAAGGCTGGCTTTTCTTGGTCATGTTGCTAGGTTTGTTGGTGGCCATGACGGTGTTTCCTGAAATTGTTTTGTGGTTACCTCAAACGATGGGGTATGGCGTTAAGGGCAGTGGCTAATGCTGAGCCATCGCCTTGAAGCCGTTCATCATCAGGCCGGTCATCAAGCCAGCAACGCTGTCAGTGTGGTCTGCGTTGCCAGCTGGAATGTCGACCTCATAGCCCACATCCCTGAACCCCTTCGACGCGGTGAAACCCAGTTGGCCACTGGCTTTGAAAGACAGCCTGGAGGCAAGGGTAGCAATGCCGCCATTGCGGCCGCCCGAATGGGTGCTAAGGTGGGGCTAATTGCCAGAGTGGGCGGCGAAGACTTTGGTCAGATGGGTTTTGACTTGTGGCAGCGTGAAGGAATAAACACCTCTTTCGTTCAGCGTGCTGCCAATGAGACCAATGGCACAGCACTCATCTTGGTGTATGCCGACGGCGACAATTCCATTGCAGTTTATCCAGGCGCTGGTGCCGGATTGACATCGGCGCATGTCGCCCGTGCTGGCGCCATGATCCAAGGTGCCAAAGTTGTCATGGCCTCCTGTGAAGTTCCGCTGACTGCAACACTGGCGGCTTTTAAGTTGGCCCGTGAGGCTGGGGTCATGACCTTGCTCAATCCCGCGCCAGCCATTGCCTTGCCGGACGAGCTTTGGCCGCTCATTGATGTGCTCACACCCAACGAGGAAGAACTCTTCAAGCTGGCCAACTGTCAGACACTAGACCTGAGCATGGCAGCCAATCAATTGCTTCAAAAAGGCGTGGGTGCCGTGGTGGTGACTTTGGGCCACAAGGGTTGCGCCTTGTTTCGGCCTGGGCATGAGGCGCACTGGGTTGCTGGCCATGCTGTCACCGTGAAAGACACCATTGGTGCGGGCGACACCTTTACCGGTGCCTTGGCGGCCAATTTGTCCCAAGGTATTTCATGGCATGAGTCCTTACAGACGGCCAATGCTGCAGCGGCCCTCTCAACGCAAGCCCATGGCGCGGTCAGTGCTATGCCTCAAAAGGAACAAGTGGCGTCTTGGTTAGGGACGATAATGGCGTCTTAAAAGACATTTCAGTGATTGCAGAAAATGACTTATCAGACGCTTGAAGACTCAATTGGCAATACCCCCTTGGTGCGTTTGCAGCGCATGGCTGCTGACCATTGCAAGGCAAAAAACAATGTGCTGCTAGGCAAACTGGAAGGCAACAATCCGGCTGGTTCGGTCAAAGACAGGCCCGCTTTGTCCATGATCAAGCGTGCTGAAGAGCGGGGCGAAATCAAACCAGGCGATACCCTCATTGAGGCCACTTCGGGCAATACCGGTATTGCATTGGCCATGGGTGCTGCCATCAAGGGCTATCGCATGATTTTGATCATGCCTGAAGACTTGTCCATTGAGCGTGCGCAAACCATGAAAGCATTTGGCGCCGAACTCATCCTCACCCCAAAGAGTGGCGGTATGGAATACGCACGTGATTTGGCGGAAAACATGTCGGTGCAGGGTAAGGGTCGCATCTTGGATCAATTTTCCAACCCCGACAATCCTCGCATTCATTATGAAACCACTGGCCCCGAAATTTGGGCTCAAACCGAAGGCCGCGTCACGCATTTTGTGAGTGCCATGGGCACCACTGGCACCATCACAGGTGTGTCGCAGTTCTTGAAAGAAAAAAATCCCAAGATTCAAATCATTGGAGCGCAGCCCAGCGAGGGCTCTCGCATTCCAGGCATTCGCAAGTGGCCCGAAGAATACTTGCCCAAGATCTACAACCCTGCCAATGTCGATGAACTGATTTATGTCAGCCAAGACGATGCAGAAGATACATGCCGACAGATGGCGCGAGAAGAAGGTTTGTTTGCGGGCATATCGGCTGCTGGCGCCTGTTGGGTGGCGCAGCAAATTGCAGCCCGTGAATCCAATGCCACCATCGTTTTCATCGTTTGCGATCGAGGCGACCGATATCTTTCTACAGGTGTATTTCCAGCATGATTGAATATCGTTTTTGCCCCTGCTGCGGTTCGCCTCTGGCATGGACACCGCAAATAGAAGACGGCGGTGAAAAACTGCGCCTGCGTTGTACGGCTTGTGATTTCACTCATTGGAACAATCCCACGCCAGTATTGGCAGGCATTGTGCAGGTGGGCAATCAAATTTTGCTGGCGCGCAATGCCGCATGGTCGGGGCGAAAGTTTGCCCTCATTACTGGTTTCATGGAAGCTGGTGAGACGCCCGAAGAAGGTATTTCACGCGAAATTTTTGAAGAAACCAACCTGCAGGTCGGTGCCTTGAAACTCATTGGTGTTTATGACTTTCAGCGCATGAACCAAGTCATCATTGCTTACCATGCCATGGCCAGTGGCTCCGTCAAGTTGTCGCCCGAATTGGCGGAGTACAAAATGTACAACTTTGACGAGTTGGTGTGTTGGCCGGCCGGCACAGGCTACGCCTTGGGCGATTGGCTGCGTACTCAGGGCATTGAACCCAAGTTCATGACCTGGGAAGAACGCGACGCTCAAGGCCGTGCAGCACCATAACTGACCCACTCGATTCAGAGGAAAACAATCAAATGAGTTTAGCGTTTGACATTGAACTAGACACCTGCGGCCTCAATTGCCCACTGCCCATCTTGAAAGCCAAAAAATCTTTAACATCCATGACTTCAGGTCAAGTACTTAAAGTGATGGCCACAGACCCCGGTGCACTCCGAGACTTTGAAGCCTTTGCCAAACAAACTGGCAATGAATTGCTAGCCCAAGAAACCGAGGGCGATCGTTTTCACATTTGGATGAAACGGCGCTGAAGCATCCAAATCAAGGTATGAAGTTGGATGAGGGTTTCAAAGCTTAGAGGCTGAGTGATTTCAGGTAAGCCCTGAACGAATCACCCACTTGGGGATGGGCCAAAGCCAGCTCTACGGTGGCCTCTAAGAAGCCTTCTTTGCTACCGCAATCGTAGCGTTTGCCTTCGTATTGGAAGGCGTACACCGCTTCACGCGACTTCAAACGCGCAATGGCGTCTGTCAGTTGAATTTCGCCACCTACGCCAGTCGGTTGATTTTTGATTTCGTCAAAAATACCCGGTGTCAAAATATAACGGCCAGCCACACCCATGCGAGAGGGCGCTTTATCGGGGGTTGGTTTTTCCACAATTTGCTCAACGCGAATGAGCTGTTTTCCGGCTGATTCGCCCGCCACAATGCCGTAGCGCTTGACGTGGTCCAAAGGCACTTCTTGAACGGCCAGAATAGAGCGGCCTTGCTGTTCGTAGGCCCTCACCATTTGCGCCAAAACAGAGGGGCCATCTTTCAGGCCCACCATCAAGTCATCGGCTAACAAAACCGCGAAGGGCTCACGACCCACCATGGCTTCTGCGCACAACACAGCATGTCCCAGTCCCAGTGATCGAGGCTGTCGCACATAAGCGCAAACCATGTCATCGGGTTGAACCGAGCGAACCAATTTGAGCAGTTCTTCTTTTTGCGCGCTCTCAAGTTCCGTTTCAAGTTCGTAAGCTGTGTCAAAGTGATCTTCAATGGCACGCTTGCTGCGGCCCGTGACAAAAATCATGTGACGGATGCCCGCCGAGTAAGCCTCTTCGACAGCGTACTGAATGAGGGGTTTGTCGACAACCGGTAGCATCTCCTTGGGCGCTGCTTTGGTTGCGGGCAAAAATCGTGTTCCCAGTCCTGCAACTGGAAAAACGGCTTTGCGAATGCTAGGTGTCGTGCTCATGGCTTGATCTGCTTGAGTTAATTCGTTCTAGAAAATAACACAAATTCTTGACAGCTTAATTTCAAGATTTTTGCGGGCTTGCTTCGAGTTGTGCCAGTTGGGTCTTCACTTTGGTCAAGGTGGCTTCAAAATCGGCCACACGCTTGCGCTCTTGGTCAATGACCGCTGGCGGTGCTTTGGCCACAAAAGCTTCGTTGCTAAGTTTGCCATTGGCTTTGCCAATTTCGCCCTCTAAGCGGGCCACTTCTTTACTGAGCCTGATTTTTTCGGCGGCCACATCCACTTCCATGAACAAACACAGACGGGCTTCACCCACCACGGCCACTGGCGCTGCGGCAGCAGCCTTTGTCCATTCGGCTTCGTCGCCAAAAACTTTGCCCTCGTTCAACTTGGCCAGAGCTTGCAACACAGGGCCGGCCGTCTTCATGAACTGCGCGTCGCCCAAGACATACAAGTGCAACTTGGTAGCAGGCGAGACGCTCATTTCACCTCGCAAATTGCGGCATGCATCCACCAAGGTTTTGAGTGTGGCAACGTGAGCTTCAGCTTGTTCGTCAATGCGCTCGGGTTGCGACACAGGGTAGGCCGCGATGCTGACGGAAGGACCTGCACGACCCGCCACCGGTGCCACTTTTTGCCACAACTCTTCTGAGATGAAAGGGGTGATGGGGTGAACCAAACGCAGAATAGTTTCCAAAGTACGAATGAGCGTACGGCGTGTGGCGCGTTGCTGAGAAGCGTCGCCGGTATTGATTTGCACTTTGGCAATTTCCAAATACCAATCGCAGAACTCGTTCCACACAAAGTCATAAATGGCGTTGGCCACGTTGTCCAAACGGTACTCGGCAAAGCCTTTGGCCACATCGGCTTCAACGCGCTGAATTTTGGAGGAAATCCAACGATCGGCTTGGCTGAAAGTCATGTAGCCATGTGCAGGGCCGCCAACAGCACACTCTTCTTTGGTGTGCTCTTTGAGACCGCAGTCTTGGCCTTCGCAGTTCATGAGCACAAAGCGCGTGGCGTTCCACAATTTGTTGCAGAAGTTGCGATAGCCTTCGCAGCGCTTGCTGTCAAAGTTGATGCTACGGCCCAAAGAGGCCAATGCAGCAAACGTGAAGCGCAGAGCGTCAGCACCGTAGGCAGGTATGCCATCAGGGAATTCTTTTTGTGTGTTCTTGCGAACTTGCGGTGCGGTCTCGGGTTTGCGCAAACCTTGTGAACGCTTTTCGAGCAAGGGCTCTAAGGCAATGCCATCGATCAAGTCCACAGGGTCGAGCACATTGCCTTCCGACTTGCTCATCTTCTTGCCTTGAGCATCGCGCACCAAGCCATGGATGTAGACATGTTTGAAAGGCACACGCCCCGTAAAGTGCGTGGTCATCATGATCATTCGGGCGACCCAGAAGAAGATGATGTCATAGCCTGTGACCAATACAGAGGAGGGCAAATACAGGTCGTAGTCTTGTGTTTGATTTGTGCCAGATGAGGCAACTGCTTCTGGCCAGCCCATCGTAGAGAAGGGAACCAGCGCAGAGGAATACCAAGTATCTAAAACGTCTTCATCGCGTTTGAGTTTTTTCCCTGGCCCTTTGGCATCAGCTTGCGCTTGCGCTTCAGCTTCTGACTTGGCCACGTACACATGACCTTCTTCGTCGTACCAGGCGGGAATTTGATGGCCCCACCACAGCTGGCGAGAAATGCACCAGTCTTGGATGTTGTTCATCCATTGGTCATAGGTGTTGACCCAGTTTTCAGGCACAAAGCTGACCTGTCCGGTGTGCACGGCATCAATGGCTTTTTGCGCAATGCTCTTGCCGGCGGGGTCTTGGGGGCTGACTTTGTTCACAGCCACAAACCACTGGTCTGTGAGCATGGGCTCAACCACTTGGCCCGTGCGAGCACAAATGGGCAGCATCAGTTTGTGGGGTTTGATTTCAATCAGCAAACCCTGTGCTTCCAAGTCTTTGATGACGGCCTTGCGCGCTACAAAGCGGTCCATGCCTTGATAGGCTTTGGGACCATTTTCATTGACGGTAGCGGTCAATGTGAAGATGGTAATCAGCGGTAGGTCGTGACGCATAGAGCATGCGTAGTCGTTGGCGTCGTGAGCACCCGTGATCTTGACGCAGCCAGAACCAAATTCGCGGTCGACAAAGTCGTCGGCAATGATGGGAATCTGGCGATCGCACAAAGGCAGATCGACTTTTTTGCCCACCAAATGTTTGTAACGCTCGTCTTCAGGGTGAACTGCCAAAGCGCCGTCGGCCATCATGGTTTCGGGACGGGTGGTGGCAATGGTCATGCCTTTTTGCATCACGCCGTCAA
>JACCDX011135065.1_pt1 | contig 10094 bp, 11 predicted proteins | sample 7449681 | NCBI WGS metagenome assembly JACCDX01 (sample SAMN15323450, study PRJNA562643) | freshwater metagenome | isolation source: river surface water | place: USA:Blue River Watershed | collected 2017-08-18
TGCCGCGTACTGCCCATCGAAGCCGTGAGTGAAGACTCCGATTTCCACCCCACCGCGCAGGGGCTGTTGATCCTGGCGTTGTCACTGGGCGCGCCGTCACCTGCAAACGTTGCCCTTGATCGTTGAATCTGCCACGCAGCGGACGCGGGCTTGCTTCAACGTCCAGCCTCTTGGGTGTGCTGCGACCACAATGCACCCATGACGACGCCCGACTTCCGATCCGCGCCGTGGCTGCGCGCCCACATCGACCACACCCTTGATTTCTACGAAGCCCGCTGTGTCGACCCCACGGGCGGTTTCTTCCACCACTACAAGGGCGATGGCACCTTGTACGACCGCCGCCACCGGCACCTGGTCAGCAGCACGCGCTTCGTCTTCAACCATGCGATGGGCGCGCGCCATGCGCAGCGGCCGGGCTATACCGAGCGTGTGCGACATGGCCTGGCCTTCTTGCAGCAAGCCCATGCGTTGCGCGGCGGTGGACACGCCTGGACGCTCGACTGGCACCAAGGCGCGGCGCGCATCACCGATGCCACCTTGCACGCCTACGGCCAGGCCTTTGTGTTGCTGGCCCACGCCCACGCGATGATGGCTGGCGTGAGCGAAGCCGAGGCTGGCCTGCGCGAGACGGCGGCGTTCATGGAGCAGCGCTTTTGGCAGGCCGAGCACCAGCTCTACGCCGACGAGATCAGCCCCGAAGGCGTGCGGCGGCCTTACCGAGGGCAGAACGCCAACATGCACGCCTGCGAGGCCATGCTGGCAGCGCACGAGGCCACGCAAGATCCCTGGTTCGTGGCGCGCGCCCTGGCGCTGGCCCATGCGGTCACGCAGACGCTGGCAGCGCGCGCCAACGGCCTGGTGTGGGAGCACTACCACGCCGACTGGACGCCCGACTGGGAGCACAACCGCCACGACCGCAGCAACATCTTCCGCCCCTGGGGCTACCAGACCGGCCACCTCACCGAGTGGACCAAGCTCTTGCTGCAGCTGGCCGATCGCCTGACGCCCGCAGCGCGGCCCGACTGGTTGTTGCCGACCGCGCAACACTTCTTCGATGTCGCCATGGCCCGAGGTTGGGACGAGGCGCACGGCGGGCTGGCTTATGGCTTCGCGCCAGACGGCGAGGTCTGCGATGGCGACAAGTACTTCTGGGTGCAGGCCGAAAGCTTTGCCGCAGCAGCCGGACTGGCCCTGCACACAGGCGATGCGCGCTACTGGGATTGGTACGACCGCATCTGGGCCTACAGCTGGCAGCACATGGTCGACCACGAACATGGCGCCTGGTGGCGCATCCTCACGCCAGACAACCGGCGCCTGAACGACGAGAAGTCGCCCGCCGGCAAGACCGATTACCACACCATGGGCGCCTGTTGGGATGTGCTGCGCTTCATGCAGCTGCATGCGGCGTGACGAAGGTGTTTGCTGCGGTGCAACTTCACCTCCTACAATGGGCTGAACCCCGGAGATGAATGATGGCGACCAAGGGATCCCAGAACAGCACGACCGACACCGCTGGCGATGCGGCCGCTGGCACCGAAGCCAAAGGTCTGCGCACGATCAAGAAGTACCCCAACCGGCGTCTGTACGACACCCGGACCAGCTCCTACATCACGCTCACCGAGGTGAAGGACCTGGTGATGTCGTGCGAGAACTTCATCGTGGTCGATGCCAAGTCGGGCGATGACCTCACGCGCAGCATCCTGCTGCAGATCATCCTGGAAGAAGAAACGGCTGGCGTGCCGATGTTCTCGACCCAAGCGCTGGCGCAGATCATCCGCTTCTACGGTCACACCATGCAGGGCCTGATGGGCAACTACCTGGAAAAAAACATCCAGAGCTTCATCGACCTGCAGTCGCGCCTGACCGAAAACTCGGTGATGAACCTGCAAAACCCGCTGATGCAAAACCTCATGGGTGGCTACATGGAGCAGTCGCGCACCCTGTTCTCGCAGATGCAAGAGCAGATGAGCAAGCAGGCCGAAACTCTGATCGGCAACCTGTCACAGGGCTTGACGCCCAAGAAGTGAGGCCTCAAGGGTCGGCCAGATCGTGTCCCGGATCGTGGGGTGCGCCTTGGCCAGCGGGTGCAGGCCATCGGCCTGGAACCACTCGCGGGCATCGGGCCGGTCGGCCACGCCTTTCAGCATGAAGGGCACCAATCGCACCCGATGGGCTTGCGCCACGTCGCTGAACATTGCGGCAAAGGCCTCGCCGTAGCGCTTGCCCAGGTTGGGCGGGGCCAACATCCCCACCAGCACCACCTGCGCGCCGGCTTGCTGGCATTGCTGGACCATGGCGCCCAACTGCTGGCCCGCCACCTTGACCGGCAAACCACGCAAAGCATCGTTGGCGCCCAACTCGATCACCACCCAACGGGGCTGGTGCTGTTTGAGCAAGGCCGGCAGGCGGCTGAGGCCACCGCCCGTGGTTTCGCCGCTCAGGCTGGCGTTCACCACCGTCACTGGCCAGCGCTTTTGTTTCAGACGGGCCTCGGTCAGCGCCACCCAGCCGTCACCCCGCGCCAGGCCAAACTCGGCAGACAGGCTGTCACCAAACACCAGCAATGTGCCGGCTGGTGGCGCAGATGCGGCGTGGGCGGGCCGGGGCGCCAGCGCCAAGCTGGTCATCCAAGCCACGGCGGCACTGGCACTGTGCAGCCACATGCGGCGAGGGGCCAACGCCACTCGCGTACAGTGCACGTCACGCGCGGGGACACGGCCCTTGGCGTCGGTCCATCCGACGGCGCGCCCAGTTTGAGCAAGGAAAGTTCGCAACATGACCGAGTCTGTGGGCCATCAAGGCCCTGAGGTGAACACAACAGAGGCCCAGATTGCACCGCAGTGGGTGCTGGCCGCCAAAGACCTGGGCAAGACCGTGCAAGACAGCGCCGGTCCGCTCACCATTCTGCACAAAGTCAGCCTGCACCTCGCGGCTGGGGAGAGTCAGGCCATCGTGGGGGCGTCGGGCTCAGGCAAAAGCACCTTGCTGTCGCTGCTGGCGGGGCTGGACACGCCCACCGAAGGCCAGGTCTGGCTGCAGGGGCAGGCCTTGTTCGATCTGGATGAAGACGAGCGCGCGGCCCACCGCGCCAGGCATGTGGGCTTCGTGTTCCAGAGCTTTCAGCTGATCTCGCACCTCAGCGCCCTGGAGAACGTCATGCTGCCGCTGGAGCTGGCGGGCGACCGGCAGGCCCGCGACAAGGCCTCGGCCATGCTGAGCCGCGTCGGGCTGGGCGAGCGGCTGCGCCACCTGCCCACGGTGCTGTCGGGCGGCGAGCAGCAGCGCGTGGCCCTGGCGCGGGCCTTCGTCGTCAAGCCGGCCTTGCTGCTGGCCGACGAGCCCACGGGCAGCCTCGACCACGCCACGGGCCAGGCCGTGATGGACCTCATGTTCGAGCTCAACCGCGAGCAGGGCACCACCTTGGTCCTGGTGACCCACGATGCGCAAATTGCCGCGCGGTGTGGCCGGCAGTTGCGCATCGCCGCAGGCAAAATGGCGACATGAGTCTCCAATTGCTGTTCGGCTTCCACGCCGTCACCGTGCGGCTGAAGGTCGCGCCCAAATCCATCAAAGAGCTGCACGTCGACACCGAACGCCGTGACCAGCGCATGAAGCAGTTCCTCGCCAAGGCCGAGGAGGCAGGCGTGCGCATCATCGCCAGTGACGACGCGCGGCTGCAGCAACTGGCCGGCTCGCATCGCCACCAGGGCGTGGTGGCCCGCGTCGAGGTCATCCGCCAAAGCCATTCGCTGGACGACCTGCTCGACAACCTGGCCGAGCCGCCACTGCTGCTGGTGCTCGACGGGGTGACCGATCCGCACAACCTCGGCGCCTGCCTGCGCGTGGCCGATGGGGCAGGTGCGCACGCCGTGATCGCCCCCAAGGACCACGCCGTGGGCATCAACGCCACGGTGGCCAAGGTGGCCAGCGGTGCAGCCGAGACCATGCCCTATTTCATGGTGACCAACCTGGCGCGCACGCTGGGCGAGCTCAAGGAGCGCGAAATCTGGGTGATCGGCACTTCCGATGATGCGCCCCAGACCCTGTACCAATCGAGCTTCACGGCCGCCACGGCCCTGGTGTTGGGTGCTGAAGGTGCCGGCATGCGTCAGCTCACCCGCAAGCACTGCGATGCTTTGGTCAGCATCCCCATGCTGGGCGGCGTGTCCAGCCTCAATGTGTCGGTGGCCAGCGGCGTGTGCCTGTACGAAGCGCGCCGCCAGCGCCTGGCTCAGGCCTGATCGGCCACCGTGCCAGCCTGTGCATGGCGGCGGGCTTCGCGGCGTTGGGCCTGGTGGGCCCACCAGCTCAAGGCCAGCGCCACGCTCATCCACGCCAGGCCCAGCCAGTGCATGGGTGCCCAGCCGTGGTGGGCCAGCACCCAGCCGCCACCTGACGCGCCCAGCGCCTGGCCGGTGTAAATCGCCGAGGTGTTGAGCGCCATCAACGCGGGCGCCAGCCGGGGCGACAGGCCGCCTAAGCGCGCCTGCTGGCCCGAGTTGGTGGCAAAGCCGCTCACTGCCCAGGGCAGCAGCACCAGCTCAAAGCCGATCAAGGTGCTGGGCCAGGCCCACAGCAGCAGGCTGACCATCATCATGCTCAGGGTGAGCGTCACCGTTGTGGCGGCGCCCACCCTGTCGACCACGCGGTTGAGCAGGAAGTTGCCGCCCAGGGCCAGCGCGCCAAACCAGGCGAACATCAGGCTGATCTGCTCTGGCGTGGCGTCAAAAGCCTGTTTGTAAAAAGGTGCGATGTACGCCAACAGGCTGAACTGGCCGGCACTCTGGCAGGCCGTCACCAGCACCACCGCCATCAACAGGGGCGAGCGGAACACCTTGCGCCACGAGCGCCACGACAAGCCCGGCGGTCGCACCCCATGTGGCAGGTGGCGGTGCACGGCCCACGCGGCGCCCAGTGCGGCCACGGCCACCGCCATCATGGCCACCCGCCAGCCCAGCCGCTCGCCCACCCATGCGGTCACCGGCATGCCCATCACCGACGCGATCGACCAGCCCAGGAACACGAAGGTGATGTGCCGCCCCCGGTTGGCGGGCGTGCTCATGAAACCCATGGTGGCCGCAGCCTGAGGCGTGAACACCGCCGCCGACAGCACCGTCAGCGCCCGCAGGGGCGCCAACCAATGGTCATCCGGGGCCAGCCCACACAAGGCGTGGCCCACGGCGTACCAGACCATGGTCCAGGTCAGCAGGCGTCGGCGGTCGAAGCGCGAGGCCCAGGCGGCCAACAGGGGGGCGCCCACGCCCATGAACAGCGCCGCCAGGGCGATGAGTTCACCCCCGCGTGAGACGCTGATGTGCAGGTCGGCCGTGAGGTCGTTGAGCGAGCCGCCCACCACCATCACGCCACAGCCGATCACGAAGTTGCCCACCAGCAGTGACCACTGCGCCGCGCGCATGGCCGAAGGGCTGAGGCTGCGCTCCCACTCCACGGGTCAGTGCTGCACTTTCAACGCGTCGGGGTTGACGATGTTGCTGGGCGTGCCGGCCATGAAGTTCAGCAGGTTGTCGAAGGCTGCGCTGAACATCTGCTCGTAGCAATCCTGCTCGACGAAGCCGATGTGTGGCGTGCACACGGCGTTCTCCAAGCGCAACAGGGGGTGACCTTGCAAAATGGGCTCGCTCTCGAAGACGTCCACCGCCGCCATGCCGGGGCGACCGCGGTTGAGGGCCGCCACCAGCGCGCCATCTTGGATCAGCTCGGCGCGACTGGTGTTGACCAGCAAAGCGGTGGGCTTCATGCGGGCCAGGTCTTCGGGGGTGACGATGTTGCGGGTGTCGTCGCGCAAACGCAGGTGCAGCGACAGCACATCGCACGCGCTGAAAAACTGCTCGCGTGACTCGGCCGCGATGAAACCATCGCTGACAGCCTGTTGGCGCGAGCCCTCGCTGCCCCACACCATCACTTGCATGCCAAAGGCGCGACCGTAGCCCGCCACGATGCGGCCCACGCGGCCATAGCCCCAGATGCCCAGGGTCTTGCCCTGCAACACCATGCCCAGCCCGAAGTTCACGGGCATGGAGGCCGCCTTGAGGCCTGATTGTTGCCAGGCGCCGTGCTTGAGGTTGCCGATGTACTGCGGCAGGCGGCGCATGGCGGCCATCACCAGGGCCCATGTCAGCTCGGCGGTGGCCACGGGTGATGCCGCGCCCTCCGCCACGGCGATGCCCATGCGGGTGCAGGCCTCCACGTCAATGTGGTTGCCCACGGCCCCGGTCTGGCAGATCAGACGCAACTTGGGCAGCTTCTCCAGCAAGGCTTTGGGGAAATGGGTGCGCTGGCGGATCAGCACCAAGGCCTCGGCATCGCGCAGCCGAACGGCCAACTGGCCAATGCCCTTGACCGTGTTCGTGTAGACCTTGGCAGAGAGCCCATCCAGGCGGGACGCACACGGCAGCTTGCGCACCGCGTCCTGGTAGTCATCGAGGATGATGATGTTCATGTGTGGCGCATCAGTGGTGACGCGATTGTGCATCGCATCACGTGGTGCTTTCCCTCAGGCGAAAGAAATCCACACGAATGTCACGCCCGCATGAGGCGCGCTGACGTCAAGCCCTCACCAGGCGGTCACTTTGCGGGACTTGCCCACGGGCGATGCCGACGAGCGCACTGGGAAGTGGTGGTCAAGCACATCGAGCCGGCATTGGGCCTCGGCCTGGCCACGGTGCATCGCGACCAGCTTGAAGAGGTCGGCACGCAGGTGCCACAGCTCGCGCAGCGATCGGGCTTGGCTGATGTGCTCGCGCAGCTGGTTGGCCTTGTTCGACTGCAGGTCCCAGATGGCGGAATGGAACTCGTTGCGGGCCTTGGTCAGTCCGGTGGTCGGGGCAGGGCGCTGTGGCAACTCCTCCAGGTCCCACAGCCATGTCCAGCCCTGGCGCAGCCACTGGCCCAGGGTCGAGGGGCTGCGGGCAAACAGGTCGGGCGGGGCCACCTGGGTGCGGCGCTCGGCCTGCAAGGTGGACGGGCGCGAATCGCTCCAGCCCGAGGGCAAGGTGGCACGCGGTGCCGCACGCGTGGAGGGCACAGGCTTGAGGTGCCCATGGCCAGGCTTGTGGTTGTGCGCTTCGTTTTCGTCTTGGTAGAAGAAAGATGCCATGGTGCTCTCGCCGGCCGCCGGGAACACGGCCCGGTGCCCTCATGCTTTCGGCGCGCACCTGAAGAACTTGAGCGGCAAAAGCAAAGGCGCCCCGCAGGGCGCCTGGAGCGGTGAGCAAACAAGGGGGGGCTCAACCGTGGGAGGACACTTGCGCAGCGACCCGGCTGCCTTCAGGGCGCACGAAACAAATGGCTTCGGGTTGCGCGGCCTGGGCAAAGGTGTCGCGGGCGCAGCTTTCGCATTGACCGCAGCAGGTGGCCACGCCGGTGGCCATCTGGAGTTCGTCGAAGCTGGTGCAGCCGCCTTCGGCATGGCGGCGGATGTCGCGGTCGGAGACCCGGTTGCAGACGCAGACGATCATGGCGGTCACAGTTGGTTGATGCAAGTATTCTAAATAAGAATGATTCGCATGCAACCCCCAAGTGAAGGCCCCGCATCCGCAGGGGGATTGCGCCGCCCTGCGTGACCGGGCTCGCCGCCAGGCCCCCCAGCTCAGCTGGGCTCGCCCATGATGGATTGCAGGTAGTTGGGCAGACCCACCTTGCCGACCAGGTCGATCTGGGTTTCGAGGAAGTCGATGTGCTCCTCGGTGTCGTCGAGGATCATCTGCAGCAGGTCGCGCGAGACGTAGTCACGCACCGACTCGCAGTAGGCGATGCCGTCCTTGATGGTTTGCTGCGCGCCCGATTCGAGCTTGAGGTCGCAGGCCAGCAACTCTGGCACGTCTTCGCCGATCAGCAGCTTGCCCAGGTCTTGCAAGTTGGGCAGGCCATCGAGCGCAAAGATGCGCTCCATCAGCTTGTCGGCGTGCTTCATTTCGCCGATCGACTCTTCATATTCTTTCTTGGCCAGCTTGTCGAAGCCCCAGTGCTTGAGCATGCGGTAGTGCAGGAAGTACTGGTTGGTGGCGGTCAGCTCGTTTTTGAGCTGGGCGTTGAGGTGTGCAATGACCTGGGGGTCGCCCTTCATGTGCAGATCTCCGTGTGTGCTGGGGTTGGGCGCAAAGCGCGGGCAAAAAGAGGGGGCGTGCCGACGGTTGGATGCACACTTGTGGCGCACCGCACCAGACTTGAGCGCCGTCACGTTCCTGACATCGGTTATACTCCTAAGGTTTACCCGCAACCACCCCCCGCCTAGCGAAACCCTCCAGATTCCTTCACTGGATCCGGACTTGTCACGCCCGCACCACGCCTCCCGCGCCATGTTCGCCCGGGTCGCTTGCGGGCGTCTCAACGAGGGCAGCGCTGGGCGCGAATGACAAACGGAGAAAGAACCCGTGCTGCCCGTCCTGCCCCAAGCTCTTCTGGCCCTCGCAGACGGCACGGTCTTCCAAGGCACCTCGATCGGCGCGACCGGTCAGACAGTCGGCGAAGTGGTGTTCAACACCTCGCTCACCGGCTATCAGGAAATCCTCACCGACCCCAGCTACTGTCGGCAGATCGTCACCCTGACGTATCCGCACATCGGCAACTACGGCGTCAACGGTGAAGACATCGAAGCCTTGCAAGTCCATGCCGCTGGTCTGATCATCAAGGATCTGCCCATCCGCACTTCCAACTTCCGCCAGACCCAGACGCTGTCGCAATACCTGGAAGCCCAAGGCACGGTCGCGATCGCCAACATCGACACGCGCCAACTCACCCGCCTGCTGCGCACCAAGGGCGCGCAAAACGGCGTGATCGTGGGTCTGCCTGCCGGTCAGGCCATCACGCCCGAGCTGATCGCCAAGGCGGTGGCCGATGCGAAGGCCGCGCCCAGCATGGCCGGCCAAGACCTGGCCCAGGTGGTCACCCGTACCGACACCACCGTGTGGGATGAAACCGAGTGGAAGCTGGCCAACCCAGAACTGGGCGGCAAGCCTGGTTTCGGCAAGCAAACGGCTCCGAAGTTCCATGTCGTGGCCTACGACTTCGGCGTCAAGCGCAACATCCTGCGCATGCTGGCCGAGCGTGGCTGCAAGGTCACCGTTGTGCCCGCCAAGACCCCGGCAGCCGAAGTGCTCAAGCACAACCCGGACGGCATCTTCCTGTCCAACGGCCCTGGCGACCCCGAGCCTTGCGACTACGCCATCGCTGCCGCCAAGAACCTGATCGACACCGGCATCCCGACGTTTGGCATCTGCCTGGGTCACCAGATCATGGCCCTGGCTTCGGGTGCCAAGACCTTCAAGATGAAGTTCGGCCACCACGGCGGCAACCATCCGGTCAAGGATCTCGACTCCGGCCGCGTCAGCATCACCAGCCAGAACCACGGTTTTGCTGTGGACGAGAAGACGCTGCCGGCCAACCTGCGCGCCACGCACATCTCGCTGTTCGACGGCACGCTGCAAGGCCTGGCCCGCACCGACAAGCCCGCGTTCTGCTTCCAGGGCCACCCGGAAGCCTCGCCGGGCCCGCATGACATCGCTTATCTGTTCGACCGCTTCGTGTCGCTCATGACCACGCACAAGGCGGAGAAGTGAATTTAAGCCCCCGAGCTTGCGGCTTTGCCGCAGCGCGTCCCCCCGAGGGGGAGCGTGTCTCCTTTGAGGCGGCTCGGCAGGAGACACAACATGGCAAAGCGAACTGACATCAAATCCATCCTCATCATTGGCGCCGGCCCGATCATCATCGGCCAGGCCTGTGAATTCGACTGCTCCGGCGCCCAGGCCTGCAAGGCCCTGCGCGAAGAAGGCTACAAGGTCATCTTGGTCAACAGCAACCCTGCGACCATCATGACCGACCCGAACACGGCCGACGTCACCTACATCGAGCCCATCACCTGGCAAACGGTCGAGAAGATCATTGCCAAAGAGCGTCCCGATGCCATCTTGCCCACCATGGGCGGTCAGACCGCGCTCAATTGCGCGCTGGATCTGGCGCGTGAAGGCGTGCTGGAAAAATACGGCGTGGAGATGATCGGCGCCAAACCGCCAGCCATCGAAAATGGCGAAGACCTCCAGCTCTTCAAAGACGCCATGCTCAAGATCGGCCTCGAA
>JACCDX010184621.1_pt1 | contig 10093 bp, 13 predicted proteins | sample 7449681 | NCBI WGS metagenome assembly JACCDX01 (sample SAMN15323450, study PRJNA562643) | freshwater metagenome | isolation source: river surface water | place: USA:Blue River Watershed | collected 2017-08-18
AAACACTGGGTTGCCACGTCGCTACGCTCCTCGCAATGACGATTAAATAAAATAAGATTGTGAAGACCCAACAATTCGAGCGCAGCGAAAAAAGCGACGTAGCGTTGTTCGGCCAAAAACTAGAACCCGAACTCCTGCTCACGTGAGTTATTTTTGCACTTAAACCATCCTGTCATTGTGAGGAGCGCAGCGACGCAGCACCAGAACCAAACACTGGGTTGCCACGTCGCTACGCTCCTCGCAATGACGATTAAATAAAATAAGATTGTGAAGACCCAACAATTCGAGCGCAGCGACAAAAGCGACGCAGCGTTGTTCAGCCGCAAACTAAAACCCGAACTCTTACTAACTCGAGACTAAGTTCTGATTTACATCTTCCCGTCATTTCGAGGAGCGCAGCGACGTGGCAAACCAGAATCCAAACACTGGGTTGCCACGTCGCTACGCTCCTCGCAATGACGGGGAAATAAAATAAGATTGTTAAGAACCAACAATGCAAAACAACCTAATTTTCAAAATCCTCAAACCCAGCGACAAATTCTACTCAGACTCCGTTCATCTTGCCGAAGAAATTCTTCGTAAACCTTTGAACTTAAAATTTTCCGATAAAGAATTAGAGGCAGAAAAACAAAATATCCGCATTGCCGGATTTTTAGAAGACAGCATTTGCGCTACAGCGATGCTCACGCCTGAAGACGATAAAATTTTTATGCAAAGAGTTGCAGTGGCAAAAGAAATGCAAAATAAAGGAATTGGTTCGCAGCTTTTAAAATTTTGCGAAGAATTTGCCCTAGAAAATGAAGTGCGAGTAATTTACGCTCACGCCAGAGATGGCATGGGTCGCAGTGCTATAAATTTTTACACGAAAAATGAATATTTTTGTGGTGATGAAGAATTCTTTGAAGACGGCATCCCTCACAAGATTGTTTGGAAAATCTTACCCTAAATTTTTATGATCAGACCAGCCGAAATAAAAGATTTGCCACAAATCGCCGAAATATATTCTTACTACGTTTTGAATTCGATTGTCACTTTTGAAGAAGAGCCGCCTTCACTTGATGAGATGCGCAGCAGATTTGAAAAAGTAAAAAAAGAAAATCTGCCATTCTTAGTTTTAGAAGAAGAAGGCGTAATTTTGGGCTACGCCTACGCCTACAAATATCGCGAAAGAAGTGCTTACAGATTAACCGTCGAAAATTCAGTTTACGTTCGCCACGGCGACAGCGGCAAAGGTTACGGCGCCTTATTGATGCAAGAATTAATGGACCAATTAAAAGATTCCGGCATTAAAACCATCATCGCCATCATCGCCAGTCCACAATCGGTGGCATTCCACGAAAGATTCAATTTCCGCAAAGTTGGTGTTTTAGAAAAAGTTGGTCTGAAATTTGGCGGTTGGATTGATACTACGCTTTTGCAGTACGATTTTTTTTAGTGTGTAAAAAAATTTTTCGCGCTTTACGGCTGGGAAAAATGGTTTTTAGGAAAATAGTTCCTTTGTCTTTTTTTACGAAGGGTACGACGTAAATTTCATTCTTCAGGTTTACGTAAAATATTTCTTGGTTGGGGTATTTTTTTTGATTGTAATGGGGTGATATTTCTACAATTCCTCCGTTATTGAAGGCATCAATTATTTCTTCAAAACTAACTTTTCTTTCGGCGATCAGTTTAGAATTTTTTGTTAGATCAAATTCAAAATTCATGTGGTGTGTTTTACGTGGTGTTGAAGATTGTAACTACTGGCTGCTGCTTAACGCATCACGGTGAATCACAATATTAATGTAAGTTTGGTAAGGAACTCCCAACTTTTCGGCTTTTTCTTTCATTATTTCAATATCTTTGGAAAGTAGTCGGATCGTTACCGATTTGCGTTGCTCAACATTTTGTTTAGCAGCTGTTTCAACAGATTTTTTAAAGGATTCAAAATTCTTAATCTTCTTCATCTTGTGAAGATTGTCCTCAATATCCTGCTCGTAAGCATCGAGTACTATTTTTTTCTTTTTCATTTCTTGTGAGTTTGGTTTTTAACTAAAAAAATAAGGCCTTTATCCCTTCGGGATAGAGCAACGCGGAACGATCCGCGCTCCGCCTTGCGGGGATCTCCATCCCGTATGTCAATGGAACATAAGAGCCTGTCCTAAGAGAAAAACAATTTACTTTGTACGTACAATGTCAATACAAATTATTTACTCTGAGCATCAAATCCAACTCGTCCAATCGCCGGTAATTTTAGTGCCGGATGCAGAAAATCGATGCCAAAAGACAGGCCAATAAGGTTGATTTCGATGCCTTCCACAAGTCCCAAAATTATTCCAAACATTCCGTAGAAAGAAAATTGCACGCCAGTTTTTGATTCGCTTAGTGCGAAAAATTTGGCGCCATCTTTGCCGCACAGCCAGTCTTTGCCGATGGCGTTGTTTGGTAGTGCAACTTTTAAATCAGGCACTTGGCGGATGATGTGTGAGATGAAAGTGTTGCTGTTGGGCCCTGGATAAGCGCGGTAGAAATTTTGGTAAGGGTAAGATTTTGCGGCGGCTTGAATTTGCGGAATCATTTTTTGGGCTGCTTCTCCTGATTTGGAAAAAATAATTTCAGGCTTGGCATCAAACCACAAGCGATCGGGCAAATCTTCTTGAACTACCACAACTCCATCAGATCCAAGGTGAGTTCCCCACAGCACAACGTAGTAAATTTTGTAGCTGGCAGCATCTTTTTCTTTAGTGGCAATCCAAGTGTGCTGACTAAATTTGCCGCGCCACGAATAAGCCTTCGCTGAATAAATTTGCACTTGTGCCTCGGGCGTTTCTTTTGCCGGCGCAACCAATCCAGCACTTTCGCGACTGGCTTTGTCCCAACTTCTTTCGCTGGCTTGAGGATTAAAATAAATTAGCGCGAACGTAAAAAGAATCAGCAGCGAGAAAAACATGTCGGGCTTGGAAATTTTAATTGATTTTGTGAAGCGTTTTAATTGGAAGTTGAGTTTCATTTTTTTTTAAAAAATCTGAATTTTTTGCGTACGCAAAGAATTGGAAGTAAAGTCCTTTAAATCCAGAATTGTCAAGGTTTCGAATCAAATGCAAATTACCGCAAAAAATTACCAGAAGTTGTTGCAAAACATCCAGCAAACAATTGCAAAAACCAAGGAAGAAATCGTTAAAACTGTCGACCGTCAGAAAGTAGAAATGGGCTGGAAAATTGGCAAAGAAATTGAAGTTCATTTAAAAGGCAAGAGTCGCGCGAGCTACGGCAAAGAGTTGTTTGAGCGTTTGGCGCAAGATCTGCAAATTGACAAAGTAACTCTTTACCAAATGCACTCATTTCACAAAGCTTACCCAAAAATGCCGACAGCGAAAAAGTCTTTGAGTTGGAGCCACTACCGAACTTTGATTGCGGTGAAAGACGAGGCAACGCGCAAGCAACTAGAAAATTTAGTAGTCGAAAAATCTCTAGGATCGGATCGATTACAAAAAGAAATTGCCGCAACAAAAAACAAAAAAACTACCACCAAAAAATCTGACGAAAAAATTCCGCAACTAAAGGTGAAGCGCGGGAAACTTGGAACTTACACGCTTACCAAAGAAGGCGAGATTGATTTGGGATTTAATGTTTTTTTTAGGTCGAACCAAAAAATTTCCACTGTCGCCAAAAGCGATTACACTTACCTTGCAACTCTGGAGCGTGTGGTGGACGGCGACACCATTCACGTTAAAATTGATTTGGGATTTGGAATAATGCACCGTGAAATCATTCGTCTGGCCAAAATTAATGCTGCGGAAAGTAACACAGCTGAAGGAAAAAAAGCGACTGTGGCTTTGAAGAAAATTCTAAATGGCGTGCAGTTTTTAATTTTACGCACCAACAAAACCGACATTTACGGGCGTTACGTTGCTGATGTTTTTTTCGACGAAAAAAAATCTGCAACTAACCCACAAAAAGTTGCTGATTGCGGAGCTTACTTAAATCAAGTTCTTCTTGATCGTGGTTTAGTGAAAATTTTTGAATAATTTTTTGGCGGCTAAAGTTTAAACCAATTTTGGTTTACGAAATTCATTCACTACAAAGTAAACGAACACTGTGCTAAGACAAAAGAAGCTGTAGTAAGAATTGGCAATCAACGACCAGATCCCAACTTTGCAAATGCTACTCGCTAGAATTAGTTGCGGGGCGTAGAAAACTAACGAGTGCACGTAGCACGACGACATGTCGATGAAGGTGGCCATTTTGTTGCGATTTAGTCTTAATTTTTCGGCGAGTCCTCGCGCTAAATCGCCGCACATGATGATTGAAACTGTGTTGTTGGCGGTGATGAAATTGGCGAGCACGACAAAGAAAAATAATACGAAATAAGAAGCGCCGCGACCGAATTTTTGCGAAGTGTGTTTCAAAGCATTCTCCATCTTGTCCATCCAGCCGTGATACTTGATTGCCGAGTTGATGATTGAAACCAAAATCACAAAAGATGAAATTTCAAACATGCTGGCCATGCCTTTAACCATTGCTTCCGCAAGGTCTTTGATTTGCAGATTGATTGCGATTCCGATCAAAAAAGAAATGAAAATGCTCAGCATTAAAACGAACAAAACGTGGTAACGTAAGCAGCCTAAAACAATTACTAAAATGTAGGGCGCAATAATCAGAAGATCGCGCAGGCTTGGTTGGTAATTGTTTTCAACGATGGTGACTTGGAAATCTTGTGTTGTGTAAACCAAGCAAGTCAGAACGATTGCTGGCGTAATTAATTTTAAATTGAGGAAAAACTTTTTGTCGTTTTGAGCATTTTGAGTTTTGACGGCGGCGATTGTGGTGTCGGAAATCATCGACAGATTGTCGCCCAAATAAGCTCCAGCAACCGCAGCAGAAGCGGCGAGGATGGCGTTAGAAGGATTGTCGCCAGAAATTGCTAAACAAATTGGTGCCATTGTGGCGACGGTTCCAACTGAAGTGCCAATTGCGGTGGCGATCAATCCTGAAACTAAAAATAATCCCGGAAGAATGAAACTTTCAGGAATGGCGTAATAAATCAGCGACTTCAAAACTTCAATTGAACCCATGCCAGCAAGAGTGTTGGCGAAAGCGCCGGCAAGAATAAAAATAATAATCATCTGAATGATGCCGCTGTTGAGCGAATCTTCAATGATGGTGTCGATTCGGTGCGTCATGCTTTGGCGGCTCTTGATTAAGAACAGCACAAAAATGATGGGAATGGTGTAAAAAATAATTGGAAGTGAGGACATTTTTTTAGAAGTGAGGAATTACGATTCATTGCTGGACGGGGTTACAAACCCCGTCCAGCATCAGGTCCAGCCTCAGGTCTTGCGCTTAACTTTAACTAAGCAGCCAATCTCTGAGCCACCGCATCTAAAAACTCTTCGGTGTAAAGATAATGCGTGCCGTGTTCAACTTTATTGCCGTGGATGCAAACGGCCAAATCTTTGGTCATTTTGCCAGATTCCACAGTTTCAATACAAACCTTCTCTAAACGGTGACAGAAATCGATTAGTTCCTGATTGCCGTCAAGCTTGCCGCGAAATTCTAAACCGCGCGTCCAAGCAAAAATTGAAGCCATTGGATTTGTCGAAGTTGGAAGTCCTTTTTGATGGTCGCGGAAGTGACGAGTTACAGTTCCGTGCGCTGCTTCAGCTTCCATGGTTTTGCCATCTGGTGTGATTAAAACGGAAGTCATTAAACCCAATGATCCAAAGCCTTGCGCCACTGAATCACTTTGCACGTCGCCGTCATAATTTTTGCAGGCCCAAATGAAATTGCCGCTCCATTTTAGTGCGCTTGCAACCATGTCGTCGATTAAACGATGTTCGTAAGTGATTTTCGCGGCGGCGAATTTGTCTTTAAAATCGCGCTCAAAAATTTCGGCGAAGATGTCTTTGAAGCGTCCGTCGTATTTTTTCAAAATGGTATTTTTGGTTGAAAGATAAAGCGGCCAGCCTTTTTGCAGCGCTAAATTAAAACAAGAATAAGCAAATCCACGAATTGATTCGTCAGTGTTGTACATTGCTAAAGCAACGCCGGAACCTTTGAAATTAAAGACTTCGTGCTCGATTACTTTTCCGTCTTCGCCTTCAAATTTTACAGTTAATTTGCCTTTACCGGGAACTAAAAAATCGGTCGCTTTGTATTGATCGCCAAAAGCGTGACGACCAACGATGATTGGCGAAGTCCAGTTGGAAACGATGCGCGGCACATTGCTGCAAACAATTGGTTCACGAAAAACGGTGCCGTCTAAAATATTGCGAATCGTGCCGTTGGGCGATTTCCAGATTTCTTTTAAGTTAAATTCTTTTTTGCGAGCTTCATCGGGAGTAATCGTTGCACATTTAATGCCAACGCCGCAAGCCTTGATGGCATTGGCGGAATCGATGGTTACTTGGTCTGAAGTTGCGTCGCGATTTTGTACTGACAAATCGAAATATTGAATTGGCGCCTCGATGTAAGGAGTAATTAATTTTTCTTTGATCATCTTCCAAATGATGCGTGTCATTTCGTCGCCGTCAATTTCGACCACTGGATTTTTTACAAGAATTTTTTTCATGACTTCAAAATAATTAAATTAATAGTGGCGAGAATATTTGTCTTAACCGCATTCTAAACTCAAATCAAAATTGCATTCATGTTTTACTCTTTACTACTTGGTTTGCTTCTGAGTTTTTCATCAGCCTACGCCCAAGATGCCGAGAATTTTCCAACTTTCACTGAGCACACAATTCGCAAAGGTCAAAGTATTTACAAAATCGCGCAAGCTTACGATTTGGGAATGGACGAGATTTTGCGTGCGAATCCTAACATTATCGATCCGACAAAAATTACTGCCGGCAAAAAAATAATTTTACCGACAACTCACTTATTTCCTGATGCCAGAAAAGATGGAATTGTGATTAATCTTTCTGAACCGCGACTTTATTTTTATTTTGAAGGCGAGGGCGTGAGTTTTCCAATTAGCGTTGGTAAAGATGATCGAACTCCAACGGGAAGAACTAAAATTTCAGAAAAAATTGAAAACCCAACTTGGACTCCGCCGGCGTCAATTCGTGCTGAAAATCCGAAATTACCAGATGTAGTTCCCGCTGGTCCGAATAATCCTTTGGGAAAATTTGCCTTTCGTTTGAATGCGCTGAAAAATCGCAAATGGCAAAGAATTATGATTCACGGAACTAACGAACCTTGGAGCGTTGGAGCAGCAGTCAGTCACGGTTGTATCCGACTTTATCCCCAAGATATTGAAACGCTTTTTGGCAAGGTCGAAATTAATACTCCCGTAGCGATTGTGAATCAGCCAATCAAGATTCAAGAAATTAACGACGAAGTTTACATGGAAGTCAGTTTCCAAGAGATGCCGGAAGTTGCTTCAGAAAATCTTGGTGTGAGAAAGATGATTTGTAAGAAAGTAAAAAATTGCGAGAACAGAATTAACTGGGACAAAGCCCATGATACGGTGGCGCAGAATCGTGGAGTTGTGGTGAAGATTAGTAATGAAGAATTGTAATCCAAAATTATGCCAAATGGACCCCGTCATGCGACGGGGTGACAAGTTTTAGAGAGAGGGTGACAAGTTTGAGAGAGGGGGTGACAAGTTTGAGAGAGGGGGTGATAAGTTTTAGAGAGGGGGTGACAGGTTTTAGAGAGAGGGTGACAGGTTTTAGAGAGAGGGTGACAGGTTCTAGAGAGGGTGACAATTTTAGAGAGAGGGTGACAGGTTGTAGTGAAACCCCTCCTTCAATTTTCACCCCGTCGCATGAATTTTCACCCCATCGCATGAATTGTCACCCCGTCGCATGACGGGGTCGATGATTAAACCGTAAAATCTTTCAAAATTCCCGCGGCAACATATTTCTGCAAACAATTCTGAATATCGATTTGATATTTTTCGTAAATTTCAAACAGCGTTAAACCATCGCGAACGCCGCTTAAAAAGATAAATTCACTCTTCGAAATTTTCTCTGCTTGCACCGCAAGATTCTGTCTAAAAATTACGAAATAAATTTTCCGATTCTCTTTGCGCTCAGTTTTATTTTGGCTCAGTAAATTGTAATTTGATGTGAGCAGAAAGCAGGCAGGATCAAGTTTGAACTTGATGTTGAATAAATTTTCAGGAGCTAAATTTTGTAGCGCTAAAATATCTAAAGGCGCCAAATCCGGCGCTAAATATGATTGCTGTTTCAGCCAATCGAGCTGGCTTAAATCTTGTAAAAATTCTTCTTTTTTCTCGGAAAAAAAATCGGCAAATTCTGCGCCAAATTCATCAAGATTATTACTTTGAGAGCGATGTTTAGCGATAAAATCTGCAGCAAATTCCTCAAATTTTTCAGCGCCAATTTTTTGTAAAATTGTTGGGTAAGTAATTCTTAAAACATTGCTTAAAGTGACGCGCATGTTGTTGCGATAGATGTCGATCAATTGTTCTTTTGAAGCTTTTCCTGTTTTTATTTCGTCAAAAATTTCTGAGTTTTTTTGATCGTAAATGGCGTCAATAAATTGGTTTTGCAGTTTTTTTAAATTTTCCATTTTAGAGAGATTTTACTTTTCCCGTATGTCCCATTGACATACGGGATGGGGATCCCCGCAAGGCGGGGCGCGGATCGTTCCGCGTTGCCGTATCCCGAAGGGATAAAGGCCTTACTTTTTGTAATTCGGCGAATAACACTTCGAACTCAGGTATTTCCTCGTCCCATTCCACTAAAGTTGGAGCTTTGATTTGGCAGTTTTTGTACAATTGCAAAACGTCGTCGCAAATGTGCGTGCTGTGAGTGTCGATTCTGATTTCTTGCGTGCCATATTTGTAAACGCTGTGGCCCGCCAAATGAATTTCTTTTACTTTGCTGCGGTCAATTTCTTGTAAATATTTTTGCGCGTCAAAATCAAAATTTTTGGCGCCAACGTAAACATTGTTGATGTCGAGTAAAAGCCCACAATTGGTGCGTCTGGCAATTTCATTTAAAAAATCAGTTTCAGAAATATTGGATTTTTCAAACTGTAAATAAGCTGAAGGATTCTCGATTAAAATTTCGCGACCAAAAAAATTTTGCGCCGCGTCAACATTATTGCAGAAAATTTCGAGCGCTTCTTTGGTGTAAGGAATTGGTAAAAGATCGTTGGCGGTTCCACTTTTTTGCGAGCTGCTCCACGACAAATGATCGGAAAATAAAATGGGCTGAAAGCGATCAAGAAGAAGTTTAATGTCGCGCAAATGTTTTTGATTTAAACCATGCGCCGAGCCAAGCGAAAGACCAACACAGTGAAAACTTAGCGGATAAATTTCGGAAATTTTTTCAAGTAAATCAAGGGCCGGCCCGCCTTCAGCGATAAAATTTTCGTTGTGAATTTCGAGGAAATCGAGTGGTGGTTTATTTTGTAAAATATGCTGGTGATGGCGGTGACGTAAGCCAAGGCCGAAGAGGTTGTTGTTCATGTTCATTGTTTAAAAATGCCTCCTTTGAAAAAGGAGGTGGCGCGAAAGCGCCGGAGGATTTACTGGAGTTACGGGAAACTTCTCTAAAAAAACTATCTGTAACTTGAGTAAATCCTCCGTCGCGCCATACGGCGCGCCACCTCCTTTTTCAAAGGAGGTACGGCTGGAATTCTTCATCCAGCCGCAGATTGCTCAAAAAACTACTGAGATTTTTTAGCAGCACAGTTCGCTTTTTCCGCTTTTGCAGAAGAGCATTTTGCTTTCTCAGCTTTTGCTGAGCAACTTGCCTTATCTTCCACTTTCGCTGAACAGCTGGCTTTTTCTTCTTTAGCTGAACAAGAATTTTTTTCTTTCGCGGCGCAGTTATGTTTTTCCAACATGCTGCAAGCAGCTAAGCTTGAAGTTAAAGCAACTCCAGCGATTGCCAATTTAGCTGATTTTAAAAACTTAGATTTTTTAGACATAAAATTAGAATTTTAATTTTGTGAGGTTTTTACAAAACATACTCCAATTCCTCTTTTGAAATATGTAAAATCGCCACTCGTCGCAGCGATAATTCTTAATGAAAATCTTTGGCAAATTCGTCGTAACCTTCTTTCTTCAAAGATTCTTTGGGGATAAATTTTAGCGCTGCGGAATTGATGCAATAACGCATGCCGCCTTGGTCTTTCG
>JACCDX010056885.1_pt1 | contig 10091 bp, 10 predicted proteins | sample 7449681 | NCBI WGS metagenome assembly JACCDX01 (sample SAMN15323450, study PRJNA562643) | freshwater metagenome | isolation source: river surface water | place: USA:Blue River Watershed | collected 2017-08-18
ATGACCCGTCACGCATTGCGAAATAAAACAGGTCAATGGAAAGCAAAGGTCTTTATTAACGGTCTTGCTGGATCGATTTCGCTGATCATTGTGATCATCTTTTCAGTTGTTAAGTTTACGCAAGGAGCTTGGCTTGTTCTTATCACCGCACCATTGTTAGTAATGGGTCTCTTGCGATTGCGTCGCCAATATACCCGCGAGCAGAACGCGCTAGAAGTTAAGCAGCACCAAGAGCGTGCGACATCAATTGCTCGCCATGATGTAACTGTTTTGGTTGATAACGTAGATATTGCAACCGTTGGTGCGATTCGTTACGCACGAAGCTTGAAGCCACGTAACTTGTCAGCGGTTCACTTTGTAATCGATGATCGTCGCGCGGAAGAGATTCAAAAGGCGTGGGCAGCATCTGATGCTTTAGATGATGTAACCCTTGAATTAATTGACTGCCCTGATCGCAGACTTGCAAACGCTGCATTGGATTACTCAATCCGCATGACAGAGAAGCAAGATGTTGAGTTAACACTGCTACTTCCACGTCGTGCATATTCGGGATTCCTTGGACGTTTGTTGCATGATCAAACAGCTGAAGAGATCGCTGCGCCGATTTCACAGCTGCCTCGCGTTGTTGCAACTATTGTTCCTTTTGATGTTGAACGGATTGCATCTGGAAAAACATCATTTACAGCGCCAGTAAATCCACCTGTAGTTGTTGCACCTAAGCCAGTTCAAAAGGCAGCACCGGTAAGTGTTGAACCGGTAAGCCACTACGCAGAAAATGTGACTCCGATTGGCAACATTGAATGGCGCAAACGTGCACAGGTTCAGGGCCGGGTAACTTCAATCAAGACCGCCCCACGTGGATCGGCTCCGGTGCTGCAGGTAGAGATTTGGGATGAGACCGGTGGAGTTTCGCTGCAGTTCTTAGGTCGTCGCGAGATTGCAGGGTTAGAAGTTGGTTCTCAATTACGTGCCGAAGGCATGGTTGGTGAAGAAGAAGGATCTATGGTGATTCTTAATCCTTCTTACGAACTTCTTGTATAAAACCCTTAATTAACTCGGCACATTCTTGCTCTAAGACACCTGCACGGACTTCGGTTCTAAAGGTGCTTCGTGGATCACGTAGTAAATCCCACATAGATCCGACTGCGCCAGCTTTTTCATCCCAGGCACCAAAGACCACTGTTTGTAAACGTGATTGTGCAATCGCACCGGCACACATCGCACAAGGTTCTAAAGTAACAACCAAGGTGTGATCTGTTAAATGCCAATCCCCTAATCTCTCTGATGCTCTGCGGATTGCAACAATTTCGGCATGAGCGGTTGGATCTTTATGAAGTTCTCTTTCATTGTGACCGGTTGCAATTAACTCACCTGATGCATTAAAGATTGCTGCACCGACTGGTACATCACCACTAACAACAGCTTTGCGTGCCTGCTCTAAAGCAACACGCATCATTTCAATATCGTTCACAGATCCAGGAGCTCCGAAAAATCTTCTCCGAAACCTAGTCGTGCTGCAATCGCTTCTAACTGCTCATCTGGAAACAACTCTTCATCATCACACAAAGCTGTCATTTCCATCTCGCTTAAACCAAGATCAGAAAGGATTGCAAGATGTCCAACAGGGCCGGGTTCCTCATCCTCTTCAGGCATTGGAATATCTGCAATCTCTAACAACTCTTCTGCAACTGGATAATCCAATGCAGCTGTTGCATCGCTAAGGAAAAGTGAGATGTGTGAACCCAGAACTCGAATCAAAATAAAAAACTCTTCATCAATTGAAATCAGTGCGATTGAACCACCATTGGTTTGCTGAGATTTCAACCGTGTAATTATTTGGGCGATGTCGTAGGGATCAGGCAAAGTGGCCAAGGTCCAACGGCCATCCTCATGCCAAGCCGCTACCGCGAAATCCATTTCACTTGTGAGGTCGCGCACTTCGTCACGGATATCGTCGAAGGATTCAATCTCTTCAACGAGCTCTTCTTCGAAATCGGACATGGGTCCATACTTTCACTCATTGGAAAGGATTGAAACCCCTGTAAGGTAACGCCTATGAAAGTACATGTTGCCAATCACCCTCTTATCAATCACAAATTGACGGTTTTGCGCGACGAACGCACCGATTCACCAACATTCCGACGTCTTGTCGAAGAGCTGGTCACACTTCTGGCGTATGAAGCCACACGCGATGTCAGAACTCATGAAGTCGAGATTACGACCCCTGTGACAAAGACAAAGGGGCAGAAGCTAGCTGAACCCCGTCCAGTAGTTGTACCAATTTTGCGCGCAGGTCTTGGAATGCTCGAAGGAATGAGCAAGTTGGTTCCAACCGCCGAAGTTGGTTTCCTTGGAATGGTTCGCGATGAAAAGACTTTAGAGGCAAGCACATATGCAAATCGTCTTCCAGATGATCTATCAGGACGTCAGGTTTTTGTTTTAGATCCAATGCTTGCAACTGGTGGAACTTTGATCATGGCTTTCCACTATTTAATTGATCTTGGCGCAACAGATATCACAGCAATTTGTATCTTGTCTGCTCCTGAAGGTGTTGCAGCTGTCGAAAAGGAGTTTGCTAATAGCAAGGTCCCAATCACAATCGTTACAGGCGCACTTGATGAAAAGTTAAATGAGCATGGTTACATCGTTCCGGGTCTAGGCGATGCAGGCGATCGTCTTTACGGAGTTGTGTAAATGGCATCAACATCTCCTGGATACGGAATCACAATCCGTGTCGAAGGTTCCCCAGATATTCAGCCAGTAGCTTTAGCAACAACTGTAATTACCGGAGCAGGTGCAACAATTACCGCGCTGGATGTTGTTGAATCATTATTAGAAAAAGTTGTTATCGATATTACCTGTGACACCATTGATGCAAGCCATGCAGAAGAAATTACCACTGCAATCTCTGCACATCCTGAATTAACTGTTCGCAAAGTTAGTGATCGAACATTTTTGCTTCACCTTGGTGGAAAGATTGAGATCTCATCCAAGGTTCCACTAAAGACTCGTGATGATTTATCCCGTGCCTACACACCAGGTGTGGCTCGTATCTGTCAGGCTATTGTTGCTGACCCGTCAGATGCTCGTCGTCTGACAATCAAGCGCAATACCGTCGCTGTTGTTACTGATGGATCAGCGGTTTTAGGCCTAGGAAACATCGGTCCTGCAGCAGCCCTTCCGGTTATGGAAGGAAAGGCGGCCTTGTTCAAGCGCTTTGCCGATGTTGACGCTTGGCCAGTATGTCTTGATACCCAAGATGTGGATGAAATTGTTCGCACCGTTCAGTTGATCGCACCTGTTTACGGTGGAATCAACCTAGAAGATATTTCAGCTCCACGTTGCTTTGAAGTTGAACGTCGCCTCCGTGAGCTATTGGATATTCCAGTTTTCCACGATGATCAACATGGAACTGCAATTGTTGTACTTGCCGCGCTTCGTAACGCACTTCGTTTAGTTAAGAAAGAGCTTAAGGACACGAAGATCGTTCTTAGTGGTGCGGGAGCTGCAGGAACAGCTATTGCTCGTTTGTTGGTTCGCAGCGGTGCGGTAAACATTATTGGTTTTGATAAAGATGGCGTCATCTGCAAATCAACTCCAAACCTTGGTGATGAGATGCGCACCTGGTTTATTGATAACTGTAATCCAACAGATTTCCGTGGAAATATTTCTGAGGCGATGAAGGATGCTGACATCTTTATCGGCGTCAGCGCTCCAAATGTTCTTACCGAAGCAGATGTCGCATCAATGGCGCCTAAATCAATTATCTTTGCTTTAGCTAATCCAGATCCCGAGATCGATCCAGCAATTTCACGCAAGTATGCAGCTGTTGTTGCAACTGGCAGAAGCGATCATCCAAACCAGATCAACAATGTTCTTGCTTTCCCAGGAATCTTCCGTGGTTTGCTTGATGCTAATGCCCACAAGATTTCAGATGAGATGCTTGTGGCTGCAGCTGAAGCAATTGCAGATTGTGTTTCTCCTGAACAGTTGAACGCATCCTTTATTGTGCCAAGCGTCTTTGATGCCAATGTTGTAAAGGCTGTAGCTGCGGCGGTTAAGAAGTCAGTGTGATTGAGTTAGCAGCATCCTTTGATGAGCAGTTTGCATCAATCTCCCCCATCTTCTTGTACGCCTTGATTGGGGCAATAGTCTTTGTAGAAACAGGGATTTTGCTTGGTTTTTTCCTACCTGGTGACTCCATTCTCTTTAGCGCTGGCTTAGTTGCAGCCGCCCACGGAAATGTAAATATTGTCATTTTGGTGACAGTTATCTTCTTGGCGGCATTCGTAGGTGATCAAGTTGGCTTTGTTCTGGGCAGAAAGATTGGCCGCCCGTACTTAGAAAGACATAACGGTCCTCGCATCCAAAAGATGATTGAAAGATCAGAGCTTTTCTATGAGCGCACCGGCTGGTGGGCAGTTGTTGCCGCCCGTTTCTTCCCATGGATTCGCACCTTTGTTCCACCTATCGCAGGTGCTTCACATATGAATTACTACAAGTTTTTATCTGCAAATGCCCTAGGTGCATTGTTATGGGGCGTTGGAATCACTTTAGCTGGATATTACGCAGCGACTCTGCCATGGGTTAAGACATCTTCTTACGCGATCGCGGCTTTCTTTATTACAGCCTCTGTGGTTTCTTCACTCGTGAGCTACCGACGCCACCGGCAATAACACCTGCATAAGTCATAACAATTCCAGTGACTAAATAGGCGCTGACACTTACACCCTTTGTCGGCGAAACTAAATCAATAACCAAAGAGCCAACTAACTGACCGCCAACGCTAAACAAGGTGAATGTAAGTACGCCCAGGTGCTGAACGATTGTTGATGTAAAGGCGATGTAGATAACGCCAATGACACCACCGGTATAGATCCACCAAGGTCCACTTGGCAATGGCGACAGTTCATTCCTGCCCAGAATTAAACCTGCACTAATTAAAATTAGTAAGAATGTGGTTCCCGTTGCAAAGTTCAAAAGTGATGTCGTAAAGCTTTGATGTGAGTGCTCATTAATTTGACCATTAAGCGCCCGTTGTACTCCAACAATTGCACCTGCGATACCACCTGCAGTTACTGCAACCATCGAAAGATTATCTGCATCGATTCGATCCCACACTGAAACTAAGACAGCCAAAACCGTTAAAACCGCCGCCAATACCCGTCTTGGTGAGATTAACTTCTTGCCGCCACCCGTTAAGCCAATCCGATCGACAATCAAGGACATCGCAGTTTGGCCAGCAATTGATGCAACCGAATAGATAGCAACACCAATCAAAGGAACGATCTGAGTCTGGATCGCAACAAAGCTGCCTCCAAGAGCACCAGCAAATAGCTTCCACCGAGCAATCTCTTTGTTGGAAACAGCGGTGCGCAGGTTTTTAATGCCATCTTTTATCTGCGAATTAAACAGGGTAATCACAAAGATGATCAGCAAGCCTGAACTAAATGAAACTAATGCAGCCTGTAGACCGTTATTTAAACGATGGGAAAGTTCGCCATTGGCTCTGGCTTGTAATGCGATCATCGCCCCCGAAAGGGCGGCCAATAAATCTAACCGCATTACTTATGTGTGCCCTTGAACTCCCGTTTGTCTGCGATCCAATCCATCAAAGCAAATAGAACACCTGAAAGAACAAATGTAAGGTGAATTAGTACACGCCACACAGTTCCTTCTCCAACTTCAGCATCACCAGATAGTTCGATGAAATCCTTCAGAAGTTCAATAACAGAGATCGCTACCAATGAGCCGATGAGTTTGATTTTTAATCCACTGAAATCAATTGTTCCCATCCAGTGCGGACGATCCTTAGATTCTGTTGCTACATCGATACGAGAAACAAAGTTCTCATAACCAGCAAAGATCACCATCAAAATCAGGTTTGCCAGAAGAGTCAGATCAAGAAGTGCCAACAAATCAAGGGTAAAGGTCTGAGCACTTGCCTCACCTACTTTTTCAAAGATGTGAATAAATTCGATCATGAATCGATAGGTCAATAGAACTAAAGCACCGACTAGGCCCAAGTACAAAGGGGCTAGTAAGAAACGGGAGCGGAAAAGAATGACTTCGATAAAGTGCGATAGCTGACTCATGGCCAAATTTTAACTTAACCCTCTAACGAAAGGGTTACTTGTAGCCATTCCTCCTCTAATTTCGCCTTTTCTGTCTGTAAATCCAGCAATTCAGCTGAAATTGCAACAAGGCGGGGGGCATCAAAAGCGGCGCTCTCCTGCTCGGCAATTAACTCTGCAACCTTTGAATCACACTTTTCCATCTGACGTTCTAAACGGGTTAGATCCTTTTTTAGCTGACGTTCTTCTGCAGCGTTAGATGATTTCTTTTCCTTTATTGGTGCTGATGCTGCCGAGATTGATTCAGCACGTAGCTCTAGATACTCATCAACCGCTCTAGGTAGATCACGAACCTTCTTGTCACCCAATAAACCAACGAATCGATCGCAGACTCGTTCTAAGAAGTATCTATCGTGAGAGATAACAATCAGGGTTCCGCCATAGCTATCCAATAGATCCTCTAGCTCTGTCAGAGTTTCGATATCAAAATCATTTGTTGGCTCATCAAGCAATAAAACATTTGGGCTATCCATTAATAGACGTGTTAACTGCAAACGTCTTCTTTCTCCACCTGATAAATCTCCGACAGGTGTCCATTGTGATTCACGATCAAAACCTAGACGCTCACATAACTGTGATGCTGATAGTTCTCGACCGCCACCGATTTCAACTCGATTAGCAACCTTTTCGACCGCTTCAAGTACTCGCCAGGTTGGATCAAGCTCATCAAGGTGCTGTGTTAGGAAGGCTGCTTTAACAGTTACCCCAGTTACAAGCTTTCCTGCTGTTGGTGTGATCTCTCCAGTTAAGGTTTTCATCAAGGTTGTTTTACCTGCGCCATTGACACCAACAATTCCAATGCGATCTCCTGGGCCAATATTCCAGTACAGATCATCAATTAACTCTTTGTCACCAAGCTTTACCTGCACATGGTGTGCTTCATACACTGTTTTTCCCAAGCGATTGAGTGCAAACTTCAGTAGCTCACCTTGATCACGTGGTGCTGGCTCATCTGCAATCAAAACATTTGCAGCATCAATTCTAAACTTTGGCTTTGAAGTTCTTGCAGGTGCTCCACGGCGAAGCCAGGCAAGCTCTTTTTTGATCAACATGTTGCGACGTTGATCCATTACCGCTGCCTGCCGAGATCTTTCCGCCTTTGAAAGAACAAAGGCGCTGTATCCACCGTCGTATTCTTCGACCTTGCCTTCAACAACCTCCCAAGTTCGATCGGTGACCGCATCTAAAAACCAACGATCGTGTGTCACAACAACGACAGCAAGACTTCGTCGATTGTTAATGTATGAAGCAAGCCAAGCAACACCTTCGACATCTAAATGGTTTGTAGGCTCATCCAGCAAAATAAGGTCTAACTCATTGATTAATAATTTTGCTAAGCCAACTCGGCGACGTTCTCCACCAGATAATTGTCCAAATTTGCGATCAAAGATGTGATCATCAAAGCTTCCAAACAATCCTGTAAAGACTTCGCGGATATTTGGATCGCTCGCCCATTCATGCTTTTGCGCATCACCTAAAACAACTTCACCAACGGTGCTTTCAGGGTTTGCAAGATCTACTTGAGATAACAAGCCAATCTTTGCTGAATTAGATTTTGTTACACGACCTGAATCAGGTGGCTCGATGCCAGCCATTACCTTCATCAAGGTGCTTTTTCCTGAACCGTTTCGGCCAACAATTCCAATTCGATCACCTTCGGAGACGCCAAGTGAGACGCCTACTAAAAGCTCTTTAACATCAAAGGCTTTTGAGACATCCTCTATATTCACAATATTGCGCGCCACGGTAGGAGAGCGTACCTTTCCCTCATGAAGGTAACTGACCGCGAATACGCTTTAGAGCTAGATAGAAATGATCCGCTGGCTCATTTCAAATCCCAATTTGTCATTGGCGACCCAGATATGTGTTACCTCGACGGTAATTCACTCGGCCGTCTGCCTAAAGCAACCATTACCGCGATCAATGATTTTATGACCAAGGAATGGGGTCCAGAAGTAGTTACTGGATGGAGCCATTGGGTTGATGAGGCCCAACCAACCGGTGATTTATTAGGTGAAGCGGCTTTAGGTGCTGCAGCTGGACAGGTTCTTGTTTGTGATACAACATCAGTTAACTTCTACCAACTCTGTCTTGCGGCAATCCATGCACGTCCTGGTCGCAAAACAATTATTACCGATGCAGCTAACTTTCCAACTGATCGATACATCTTGGATGGAATTGCAAAGCAGTTCGGTTTAAATCTTGTCATTATTGACAATGAAGATCCAGCGATTGCAACTCATGAACGGATCACAACAGATGTTCTAGCGCCTTACCTGAATGATGATGTTGCTCTTGTGACCCTTGAAGTAATTCAATACCGATCAGGTGCTCGATCAGATCTGAAATCAATTACCGATCAAGTCCGCGCAATTGGTGGATTAGTCGTTTGGGATGCTAGCCATGCCGTTGGAGCAATCGAGTTAAACCTTGATGCAAACGGTGTTGATCTTTGTGTTGGTTGTACATACAAGTATGGAAACTCAGGGCCTGGTTCACCTGCCTGGTTATATGTTTCAAAGCGTGTACAAAAAGAGCTACAGGTTCCAATTCAAGGTTGGTTCGCTCAAGATGCACAGTTTGAAATGGGACCGGTCTTTGAACGCTCTCAAACAATTCGTGGTTTCCAAATCGCAAGCCCATCTTTAATGGGTATCCGTTGTGTGCAGACAGCTTTCTCAATGATTAAAGAGGCTGGAATTGATGCAATTGCACACAAGGCTGCTGTTGGCACACAAATGATGATCGAACTTTACGATGAGTGGTTAGCTCCACTTGGAATTGAACTTAATACTTCTCGTGATCCAAAGGAGCGCGGCGGACATATTTCACTGGTACACCCAGATGCTGCACAGATCTGTGTCGCACTACGAACCATGACAAATGTGATTCCGGATTACCGCACACCTAATTCAATCCGTTTGGCGATCTCTCCCCTACCTACTTCCTATGTTGAGATCTGGGATGGCTTTGCCCGTATGCGTGATTTAGTGGCATCTGGCCGCTATAAAGAGGTTAAAGAAGGTGGTTCACGAGTCACATGAGCGAAAACTTTGATTCAGCACTTACATATACCTCATACCTTGCCGTTGATGAATTACTAAAACTTCAACGTCCGCTATCTACGGGACCAGAGCATGATGAAATGTTGTTCATCATCATTCACCAAACGTATGAGCTGTGGTTCAAGCAATTAATCCATGAGTTCCAAGAAGCGCAACGTGCATTGGAATCTGGTGATTCGCATTATTCATTAGCAATTCTAGGTCGCATTCGAACAATCCTGAAAGTTTGTGTCACTCAAATTGATATTTTGGAGACAATGACTCCATTGCAATTTAATGCTTTCCGCTCTTATCTTTCATCATCAAGTGGTTTTCAATCTGCGCAGTTCAGAATGGTTGAAGCGCTCTTAGGCCGCCGTGATTCAAAGATGGCAGGTCATTTACCGCCTGACATCCAAGAACAAATCAAGGTAATCACAGAAAAGAACTCGGTTTGGGATTCAACCCTTGTTTATCTTTCTAAGCGCGGGCATGCGATTCCAACCGATGTTTTAAATCGTGACAAATCACAAAGCTACAGCGCCAATGAAGCAGTGCAATCTGTCTTGCTTGATGTGCACCGCAATGATCCAGAATCTGCGATGGTGTGTGAACGCTTGGTAGATATCGATGAGGGTTTGCAGGAATGGCGCTATCGACACGTAAAGATGGTCGAAAGAACTATTGGTCACAAAATGGGTACTGGTGGATCAAGCGGAGTTGGTTATCTATCCAGTACTCTTTTCAATCCAACTTTTCCAGATCTATGGGAGATCCGTTCAAGTTTTTAGCGATAGTGATAAATGAGAATTGCGATGATTGAAAACACCGCACCACCTGCAACCAAGAAGTACTTAACCCAAGGCTTCATGCCTGTGCGTTCGGCAGCTTTGCTTGCCATTTGCTTGGTGTG
>JACCDX010999892.1_pt1 | contig 10091 bp, 22 predicted proteins | sample 7449681 | NCBI WGS metagenome assembly JACCDX01 (sample SAMN15323450, study PRJNA562643) | freshwater metagenome | isolation source: river surface water | place: USA:Blue River Watershed | collected 2017-08-18
ACGTTCGTTTTCAGAGTAAGTACACCATTCTAGATTAGATACTTTATTATTTGAAGGATTACCATCTATATGGTTTACACACGGCTTGTTTTCTGGGTTATTTAAAAAATACTCAGCTACAAGTCTATGCGTTTGAAATCTTTTCTGAATATTATTTTTACTAAGAGTTACCCTTCTGTAATTTATTCTATTCGCTTCTTGCTTTAATATCCTTTCCTTATAATTAGTTACCATTCCATTACTATAAATTATAGTACATTTTTTCTTTCTGACAACACCTAGATTAGATACTTCGTAATTTGGAAAATTATTTATTTCCTTCCATATCGCTTTCATAATTATCTATTTAGATTTTCCATATACCTCTTTGTATTTATAAGCTAAGTTGTTATTGCAAAACTCAATCTCTTCCGGTGTCAATGTCTTATAAAATACAGTGCGTCCACCGGTAAACTTCTTAGCCTTGATGCATGATTTTTCATTTAGATAATTCCTAAAAGACTTCTTGCATTCACGCAAGTAGAAAGGAAATAACGGTAGTCCATCGTACCTTTGATCAACAGACTTTATGCTTCCAAATTGCCATGATAGGTCGTCAATATGAACCTCATCCTTGATAGATACTTTATCTATCTTTAATAGCTCCTGAAACTTAGTCTTTATTTCTGCGGAAGGTTTGTTAAGTACAAACGCCACTTCTCTATAGTTTAAATGCATAGTTATTTATTTTTATATTCTATTAAAAATCCTACGAATACTAGTATGTTCATTCCAAACGAGGAGATAATCTCATGCAGGTCCCGATATACATTAATAGTTAAGTGCACGTGACCTACTACCCAGAACGGTATAGCTAGGTTACTTGCTATCCATACTATGGTGTATTTAAGAAACTTCTTCATCTTTAAACTGATTAAAAAATCTTTCTACGTTTTCAAGTTCAAGCTTGTATGTTTTATTTAATTGATCAATCCTGGATTTCTTAGCTTCTTCTATTGAATTAAAAATAGTTTTACACGTTAGCTTTATTGAAGTCTCTTCGTTACCTTCAAAGTCATATAACAATCCTTTAGGTATTTGTATTTTGTAGAATATATTAGGATTCAGATCGTCTTCTAATTCGACTCCTCTTATTAACCCTCTAAATATCTTATCCTTTCCATAACCGATAAACACTTCATCTCCAAGGTTAAACTTTTTTTGGTTTCTTAATGTACCTAAATAAACGTCGTAGCTGTTTTCAAATCGCGCCCTGTATATGTTATTTATATCCATGATTAATATTATTTAAATGAATCAGCTAATTCTATAATGCCCGCACGTATTGTTTCTTCACTAAACGTTGCTTGATATAATAAGCCCTTCATGAGATCAAGACATTCATCAATAGTTAAATCGTCCCCTTCAGTCTCTACTGAATATTTTTTGCCGTAACTTTCTAGTGTTAGTTTCATAGTTTTTTATTTAAAAATTTAGTTATAAAATCAGTATCTACGTTTACTGTATGTAGTTTAATCTCAAAATAATCATATAATTTTGATAACAAAAACATAATGCTTAGTGGAAGAATAAGAGAAAGTAAACATTCGCTTAAAAATAATTTTATAGTATAATGATATTTTTTAGCATCATAATAACAAACCGTAATAGCAATTATAGTAATTGCTAAGTATAATAGTATCCAAATCATAATCCTTTTTCTTTTTTATATTTTTCTAATAGTTCTTTTGTTGTTCCAATTCTACTTACATCAAACAACCACTCTGCAAACTCAATAGCGTAATCATCTGCTATTACTTCTAACTTATCAGCGGTTTCTGTTCTTAAACCATCAAATGGTTCACATAACTTTTCTTTTAGTGTCATCTGTATATTATTTATATTTCCATGATTTGTTATTAACTATCTTTCCTACTTGAGTTTGACTTATACCAAATAATTCCGCTAATTCTCTTTGCAAATAAATCCCCTTTGAGTTTTCTTTTTTTAAATTCTCAACTTCTAATCTACTAAGTTTAGACATGTAGTGAGTTTCCCCTGAATTTGCTAATCCATTTTTATAAGCATGTACTGAATTTTCTACTGGACTGCACCACTCTAAGTTATTCACTCTATTATCTGATTTGTCGCCATTTATATGATTAACTTGAGGTTTATTTTCTAGATTAGGAATATGTGATAGTGCTACTAATCTATGAATTTTCATTTGTTTTCTAACTCCGTCAATGTAAATATTTACAGTTAAGTATCCGTCTTTCTTTTTAATATTTTTCAATACATTACCGCGCTTACCTATTACATCTCCGTAATTACTTATGTAAAAATCTTTATATTTTTTAAATACCTTTTCCATAATATCAACTATATTTATTCACTATGTATTTATAAACCTCACTTAATTTTTCCTCAGCTTTTTGAACCGTTTTATATCTCATAGATCCAAGCACTTCAGTACTGGTATACTCGTTACCATTTTCTTTGTGCCAATCTTTACCACATGAGGATATACCTCCTCTTCTAATAGCTATACAGAACTGACCATCAATTGGTTTGATGTAAACCTGATAGTCAAGTTCTATACATTTCTTAGCATCAGAATAGGAGTTGTGGTTCATCCTTCTTAGGTTCTGGTTTAGCTACAAATTTTATCCAACGTCCGTTCATGTCACGGCCTTCTATTGGTTGTATTCCTGATACGAATACCCCATAAGAGTTAAGCCACTTATAGAATGTATTCCTAGATATGGTCATCTTGGCCTTCGGTGCAAAGTCAGGATTGTCCTGTATAAAGTCAACGTAAAGATCCTGCTTATAAATTACAGTATCCATCTTTAACTTATCACTATGCGCGTTACCGTCAATGAATCCACACCAATCAATGAACTCATGGCAAGTCTCGGCTGATAACTTTCTGATCTTCAAGTTGACGAACGTGCTCTTAACTAGTCCAGTGCTTAGATATAACTGTAAGTTAGTGATCATGTAATTGTCGAATCGGCACCACTCATCCTCATCCCACTCGCTAAACAATAACCTACCGAACTCTACTTGTGGCGTAAACTCCTTGGTATAGAACTGCTTAAACTCTAACTCCCACTTACGTCTCTCGAATGAGTTACCCTTACCCTTGATGGCGTAGTTGGTTGTGATGATAATCTTAGGTGACTTATCGAATGGTATCTTGATCGCGTCCTTGTTCTTCTTTTCAATTGTAATACCCTCTGTAATAACAGAGAACAATCTCTCAAAGTCAAAGTGCTTCTTGACGTCATCAAATGATAACACCTGTGTATCAACTGACATGGTCTGGTACGGGAATGAACTATCAAAGTTAAACCTCTTACCGTCAATGTATGCTGTATTCTTCATCTTAGATACAGCATTTACAAATATACCCTTACCAGTACCACCCTCAGGATTATCCGTGATGACCTCGTCATTCAAGATAACCGCTGGACAGTATGAGAAGTTCTTGTAACCGTGCAATAAGAATCCGATGGTACTCTCCATTGACCTGATTCTACTCTCATCACCACCCGAAATATTAGATATAAATACCTTGTAGTCACAGTCTGTAACCTCACAGATATCAAAGTCTCTATCGATCACTTGATCGCTCCATACATAACCGCCAAGGTCTAGGTAATCAATTACGTTTACCTTGTCCTTAGTTATATTAACGGCGCAGTTCTTATAGTATAGGTACGCATTGTCCTTGTCGTCCTCCATAAATGATACGTCAACAGACGAAAGAAGTGACAAGAAGTCATCCTTAAAGAAGCGCGTCTTATCAGCAAAATAATTGTAGATAGACAAATCATCCAATCCTTCGAGATACGTCAACACAAAGTCCTTAATCTCGTCGTCAGACGTGTGGTTGATTAAGTTATTAGTTACACGTACGAAGATTGAACTCTTGCTACCAGTTGGCGTGAATTTATAGAACCCATTGTCCTCTAGAAACTCCTTAAACAAGTAGTGAACGATACTGATCGATCCCTTGTCTGACTTGGTCCAGAACTTCTTAGCCGACTCGTCCTGATCGATTGTACTGATCACGGTGTCAATTGTATTCTCATCTAGTGCAGTAGTCATAAGTTCAGACTTGATGTCCTTCTTAGATACGCCTCGCTTGATCTTTTGTCTAACCTGAGCTAGCTTATCGTCGTCCTCGTAGAACTTTGTACCGTGCTTGCTCGTGTTTCTATACGCAGACTGAATAGCCGTGTTTATCTCGGACATTGGGAAGTCCTTAGCCTGGAACTGACTCATAACGTACTCAGCTAGTGACTGAGATATACCGTACTCATTGAACGCTGATGCTAAAATAAACACGTTGTTGTTACGCTCTCCGTCTACTAGTCCGTACTTTCTTGTCCACCATTTCATTAGGATCTCAACGATCTTATTCTCGTTGGTGATTGGTATGGTTGGTTGTGAGGTGAACTTCTCCTTCTCAACGTACTCATGCTCAGCTATCTCTGTCCATACATCCGAGTCCTCATTCACGTATACGGCTGGATCGTACGACTCATAACACACACGGGAAATATTCTTAGATGTCTTATCGAAGTAAGGCGAGTCAAAGTGTTTTTCTAATGCGTTAAAGTAATTCTTGTGATTTTCTGGATCCTTAGGTATCTTAACCAGTACCTTAAGTCCGTCGCCTGACGGTGATATAAATACAGAGTAGACATAGTTATCTGTAGATAGTATGTCCTTCTCGGTTCGCATTTCCTTAGCCGTAGCATACCCATCAAAGTCTAAACAAATAAATCCGCTATGATCAATAAGTGCTGTGTCCAGTCTTTTATTGAACGTACCAGAGAAGCATATCGCTGGTAGTGACTGCTTCATAATATTGCGCTGAGACTTATCCTTTTCTTTACGTATTTTTTCTACTAGTTCCTTAGAGTTACCATCCCTTGTACGTTCTAGTATCTTCTCGATTGGTCTAAAGAATGGCGTCTCGGTTTGTTTTATATTAGCAAATATTGTTACCATTGATTAAATTTTAAATTAAAAAGCCCCCGAACACTCGAGGGCTGATGAGTGTGATACGTCTAATTAAGGGATGTCGTTAACCGCGTCCTTCTTAATGTTCCATCCTTGGATAGAGTTAAAGTACTTAACTTCACCTGTAACTGGCGCGGTATATTCTCTGCCTTTAATATTTATACCAACTGTAACTTGATCACCCACCGAGTACTTATCTAATACAGCGCACTTGTCCTGATTGAACTCGATGCTAATATGCTGTACATATTGTTCATTTGTTGATACTACTACTTCTCTTTTTGAGAACTTATCGGATACTTGTTGTGTTGATCCAATGAACTTGATTTTTCCTGTGATTTCCATTTTATTTAATTTAATTGATTACGTATGATTTATTTCTTATTATTTTACTCATAGCCGCTTCGCTAATATTATAACGAATTGCTAACTCTTTGTTTGTTCTTCCTTTAGAATGTAAAAGTCTTATCTTAGCGACTTCATTATTTGAAAATTTAGACATATGATGATCTTCTCCTAAATTTGATTTTATTAAATCATTTTTATAAGCATGAATTATATTCTCAGAATTAGTACACCACTCTAGATTTTCTGCTCTATTATCAGATTTAATACCGTTGATGTGATTAACATACGATTTATTATTTGGATTCGGTATAAAAGACTTAGCTACTAATCTATGTATTCCAGTAGTAAATTTAACACAATCCATACTAAGACTAACTCTAATATATCCTTTCTTGTCTTTTTGCGGTTTTATTATTCTGCCTTTCTTTAGCCTTTTACCTCTTATAGAGTTATAATAATGATCTATGCTTTTAACATTACCCATATTAGATACATAATATACATTATTAAATCCGTCTATTATTTTCCAAGTTTCCATACTATAATTCTTCTTCAATAATGTAACTGTTGATGTCTGCCCATGCGTCCTTGCCAAAGAACTTGTTGTACTGATCCACTGCCGAGATAACCTTAACGCGTCCAGACTCTAAGAAGTCGTCGCTACACGTGAACTCCCCTAGCATGCCAGTTGTTTTGTCTATAACATAAAACACTAACGGCTTACCAAAGAACTCTTGGTATAGGTACGCTTGACTATCGTAGTTGTACTTCTTAGCGCTGTATCTAAAGTCTGAAATACTTGACGTCGTCTTGATGTCAATGATCATATCGTCTGTTACAATATCAGCCTTACCCTTCCACATAGCTCCATATATCTCCTTAACATTTGGCACCTCGAACTGATTACCAGCCTTGTAGATGTTATCGTAAAAGTGCAGGTTGCCCTTCATTACATTGACAAGGTTGTTAAGTTCCTCTACCTCAGGTCTAAGGATAAGTATACTAGCTCCAGACTCCTTGATCGCGTCCTTGTAGATATTCGTGTTACGGCTTGACGCGTCCACGATATTAAAGTTACCCAACTTCTCTGGCTCCAGCATTGCGGTGTGAAAGTAGCTACCTTCGATCATTGCCTTAGTAGTCTCTCCTCTTTGCTTAAAGTTCTTTGGATTGTTTAGTAAGTCTCCAATGTCTGAGTTAGACAAGAACTGCTTACCTAGATCACCGTAGTAGTCCGCGTCGTTTTTTAATTGTTCAATGATGTTAGTCGACATAATTTCCTAGTTCTTTTTTAGTTGCAGTAGATATTGTGTACTTAGACTGCAGGTTGTTAATAATACTAGCCAATCCTAGTTGCTTGTTTGCCTTAACGTACTCGATAACTCCAGCCCAGTTAGGTGACTCTGGTGTTAGTTCCGTCTTGGCATTAACTGGTGCTGATCCTTCTCCTACCGCTATGATCCTGTTGATCGCTAGTCCCTGAGCCTCTCCGATACGCCCCTTGTTAGGCTTAACGCTAAGTTCAATTGTAATGTTCTTCCATGCATCAACGTTACCAGACTTAACCGCGTTGTGTAGCATCTTACAGTTTCCTGAGTTAAGGATCATTGGCTTTGTTGGTCTACCCGAAGGTAACTTAGCTTCTTTAAAGTAGGCTACGTTCTTTAGCTCCTGCTTGGTTAGTTGTACCATCTTCTGCTCTACCCTGTCAACGGTGAGCTGTACTGGTCCGTCTAGTTCGTACGAACTCATGAACGGACTGTCGAATGCATCTTTCCAGTTTGTCATTTTATTTTAGATATTATTTGTTTTACTTCCTCTATTTTCTTAATGCAGTCCTTTACGTCCTCGCAGTTCTCTGTTCTTAAATCTAAGTACTTTCTAAGTGCTTGTTCTACAGTAAGATAGTACCACTTGTCGGTGTAAATAAAGTCCACCATCTTCCCGTCCTTCTCTCTTTGTCTTGGTGTAGCAAAGTTTAGTGTGGTGCCAACTCCGTCTGAGTTGATTGAATACTCTTCGTCTAATTTCATATCATTTAAGTTTTAAAATATTTCGTAATGTTCAAAAATTGTATTAGTGTAGTCTTCTAATTTATCAAGCGATTCTCTTGCAATTTTACATAATTTAGATAACTCTTCGTCTTTGTTGTCTTTATATCCGTAATTTTGAACCCAATAACCAAATCCTTCCGATTCAATCTCACTCCATAGTTGTTCTGCTTCTTCTTCCGATAGTTTAATATTTTTACTCATATCATTTAAGTTTTAAAATCTCTGTGTACTTGTTCATGATGTACAGCCTATGGCTCTTCATGGACTGGTAATGTTTCTGATTGTTCCTGTTGGTTAGCTCTAGTCTTATCTTGGACTGGATCCCGTTTAGCGACGAGTTATAGTTGAATATACACACGTTATACACGCCTAGTCTAAATCCAAAATCATAGAACACTTGGTACTGATGATCGTACACTTCGGTATACGAGTCTCCGATTATCTTGGTGTTGTATATCTTAATATCTCCGTCAGTATTTTCGATCTTTATACCCTTGTAGATATACGATACTGAGTACGGCGTGACTAGTCTTGTAGCTAGCGGGTCTGTACTTGCCTGATTAAATACTTCTTCTTTCATGTGGCAAATGTATCATTATAAATTATAAATTCCTAATTTTTTTCCCATTCTTTTTTGAGTTTTTCTTTAACACGTTTTAATTTTTCAGTGCAGTACACGTTGTCTGTGTTTTCTAGTATGGATACTATAGTCGAGATGTCTATTAGTATTCCCTCTTGCTCGTCTGTCATGGTTTTTTTTATGTAATTAATAAATAGTGCCTGATGAGTTTATATTTAACGTAATATCTGTATCTGTTGTATTAGATAGTATTTGTCTAACATATAAATCTGGATTGTTTATAACTGAATTACACTTGTCTATTGATGACTTAGCCCTGTCTAGTAACTCTTGTTTCATTTTGTTAAACCCTAATTCAAGCAACTCAGGTAATTCTAAAGAGCAATCTCCCCATCTAGCTATTAAAAATCTATTAACTTGCCAAGTGTAATTTTTTTCTTTAGCAGTATCTGATTGCCAATTCCATCCAATTAAAATAGGATCTGGATCTACATCGTTATACCATATATGAAAACCATTGAACATTTTATTGTCTTTAGCAAATTTATATACCTTAAGAACTTCTAATGGAATAGTTGATTTAACATAGTCTTCTGCATCAACTTTCATAGGGCAAATAGCTTTAAGTTGTTTTTCCATAGCATTATTTAAACTAACATAAACATTCGGAACATTTTTTTCTTCAACATTTAATTGTGTTCCAAATCCAAGTTCAAGAGCTAATTCATTATACTCAGCTAATTGAACTTCATCTAAAATTAGAGACTCGTTTTCAGGCTCTCTGTAAATTTTTACTTCCATAATTAAAATAATTGTTTTATTTGTTTTTTATCCATTCCTATCACACTCATCAGTGCGTTGTCCACATCGTTGTCGGTACTTAATATCCTGAACAGGATATGTACTTTCCTGTCCGTCAGTCTCTTACCTTTACTAAAAAGTTTTACGCGTGTCAGCGTTTCTTGGAACTTGTTGTGTTCGTCTGGGGTAGTCAAAGGTTCTCCTTGATCGTTTACCCATCTTCCTGCTTCTACTCTCATGTTATTTATTTATAAATTCATAAATTTGTTCGAATAAATATCCTGATAAATACGCTTCGCATTCATCATTCTCCCTGTCTAGTTCAGCCCCGCACCATAGATAAATATAATTTTTAATATGTACCACTTCGTGCGCAATACTACTGACGTATTTCTTGTCTACGAATGCTACGATTACTTGTCTAGGTATATTAGGATTTGTTATTGTAACAGCCCTTCCTTTAATTGGTTCTAAGTTATATTTCTTCTCAACATAAGACAAGTCCTTATCTAATATGATAGTTAAATCACACTCATAAATGGGTATTCTAATTGTTTTCTTTCTCATATCTTATTTGTTTTTAAATTGATTTATAAATCTTTCAATCATTACCCTTGAATTATACCCTAAAGCAATACCAACTCCATCATCATACTCTAAAATATATTCAAAAATATCAATTGCCTCACTATACTTATTCTTGTCTTGTTCTTGTTGCCATTTAGCACCAAATCTTGCAACTTGTAACAAGTGATGTAAATTATAACTTTTTAATATTGGATATTCTTCTTTAAAACATTTAAATGCTTCTTTAAGTGTTTCTTGTTTATTCATCTTTAATAAGTTTAATAGTCATTATCACAAATCCTACTACTGTTGCGGTTAGCGCCACGTTCAATATAAATTCCATATAACTATCCATATATTATTTGTTTTTAAATTGTTCAAACCATTCTTTAGGTTGTAATGGTAGTTTAAAAGTTTTTTCTACTGAACACATAAGCACGTAATCAGAATACAAAATAATTTCTTCCTCACTAAACTTTTTATTGCCTTGTTCTTGTTGCCATTTAACACCTCTAATAAAACCATTGTTAAAATAAGCATTTGCTCCTGCTTCATTATAGTTTCTTTCAGCAGCTTCTTCAAGCGTTTCTTGTTTAGGAATTTCCCATTTTTGAGGGTCTTTAATCATCACGCCTGAGGTAGATAAGAATTGATTTAAAGAATCTTGTTTAAAGGATTCTATTGCTTTATCAAGTTGGCCTATATTATTGTTTATAAACTCTACG
>JACCDX010050797.1_pt1 | contig 10090 bp, 9 predicted proteins | sample 7449681 | NCBI WGS metagenome assembly JACCDX01 (sample SAMN15323450, study PRJNA562643) | freshwater metagenome | isolation source: river surface water | place: USA:Blue River Watershed | collected 2017-08-18
CTCTCTCCAGGGAGCTTTGCAAACATCTCTTCGATGAGCTTGCGGAACTCCTCGGCATAGGCCTCCAACTCATTGAGTGGGGCTCCAACATCGGGGGCCTCAATCTCGGCTGTGCACCGATGCGGAGTCAGGAGATCGTCTCGCTTTCGCTTGAAAATTGCCAAGTCCAATGCGTTTGAAATTTCAGTGAACTTCTCATTGATTTCCTTGTCCGTGAGTCCACGCTTCCGTCCATCTGCAAGCATCGTCGGCCAGACCTTGTCGCACAAGTCCCAAAGGGAGTTTACAATCGTTCCACTAACGTCCATTTCGTGTTTGATGTATACAACCCCATTTTCAATGAAAACGACTTCCCTACCACCATGAACCTTTTTGCGTATCAATTCGCCCCCGACTGATATACTCATGCACTTGTTTTGCGGTTAGGTTAGCAACACAGACACCTATGTTTTTGTCATGATATACCACGTTCGAGAAGTATGGGTACCATCCGTCTGACCATACCATCCGGTCCTTAAACTCTTCAATTGGACACCGTCCGGTAATACGTTTAAACTCCTCAAGAATGCCCGTCTTGTCGGCTGCCTGAAACTCGTAGATTGTAGAGAATGCCTTCAGCGAAATATCCGGCCTTTCCCACGCTCCCTTCCCGTATTCCGGAACAGCGGCACCTTCAAATATGGGTGTCTCGGAAGCGCATTGACGTTTCATTTGATCCACATTTGCAGTGAACTCCGATGTGAATGACTGAATCTCAGTAAGACACGCTCCCATTGACGAATCCTCATATGACTCAGGCGCATCTTGGATTTTGCTCATATGTTCCATTTCTCTTTGAACTATACAAACCCATTTTCAATGAAAACGACTTCCTTTACCATGGACACAATCCGCAGCAAAGATGAAATGGTTCTCCAACGCCTCTCTGCCTTCTATGCGAATGAATCGCATCTGAATCGAGTCAAGACAATCGTGACCTCTAATTCACACATCAGTTTGCGTCTCCTGGATTGGCTGGTGACCAATTATGCAAAGAAGTACAACATCTCCTACATGACCACCACCAATCGGGACGTCAACATCTACCTCCGGTACAAGGCCAATCTGCGCGCCTACAGCAAAAAGATGTTTGACCCCTTCTGTCGCTGGAAGAAGATTCAGTTCATGGGAATGAATACCACCGTGGGACAGCTGAACTTCTTTCACTGGGTGTTGGAGGACGAGGTGCTGGATTATCTGGAAGCCAATTTCGAGGCCGTGCAAAAGGACATGGATGAGTGCTCGACAAGCATTCAGCCAACAGAGACTGGACGTCGCAAGCGCCATGAACTTTCCCGTTCTGCAACCAAGTCCGTTTGTTATGCAGCGTTTACCGTGTCCGTAAAATTTGAGTAGGAAACACAATGTATTCGATTCTCAAGCCCGACTTTGTGTATGACGATGTATCGGGAGACATCACCGAGACCGACATCGATGTTGTGTCGGATCTCTGGACGATGGATGGACGCAATGTGTATCGCGGATCGCGCGATCCTCGGTACACACACGCAAATGTGTATTGGTTGTACGATGAAGACCTTCAACGTGTCGGATGTTCCGAACACGATATCCAAGATCATGCTGTGTTTCATCTCTTGTGGTTTGGAGACAACGACTTCTCGACTCTGCTGCAAGAGGAATGGAAACCGGATGGACATTTGTGGAGCAAGCTTCCCCAGCGAACCTTTGATCGGTTCGTCAACGAAGGCTGGACAGATCCCGTGTCGATTCTGGAGCAATGCCTGTCGGGACCCACTCGCATTGTGAGCCCAGACATTCTCATGCGTCCACCGCTGGTATACTCCTGCTCCAAGTGCGGCCGCAAGTCGTTGTCCCCATTGAAAAATTGTTTGGGGAGCACATCGGCTCCATTGGACTACCCATCGCGGGAGTCAGTTGTCTTTGTTGATTTTGATTTGGTTACCTACATTCCACCTCTTGGTTCATCTGTCTGGTCTAGGATGGGGCTGCCGTGCGACGCTTCCCCTTCGCAGCAGCAGGTGCAGGAGCCGGCGCAGGAGCCTCTACAATCTGTGGAATCGACACCGCCTCCTCAGGAACCTCCTCATCCAGCGCCTCTGGCTGAATCCCACCTCCCAGTGAACGAGTCAGTGTGAAGGCAGGAGGAGGGAGATTCGAGAGACCAGGAGCCTCCTGATCAATCTCGTCTGCGAACACCTGTGCAGCCGAGATCCTCTGCGGAGGAGCAACCCGGGCATACGTAATGCGCCAGGTCACACCCCAGCCCTGACCAGACACGTAGATGCTGGGGGCAACCACCAGCGACGCCTCACAGCGCTTGGGGAAGACAGTTGGGAGGTTGTCGAGGTCAATTGCGATCGGCTTTCCGTCTGAGCCAACAACATCCATGCTGACCTCTCCGTTGTAGACAGGAACCTTCATGCGGAAGCTGGGAGGGTACTTTCCAGAGGGAACCCAGGCTCCATCCACCTTCTCCACGCTGGGAGAGATGAACTGCTTCATCGTGTCGAGCAACACATCGCGGCTCCTTGCCTTGTTGAACCACTTCACACTCTGTGTCGTGGCGGTCTGCAAGAGCTTCTCCTGAAGGTCAAGCAGGAAGTTATACAGAAGTCCGAACTCACCGGTGTCCGAGCCCGCACGCTCCTTCGCATACGGGTCACATCCCTTGAGGGTCAGAGACATCTGGTAGGTGGTTCCACTCTCATTCTCCTTAATATTCACGCCCATCGGATACATCGCCTTGGGAACACGGATCTGAAGGTTCTGGCCATTGTACTTGATCGGGATGGCCTTTCCGCCCTTTGCATTGGTGCGGATATCGCCGAACGATACCTTGTTGATATCGAGATTCATTGCAGAAACAATCGCAGGAGTACTCATCTTGTTGTGGGTATCTTCTATGCTGTAAGCAAACTGTAAATCCGTTTCCGGAGCATGGAATCAAATTACTTTCGGAAATCTCCCCACGATACTTCAAATGAAATTGTGTGCAGCGGTTCGGCGGAAGGGGAGTACTGACCAGTGTTCGTCCAAGGCGCTCCCTGGGTGCACGCTGTGTTTGTCGCACATTCGACGTCGCAATGTTGTCTTGTGGAATGTCGCAAATACAATCCACTTTCATCGAGTCAGCAAACTGCAAGCCCTCGTCCGAGGCTGGTTGCTTCGGCGTCGATTGGCGTTGGCGGGTCCTGGAGTTCTGTGTCGAACTGGTCTTGCAAATGAAGAAGATCTCGGGACGTGTGACGTTGCGTCGCGAGAATATCCCCTGGACTATTTTGCATTTGAAGAAGCTGGCAAGATCTGGTGGTTTCATTTTCCAACCCTCTGGCGATGGGCGTGTCGAAGCACTCGTCCTGTGAATCCGTATACGAAGGTTCCTCTGAGTTCCGACACGACAACACGATTGCGTGCAATGTGGCGGTACAAGGCAGTTTCCTCCGAACCCACCGATGCGTCATTGGAGGAACGCATGCGGCTTCGTCTAAACATCCTGTCGCAATTGTTTCACGACAATGGGTTTGAAGATATATCGCCCACGCTCTTTTTAAAATTGTCACGGTCGGATTGGGTTGCCTTGTTTCGATTGATTCGCGATGATCTAGAGATTTCCTTGCCGCCCCATCATCGACTCAATGCGCAGCGCTATTTGAATTACATAGAGGAGGTTGGACATCCGCTTCCGACCCTCCAGTATCGAAATCAGGCCTCTCGTATTTTGTTCATGATGTTGATGCAGCCCAAAGATCCCTACATCCTCGTCTACACGACCATTGCCGCATTGCGCAGGCTCTAAAAACGGATTCGTGAATCGCAGACAAATCCAGAAACCCCAAGATGAATATCTTCGTACTCAGTCTCTGCGCCAAGTGTGCAGCCGAGATGCACTGCGACAAGCACGTCGTGAAAATGATTCTCGAAACAGCTCAGCTTCTGTATTCAGCCCATCATCTGGTGGGAACACAGAATCTTCCCGAGGGAGCGTACAAGAAGACCCATGCGAACCATCCCTGTGCCATTTGGGTTCGTGAGAGTGTATCCAACTACAAATGGCTGGCGGAGCTTGGCTGGTGGCTCTGCAAAGAGTATCAATATCGCTACGGGGAGCACAAGACCCACAAGACCGAACGTCACATCGTCTGGCTCAAAGCCAACGTGCCCGAGCTTCCTCCTGTCCCTCAAACTCCCTTTCGGCAAGCGATGCCGGATGACTACAAGCACAGTGACCCCGTCACAGCCTATCAGACCTACTATCGTGAATCCAAACTCGGCGATCGAGGAATTGTGAACTACACTCGACGTGCGTGGCCGAGGTTCCTAGCGGAGCAGTGTACAGACCCACGGATCGGCAACGACTGAATCACTGCCGGGATGGTTGTAATTGAAGGCGGGGTTGCTTTCTTCTTGAAACACGTAATGGACAATTGAATGCTGCAAACAGGTCTGATGGAAGAAGGTTTCGGAGTTGAACGAAAATGGTTTTTTTGAATCGTAGAGTCCGTAGGAGAATACCATGGGTCCAAACACATCAAAGAGATCCCGACTGCAGAACCACACCTGTTCGGGACCAAGTGTCCATACAGTTCGAGGCGACAACGGAGTTCCCCACGGGCTTTCGTAATTCCCAGGTGTCGTCCGAGTGTTGAGTGTCCGAATCCGAAAGGACCCCATGCTGCGAGCTTGGGCTTCCGACTCAAACTCGTGTCCAATGAAGGATTCCAAGCGGATGGGTTCCGTCAAGAGCATGTCGAGGCGTGCACGAACACAGGTATCAAAGCGAACTCCATGTGATCGCTCGTACTCGAGGAGACGACAGTAGGCTTTCCAGAGTTGATAGTACTGAACGACAGTCCCACTCTCGCGAACATAGTCAATGTTCCACGGAACTCCGTTGTCGGCCTGCCGACTTCGCTCAAAAACCTCCTCCGACACTCCTGGACGCCCTCGAAGCATTGCAAGAATCGCATCAAACTCTGGAGTTCGAAAGGAGGACCGAATGTCCAGTCCACCAATTTCGTATCCGTCCAGGTGCTTGAGAATCTCCGCAGAGTCTCCTTCGCAGGCAAAGAAGAGGGTCACGTTGTTGGGGTCAAGAAGGTTCTTTCGAAGCAAAGACGCCACTCGGGCCAAGGAGCGCACCTGTCCAGTGAAGAGGATCGCCGTTCGCATTTGACTCTCTCATGTTGCGGTTGCGTAATTGATTTACATGACCGCCATGGGTAAGGAGTATACCAACGCGTTAGAAATGTCCTCCTCTTCCTCTGCTGTTAAGTCAAACAAGATGCCCGCCGACAAGAAGTCTGCCCCCAAGAAGACCGAGACCCCTGCCCCCGCTGCCGTGACCCCTGCTCCTGCTACCCCCGCCAAGAAGGCCGCTGCCCCCAAGAAGGAGAAGGCCTCCACCGCCAAGGTCGAGGTTGTGATCCCCACCGTCTCTGCCCCCACCACCGGTGCTGTTGCCGTGCAGTCCTCCGAGGCCCTCCTCGCCTCCCTCACCGAGCAGCTCAAGGCGCTCTCCACCGACTTCACCGCCAAGGTTCGTGAGGCTGTCCGCGCCACCCAGGAGGCCGCCAAGGCCGCCAAGAAGGAGGCCCGCGACTCCAAGAAGAAGCGCAAGATCAACCCCGCCGACATGACCCCCGAGCAGAAGGCCGCCTGGGAGGCTCGCCGTGCGAACAATGCCTTCCTCAAGGAGAAGGCGCTCTCTGACGAGCTCTGCGGCTTCATGGGCATCGCCAAGGGCTCCAAGCGCTCTCAGACGCAGGTGACCAAGTACATCTCCGACTACGTCAAGAGCCACAACTGCTTCGACCCCAACTTCAAGCGCCGCATCCTCCCCAACGCTGCGCTCGCCAAGCTCCTCAAGGTCGACGACAAGACCGAGGTCACCTACCTCAACCTCCAGAAGTTCCTCAAGGTGCACTTCACCAAGGCGTAAATAAATCAAAACAAACACAAGACGACAATGGGTGTGGTGGAAAATCAATCTGGAGCTCCAGAGTGATTTTTCATGCGTATCAACAATGTTGAGGCGCCCCGAACGAAAGCGAACGCCAGCCCTTCTTCCAAGCGATGTGGCTCCTTCGCTTGCATCGAAAGCCAAATCTGTGGTTCGTTGCGAAGAGCCGTGGACCAAGGGAGTGGCTGCAAAACCAGCAAGCGAATATCCAGTGTGGATGAAGCCGTCCAAGAACTGCGCAATCCCCGTCGACGGAAAGTATGCGCACGTGTCTCCTCCTGCCGACCAATCGAATCTGGAAACCTACATTCGCGAGGTGGAACGTGTGGACAATGCCGAAGGATTCCGCAACAAAACAGGCGTTTACACCTGGATTCTGTATCGCACAGCGAACGATCCGACGCTGAAGTTCGCAGCGGCTCGTGTGAATTCTGTAATTGAGTTGGGGACACTCCATCATGCATTGGCTCGGGGAACCCAAGCAGTCACTGTGCACGGAGCGGGAGAACTCAAAAAGCGTGATGCGGCCATGCACGCCATTCTTGTGAATTTTCAGTCAGGGTCCTTCATGGAAAAGTGGATTCTTCCCGAGGACACGTGTACGCTCCCCGAAATGGAACGCTTTCTGCTTGGGAAGCTGCGAGAAGTGCTCAAGGGACTTCGTGTCGAGACCCCCCGCAAGGCGTCGTTTATTACTGACGAGTTGACGCCTCCAACAATGGAGGAACTCCGATCGTACGCTGCTCGTGGCTTCAAGGTGTGTTTGTACGACACGGCTGCGGACTGCAAAACGAAACGGGGAACCTGCGAAACTCCTCTCACTGGAGAAACAATGAAGGGAGGAAAGATTATTGGAATCGCATATGATGGTGCAGAAGTTCCAGTTACTGACCAGCGGGCAGTGAAGTGGTTCGATACAAATACATACAAACAGCTGACGAAGGAGCAAGCGCTTGGACTGAAACTGGGACAGGAGAATACCGTTGGAAAAGAGACGAAATCCACCGCAGTTCCCCCCAGCTCTCCTCTGCGACCTTCCAATAAGTCAAACGCAGTCGGTCTTGGTCGCAGGACTCGTCGTCTGCGACGCAAGAGTCGCAGGGTTACAAGGAAGTCAAAATAACTTCATGCGGCATTTCTAGATAGAGAACTGTACTAAAAAATGGAGACAACCGAGCATCCAACACAAGTGCCCGCTGCTTGTCGTTGTCGCGTAATGTTTTGACCATTCGTTTCAGGACTTCTTCTTTCGTCACAATTGGCTTTACACGGATCTTGCAATCCCCTTTGTGCCATCCGCACAAGGTGGATTTGTTGCACGTGTCTTTGGCCTTGTATTGTCCACACGGTGTCCGCACCTTGTTCACAAACTCAATGGGACTCTTGGTCATGTCCGTATACGCTTTGTCGTCAAACCATGCCTTGAGGGCTTGGTACAAGGTAGAGGCCCGTGTTTCGATTGCAGTTCGCAGCGTTCCGTACTCATCCAACTGAAGATCCTTGGAAAGTGAGAACAACAGAAACTCATAGAGTTCAGAGGAATACATCGTCTTGGACGCAAAGGCCTTGTCGGCTTCATTGGGGGATCCATCCACAAGGGTCGACTCGCTTGCAGCTCGAACGGTTTCCACGACTTCAGTGGGAGGTGCAGGGGTGTCTGACTCTTCGGGCTGAATGGGAATGCGGAATCCAGACGCAACCTCCAATTCCACAATCTTGCCTGCGATGTTTTGATGCTCGCGAACCAACTTGTATCCAGGATGGTTTGCTGACGCCAACAAGGCTCGTTGGTCGGCTCCTGTTGGAATGTCTGTATCTGCAAGACTCGCATAATCCTTCAGAGGAGTCACAGACGCAGGAAGTGCCTTCGATGTCGGAAGAATGGGAAGCAGTGCCTTGCCTGGAACAAGAACGGCCTGGACCCGTTCGAATGGATCCAAAATTGTGGTATACTGCGCAAATCCAGCACGCCGGAGTTCATCGACAGCCGCATCAAACGTAGGAACTCCCACTGCACACGATTCTTTGTGAAGGGCATTCAGCTCTGGCCATGTCGTTGTTCCAAAGGGAGGACTGCGAAGATTCACAACGTAGTCAGTTGTGTAATTCTTGCCGATGCGTCGACGCCGAACCATTCCCAAGACATCGTTTCCAATCACTGCGATCGTTCGACTGTTGGCTCCGACCGTGTCCGACCAGAAGCCACACGACACTTGGAATGAAACTGGATCGATGAGGATGACCTCACATTCCAGGAAGGTTGTGACGTATTCAAGCTCTTGGTGCGTCGTGAGTGTTCCATCCTTGTAGGCCGCATCAATGCCTGCGACAATTCGGTCGAGTTGCGTTCCCACGCCCTCCTGGGACGGTCTCCAGGTCCGAACGAAGGAACACTTCAACAGTTTGTCACGAGCGTCAGCAGGTGATGGAATCTTTGTCGATGGACTTTCGAACAAAATCGGCAATGTCTTGGAGGGACGCTGCAGTCCAATGCGGAACGCATCCGACTCTTCGAATATGAGATAATTGTCCTTGACGGTCTTTGCATAGGATGTCTTGACACGAAGGCGTTGGGCCAGTTCGTCGGAAAGATACGCAAATCGAAGCCCTTGAATTCCCGTCGTCAAATTCACGTCCTCACGAAGAATGTACAGGTCTTCCTTCTTGGTCAGAACCCCTGTTTGTGACCGGGGAGTCAGGTAGCAGCACGGGACTTTCTTTTTGTTGATCGTGGACTCTTTCTTCATGAAATCTGGGTACTTCATTGCTGCATCGCGACGAATCACAGTGAACTCCTTGGGATCATCCGTGTCGCCCTGTCGGACTTTGCCGTCACACACAGGACAGTGCTGCTCACCATCCTCTCCCGTCTTGAGCTGCTCCTCCCGCAATGGGAGTTCATCACGAATGCACCAGAAGGGAGGACAGATCGCAACACCATCCCCCGTTTCCAATTCAAGTTTCTCGGACTCTGGTGCGTCGTTGTAATTGTACTCGGGAGGAATGCGGGCTTGATCTGTGGTCGACAGCACAACAACCTGCTGGCGCTTCTCACATTTCTTGGGATAGAACGTTTGATCGAATGTATCTGGATCGTTCGCTTTCAGACGATCGTTGAAATAGGTCTGTGTGGTTGGAGCTTTCTTTGACACACGCATCTTTCGAGGTTTGGGAGGAGGTGCTGCGTTGGACGTTCCTTGTTCGGCTTCACTTGGAGGAGCTTCATCGGCTCCCAACATGGCCAACAACTCCAGATCCAAATCGGCCTCGTCTTCCCGAATCTCTTGCTGCGGAATGACGACCTGGGGAGCAACCTCTTCCAACCGACGAGGGCACACATCGTTCACCGCAGCCGAATCGGTGGTCAGAATGTACCGCAAGAGGTCTGCATACTTCAGCATCCGTTCTGGATTCGTGACAAATCGCAGGATGACTTCTTTGTTGGTGAACTTGAGAGTTGGATAAGCACGAAGCGCCCGTTCAAAATTGACGTCATCCGACATCTCTTCAATTGCAATCATTCGTTCTCGGGCATCCTCCACGGAAATCGAGAGCTCGTCTGCAAGGTATTCGGGCGTCTGCAGGGCAGTCTCTTGATTGAGTGCTTGGTAGGCCTGAAGCAGTGGTGGGGGGATGTCTCCTCCCGGCTGTTCCGCTCGCAGAACACGGAACGCATCCTTTTGCACGCTAAAGATTGACTGCAGGCACGCAAAGCGGCGCATGTCGAATTCGGCAATGTCGGACTTGTAGGTCGCAATCAAGGAGAGTTCCGACAATTCCCAGCGCGAGACATCCAGATCAGACGACTCCACAAACGGCAGCAGAGCATCAAAGGTGTCCATCCACTCTCGCATCTTCGCTTGGAGGTCGTCCAAGGAGGCCTTGGATGTCTTCTCCCGACGAACATCCACGGTAATTTCAACGTCGGACACAGAGATTCGATCAAAGTGGGTTGTCGACGTTCCGCGATACATCAGAAGCGTTGGACGACGACGCTGAGGCTGTGTCTTTGCATACCATACTTTGAAGAAGCCTGTGTTCAATTTGGGAACCTTTGTCTTGGGATCCTCCACATAAAACTTGTGCCGGACTCCATCGGTCTTGGACGTA
>JACCDX010123442.1_pt1 | contig 10090 bp, 3 predicted proteins | sample 7449681 | NCBI WGS metagenome assembly JACCDX01 (sample SAMN15323450, study PRJNA562643) | freshwater metagenome | isolation source: river surface water | place: USA:Blue River Watershed | collected 2017-08-18
CAAGTATCTGTATGATCTCTTGGATAAAAATATAAGCAAAAAGCTGAAGGGAGAACGAAGAGCTCAAGAAGAAACAAAATTATTAGCCAAGAAATTTTCAGGACGCTTGATTATCATTGATGAAGCCCACAATCTTCGTGATCTCAAAGAAACCGACGGAGATAATTTGGATGCTCCCTACGGAGAAAAGGAGCTGAGCGAAGCTAAGGCCGCCCGACGTCTGACCCCCTATCTGCGTAAGCTTTTGGATTCCGCCGAGGGTACGAAGTTACTTTTACTGACCGCTACACCGATGTACAATTCCTACCGTGAAATTATTCCTCTTCTCAATTTTTTACTGATCAACGATAAAAAGAAACCGTTGGATGAAGGGGATATTTTTAACTCCGATGGAAGTTTCACGCCGAACGGTGAAGCGATGCTGGGTAAGGTAGCCAGTGCCTATATTAGTTTCATGAGAGGAGAAAATCCTCTTTCTTTTCCTATCCGTTTAGATCCTGAAGGTCTTCCTCGCGTCACTACATGGCCCCACAAAGATCCCCAAGGAAGATTCATAGAAGAAGATGAGGATGAAGAATACAATATTCGTAATCAATTGGTCAAGCTTCCCTTCATTCCCTGCGAGTTTGATGCGTTCGGCTTAAGAGATTATCGTGCGGCCGTGGCCGAAATTCTCCGAAAATACGGAACGACTCTAGCGGCGATCGATGGTATGGTCCAGGCGGGCAACTTTATTTTTCCCTTAGCGGCCGCTAAGACACCCCTTGAACGCATTCGTGACGATGGCTTCAATAACACCTTTCTTGAAGAAAAACAAATCACGAAGGATAAACAAGGATCCAATCGTGTCTATAAACTGCGGCCCGGTATTCCCACGAACTGGCTCTACGCGGAAGAAATTGGAAAGTATTCACCGAAGACCGCTTTATTGCTGAAACGAATCCAATCGGCCCAGGGAGTATGCTTTGTCTACAGTCGCTTCGTGATTTCGGGAGCATTGACCATTGCGTTAGCTTTGGAGGCCAACGGCTATACCCTGGAGGGACGGGATAACAACTATTTGGCAGGAGTCCCTTTGGCTCCTGGTGGTCGTCAATGTGCTCTATGCTATAGAAAAGAAGAACAACATGTCTTGGAAGAAGGTCCTTACCAAGAAGCTAAACAAAGACTCAATACATTACAAGCCGCAGAAGAACAAGATTTCAATGCCATTGAAGAAGCCAATGCGGCTTTACAAGCCGCGAGTGAATCGGGATTGGATCACACCTTCGTTCCAGCCAAATATGTTCTGCTGACGGGTCGTGACGATTTAACACCGAGCAACAAACTCAACATTGATCGAGCCAGAGCAGATTCTAATCTTTATGGTGAGGATGTCAAAGTAGTGATCGGTTCCCAAGTCGCTTCTGAAGGTATTGACTTGCGTTTTATCCGTGAATCCTTCGTCTTCGACAGCTGGTTTCACTTGAGTAAACTGGAACAAGTCATCGGTCGTGCGATTCGTATGTGTAGCCATGCTCTCTTGGACCCCCTGGATCGTAACTGTACGATTAATCTGCTTTTAACCGTTTTTCCAAATACGCAAGATCAAGAAACCATGGACATGTACCAGTATAGACAAGCCTTTGAAAAAGCCAAACAAGTGGGAATGATTACTCGTGTTCTGAAACAGCATGCCCTGGATTGTAATTTGAACCATGAAGCCGTGATGATCACCCAATTAGACACTATTGAAATGCGCGATGGTCAGGGAAAGATAAGGCCCGCAGTCGATATTAACGATACCAAATTTACCAGCTTGTGCGATTATTTGGACACGTGCGACTACAAATGTTCCGTTGAAGTTCCGATTGATTTAGGGGCCACCGACGAAAGCACCTACGATTATTATTCCGCTCGCTGGAGAGAATCCCAAATTAAAAATATTTTAAGACAGATCTTTACCAAACAAACTTACTACCAATTTGATGACCTGGAGGAATTGATGGCCGAGTTCGGTATCCCTCGGGTAGCCTTAGCGTCGATCCTGGCCGGCATCGTCGGCAATCGTGGCTTCCGCATACAGGTCAAAGGGGTAGATGGTTATATTATCTACAAGAATAAATTATACTTGTTCCAACCTGAAGTCTATAAAGATACCTTTGTTCCACTCGCCATACGCAGCTCCGATTTTCCCGTGAAACAAGATTCCTACGAGCCCATGCCCATAGCTTTCCAACGTCCGATGAAGAAACCTAATGTTACTACAATTACAGAGGAAACAATAGCCGAACAAGAAGAATCCGATACCGCACAAGAAGTAAGAGGTGATTATAAAGCCTTTTGGTCGGCGATGATGGCTTTCTTAGAAACGATAAAAAAGGGAAAAGTTTCTGAACCCAAGTCCAAGAAACATACGCTCTCCGCAGCCGTTTCCACTGCTCTATTACAACGATATAGCTCCAATAAAAAGAGTTACGATCGTGCTTATAACTCCTTAAGTATGGTAGTACGTCTTTATGAAGATATTAAAGGAAACGCTGGCTGGCGTAACGCATTAACCATGGCCACCGCCAAGTTTATTTGGGATGAATTTTTAAATAATGAAGAACAATACCGTTTATATCAAGAAATGAAAGATACAAATGACAGCATATTACCCTTCGTATGGCAGGAACATATTGTCAGTAATGAAGGTGTAGTAGGATTCCGAAGATTAAATCCGTTGACAGGAAAAATAGAATACATATGTGATGGTCAAAAATGTACTCCTGTCGCCATTGCTCTCTTAGAAAAAGATCCAGAAGACGAAGTAAAAACCCAAAGAGCCAATACAGAAACCGCAGGACTCATTTATGGTACGTTAAATTATAAAAACGGAACCTTTGTCTTCAAAACCAATATTCCCGTACCTCCTAGTTCGGATAACAAAGTAGAAAAACAAGAGCCTGGACAAGAATGCGCTAACGTGAGTAACATGTCTCCTCACTATAAATTGTTGGAGGACATTGGTAAAATAACCGCCACTCCTCTGGGAACCAAGCTTGGCCTTACCATGGACCAAATGTTTGATGCTCCTGCCCCCCGATCCTTCCGAAATTCTGTGCGTGCCTGTGCTCTTACCGATATTGTTCTCCGTTTCTTGGATGAACTCTTATTAAATGATAAACGATGGTTTTACAGACCCTTAGCTTCTTACTATACTGGTCATAAAGGACGCTTAAGAAAGGAAAAAACTTCTGGAAAAAAGAAAGCGGAATAAACGATAATTGAGCCTAAGCAAAATTGAAGGCAATTAAGCAGAGTAAGTAGGTAAGGCCATGTCTATCGAAACATCTGTCGTTTTTGAAGAAAAAGTAGCTCTTACTGCTCGTGATTTTGGAAATCCTAAAATCAATATCCAAAAGATGATTTTAGGAAAACTAGCACAAAAGTTGGAATCCAAGTGTTCTGTTCATGGATGGGTCCGACCAAAAACCTTACGTATTCTTTCCCGATCCATGGGCTACGTGGAAAAAGGGCGCTTCACAGGAGATATTGTCTTCCATGTACAAGCGGAAGGACGTGTTTTCAATCCTCCTTCAGGAGCTGAAGTCGTTGGAACCGTCACAGGCAACAATAAAATGGGTATGTACGTGAATGTGGAAGATGCTATTAAAGTGATTCTTCCTCGTGATTTACATATTGGAGAAGAATATGCCGACTTCCACAATACACAAATCGGTGAAAAAGTACGCCTTGAAATTAAAAAATCCCGTTTTCAAGTCAATGATGAGTTTATCCTAAGTGTGGGATTATTCCTTGGTAAAGTGGGAAAAGATTATGTAGCCCCCGTTCGCGAAATAGTAGAAGAAATGAATGAATCCGATACTTTACTTGCGGAGGAGGCGAAAAAACGCCTTGAAACCTTTAAACAAACCGAACGAGAAATTCAAGAAGGCAAGGTTCAACGTATTAAAAATATTCTTGGTACTGATGAATCCTTACGGCAAGAAGAAGAACTTCCACCCCTTGAAAAAATAAATCAAACGAATAATCTTAAGCGCCTGGAGCTTATCGAGTCGCGTAAGCCTCTTCCTCCCCGTGTAGACACCCGTTTTGAACCCGAAACATCTGGCGAACCCCTATATATCGGTGGAGAGGATAAAACCTACGATATGTTCTTACCAAATTATATGCGTCCTTTTACTGTTTCGGGTAGGGTCTGGCCATCGGTAGAACATTATTACGAAGCCAAGAAATTTGTGGATGACGATGAATATCAAGAAAAAATTCGTGCGCAACCTACCGCTGCCTTGGCAAGTCGCTTAGGACAAAAGCCTGAAGAGGGACGTCAAATCCGCGAGGATTGGAATTCTGTTCAAGAAGATATGATGTACGATGCTTACCGAGCCCAGTTCCGCCAACATAAAGATATGATGGAGGCTCTTAAATCTACGGATCCTCGTCCTTTAATCTATAAATCCGACACGGATCCTTATTGGGGGAATGGCATTACAGGGAAAGGTAAAAATCGTCTGGGTTATCTTCTTATGAAGCTCCGGTCTATGGGAGAATCCACTATGGAAAATATTGACTAAATGCGGATAAAGAACTTATGAAAATGAATAAAAAAGAAAAAGAATGAGCGTCTCTGCCAACGGTTTAACGAATCAGGAATATGATGAACGCAAACAATTTTTAGATGAACTGAAGAAACTCGTCAAATCTGAACAAGAACAAATTTTTATGATACTGAAAAAGTACAAAGTAGATTACAGTGAAAACAGTAACGGTGTTTTTTTTGATTTATCCAAGGTTTCCCAGGCTCCTTTTGAAGAGATGAAAAAATTTTTAGTGTTTTGTCAAGCCAATCGATCGGAGTTTGAAGCGAGGGATAGAGAAATGGAGATCTCCCGTATGAACCTGGGCGAAACCACCTTCGGGTAGCGCAGCAGGTTGTAGCGAAACAGGTTGTAGCGCAGCAGGTTTTAGCGCAGCATCCTAAAGCTCCGTCACTAGAATACAAATAGAAGCATGGCAGCGCTATTTCCTAAACTTTACGATATCATTGACCGTCATCCAAATAAAGATAAAACCCTCCGTTGGAGTTCTCTCACCCCAACGCAAGGTTCAGGCGAACAATGGGATATCTTTGAAATGAAGCCTCTGGATCCTCCCGGTTCTCTGTCAGGACTTTTGTTTCAACAAGATAATCTTTACGAAATGGCTACGCCAGCCCTCCGTCGTCAGCTCCTTACCGAACATTTATTAGTCCTTCATCAACGGGTGGATAAAGAACTTGTGGGAAGACGATTCCCACGAAAAAAAATACAAGATATTCTTTCGGGACAACTTGCTCTCCATTCCCCTCAACATTCTCCACTTCTGGATGAAGTGCTTTGTGAGCTTTTTCAAGTTCAAAAAGTACTTTTACATCGCAAAAGTAAAACGATTCATTTTTTTCCACCGGATCTTCGTGTCTGGAAAGCCGATCGTCCTATCGTTTTTGGTGAAGAGGAAGGATCCTGGGTTCTTAGACCTGCTATAAATAAATCCTTTCTACTCTGGCTTCAAGAAAAAGAAGATCAATCGTGGAAACTTCTTTGGCCTACGGCGGAAGGAAAATTGGAAGATATGAAAGCTACTTTGGAACAACGTCAATTATCGGTGAATCCTGTTCTAGTAAATACAAAAGTAAAAAAGGAGGATTATGCTCGTGTTCTGGGACGGAGTGACGCTATTCGTGTTCTCAGTGATCTAGATTTGAAAATCGAATCCTATGGAACCAACTAAGTAAAATTGGATCCACCCTAAGGAGAAGTTCAGGTTAAAAAATAGAGATCCGATGGAACTAAAGTCTGCTGAAATAGACTCTTTAAAAAATCTCCTAAATTCCTGGCTGGATAACGATAACCAGGAATTAGAGGCAACATTTGGAGAAAAAGGTCAAGTAGACAATAGTCGTTTTCTGGCTGTTGCTCAACGCTTACGGGGAAAAGGATTTACAGCCATTCCTCAAGAAGAGTATTTGACTATTTCTCTACAAAACAATCTCCGGTTTACCATTCAAGGAAGTGAAATTATCGAAGACTATTGTCGTGATGAAGATATTGCGGGTAAAGCGGCTATTGTCATATTGAAGGATAAAGTGGGAACAGAAGAAAGTAAAGACTCTATTATGCTCAGTGAATATGATGTTAAAGTAAAATTACGTCGTGAATTGGTTTTGGATATGGAGGATCCGCGGGTAAAAGCGGCCATGCTCAGTTGGTCCCAACAAAGCAAATATTTTCGTCTGATCCGTCGGTGGAGCTTTGAAGGTCAGGGTTGTCGTTTTGACCTGTCCATGGTACGCAGTACCATAAAGGATGAACGTGGTATTTGGAAACGTATCACCAGCTTTAAAGAACAAAATATTCCTAACGCCCCACCCACCTACGAAATGGAAGTAGAACTTATGCGAACAGAGGAAACCAGTGTCAATGCGGATAATGCGTTAGCGGTCTTTATACGTGGGTTAGGAGAAATCCTTCGTGGGATTCAAAAATGCTCTTTACTTATTCGCAAATCGGTCAAAGCAAAAGTACTGGAAGAATATGCTGAATTGGTGGGGACGAATCGTTTCCGTGGGGTCAATCCAGTGACCCTAGAACGCAAGAATATGGAAATAGGTGTACCCATGATAGACAATATTCGTTACGGTAGTTTTAATGTGACGGATAAAGCCGATGGCTTACGTGCGATGGGTTTCTGTAACTCCAAAGGTAACTTTTATCTTATTGATATGGGCATGAATGTCTACCGAACCGATTTGAAACGTGAAGACTGTAAAAATAGTCTTGTCGATGGAGAATGGATTACGCAGAATAAAAAAGGAGAACCTATTAATCAATACTTAATCTTTGATATATACGTGTACGATAAAGAGGATGTTTCCCAAAAGAATTTCTATTTTCACAACTCCGTAAGCAAACTCCGTTACGACCTGATGAAGGATTGGATAACGAAATGGGATAATGGTGCGCCATCTACAACCCAACCCTTAAATACTCTTCGTGTAAGTCTCAAAACTTTCTTATTTAGCGAACCTGGAAAACATAATACTATCTTTACGAAATGCGCTCAAATGTTGGATCAATCCACGGCTTACAATACAGATGGCTTAATTATTACCCGAAATGATCTGGAGCTCCCTAAACAGCCAGGTATCCGTTTCAATCAACAATTCAAATGGAAACCTCCTAAAGACAATACCATAGACTTTATGGTGAAATATGTGAAAGAAAAGGATAATCCTAAAGCGGATAAAATCGTGGAGGTCATCAAACCAGGAACCTTGGAAACCGTCAAATATAAAACTCTTCGTTTATACGTGGGATCCTCTACCGATCCGGCGTACGATGATCCCCGTTATACTATTCTTTACCAGCGACCTTTACCTTCAGGAAGACCTGGATGGAAAAAAGGCGGCAAATCGTTCAAAATGAAACCTGTTCTCTTTAATCCGAAAGAAAATTCCGACCAATTTGCCAGTGTTTGTAACTTAGTAGCTCTGGAAGATCGTGGAACCAAAGAATTCTATGTGACGACTGAGCTCCGTTATGATGAAAATGGTAAAGAAATAGGAGGTGGTGAACCTATTCAAGATAATAGTATCGTGGAAATGCGTTACGATGTATCGGCGGAACCTGGATGGAACTGGATTCCTCTCCGTATTCGTTACGATAAAACGGAACGTTTATTATCGGGTACCATTGAGAAAACCTTGAACAGCGATGAAACCGCGGAAAGTGTTTGGAACAGTATCCATAACCCTATTACGGAATCGATGATCCGAACGGGTAGTGACGGTCCTAGTGAAGAAGAACGACAACAAGTATTAGCCCTTATCCAATCGAAGTCTTCAAGCACCAAAAAATATTACCACCGTGATCCTTATGCCAAAAATAAGGATTTAGCTAGAGCTCTTCGTTCTTTCCATAATATCTATATCAAAGAACAAATACTGATTAAACCTACACTTTCAGCATCTAGGGAGCGAAGTGTATGGGATATGTCTGTAGGTCAGGGTGGAGATATTCGCAAATATATCGATTCAGGATGTACTTCTTTGGTCGGTACGGATATAGCAGAAGAAGGTATTCGCGATCCTGGTGAAGGAGCTTACCGTCGTTATATGAATTATTTAGTGAAGTTGGGCCAGTCTCAACAGGTTACTGCTCCACCTTTATTATTCATAGCAGCGGATTCCAGTAAACAGTACAGAAATGGTGTAGCAGGTGTCACCACTGAAGAATCCGATATGTTAAAAGCCATTCTAGGTCAAGAACCTTCTACCCGTGTTCCACCTTATGTGGAACGTAAATGGAAGGGGAAATACGCCAACGGTGTGGACGTCATGACCTCCATGTTCAGTTTACATTATTTCTTCCAAGATAAAGTCACCTTTGATGGATTCTTACAAAATATTCGTGAAAATTTGAAAGTGGGTGGTTACTTTATCTGTTGTTACACCGATGGCCAAGTGATTTATGATATGTTTAGGGATAAAGAAAAAGGAGAAGAACTTGTCGGTTTAACGGAGGATAATCGCGTACTCTATCGTTTAGTGAAACAATACGATTTAGCTGAAGATAGCTTGCCTGAAACAGTAGAAGAGGGATTTGGTCATCAATATGATGTGGAATTTGCTACCATTGGAGCTACACATAAAGAATATCTTGTTCCCTTTGGATTATTATTAGAACAACTCAACAGTATTGGATGTCGTTTGTTAATTGACCAGGATAAACCGGCGTTCAAAATCCCTTTGTTTAAAGAATCTACTGATTTATTCAAGAATACTTACGCAGAATTAATGGCCTCTAATCGTACCGATAAAGTCAATTACATCATGAGTCCTTCGGAACTCACGTATTCCTCTACCAATCGTTGGTGTATCTTCCGTCGCTATGGAAAGGGCCCTACTGATATGCTCGCTCAAACGGTTGAAACCAAAGTGGATGCTCAAATTCCACAAACACCCTTGACTCCTGTATATGGATCCGCAACACCCAGCTACGGAGCTATGTTTGCTCCTACGCAAGCCGTTTCCTCTACATGGGGTAGTATTCCTTTATCCGGTAATGTCCAACAAGATAATGCTCTACGTTCTATTCAGCCCTTTTATTCACCTTCTTCTCCTGTCTTCTCTCCTGAAGGAACAACTACTGTCATGTACCAAGCCCAATCTCCCGTTTACCAAGCCCAGTCTCCCATCTACCAAGCCCAGTCTCCCGTTTACCAACCGACCTCGCCTCCGTTTGTTCCTAGCTCACCCCAATTCACTCCTGAGAACACAGGAATCCAAGTAGGTCCAACCGCTACCTCCCCTCCCTTCACTCCTGCGAACACGGGAATCCAAGTTCCTACCACCGACTATCCTCCTGCTTCTCCCAACTACAGCGCTATCCAAGGAACCGCTACGTTTGATAACAACAACAATGCTCCACCGCCTCCACCCTTCAATGTAGATAACCAAGGTCTTGTGACCTCGGTCGTCAAAGGAGGGGTTCGCTCGGTTCCGGTGGAAAAAGCGATCGCGGCGGGCAAACAAAAGAAATACCCAGCCCATCAAATCTTCCGTTTCTTTGGACGCGCTGAACTTCGGGATTCGCTCAAGATTGAGGATCCTGGTGCGGGTCGATGGTTAGCGATGTCCGCCCCGTTCCCTATTGAAGATAAAAGTGTAGAACCTCCCGTCAAATATCCCACGGTGAACCATTACCTCGCGGCCATGAAATATAAATTGGCCACCGATAAACCCGAGATTGCGGTAAATCTACTGAGTAGTACGGGAACCATTCATTCCAAGTATCTGAGACAACGCGCTGAAACCGCTAAACATCATCAAGCTTCAAAGGATAAACCCCAAGTGACCGAACAAGAAGATAGTGAGCTCTTGCGTGCGGAAGCCGCCGATGTTGCGGATGCGGCTCTCGAAAAAACCATTAAACGCTACCGTGCGACCTTTGACGAAGCCAAATGGATTGCGGTAAAGGACGATGTCTTAAGGGAGGCTCTCCAGCAACGGTGGGACCATGATCAACGCTTCCATAAAATTGTGGAAGCCGCAAGAGCCCAACAGAAA
>JACCDX011024462.1_pt1 | contig 10090 bp, 8 predicted proteins | sample 7449681 | NCBI WGS metagenome assembly JACCDX01 (sample SAMN15323450, study PRJNA562643) | freshwater metagenome | isolation source: river surface water | place: USA:Blue River Watershed | collected 2017-08-18
CTGCTGACGCTGGCTGATGGCGGCCAGGGTCACGGGGCCACTGTTCTGGCGCAGAGCCAAATCGATCATGGCAGTCACTGCAAAACGGCCTTTGGTGGTCAAACGCATGGTCCATCTCCTTTCAAGAGAATGAAAGTTCGACAAAAGTCGAACAATTAAGTCAAGTATAGCTGAAACCCAAGCATTTCTGTCGGGCAATGCAACTTTACCCTCATTTCGTCATGGACACAATATCAGTGTTTACCCTAGTTTTATGTGATTTAAGTGATTTTGTCCAAGTCAAAAGGATATCAAACCCTGAACAAAAGAGGGTTGATGGCTTGGACAAAAGATGCGGATTCACCCTGTTTCGGTTGAAAGTTTGACGCCGGACTGACAAAACCAAGGCTCAAAGATCTTGCAACGCGGTCTGCACATGCTGCTGAAACAGGGTGGCGTCGCCCAAGGCGTGTGCGTTGAGCAACGCCAGTTTGACCAGAAAAAGGGGGGCTCGCTCAGGCCCTGCATGGTCGATGGCCTGCGCCAAAGTGTCATAAACGGATTCAAGACCGTCGATGCTCAAGACTTGAGGTTCAGACATGGGGTTCTCCTATCGGGGCAATGCAGTGGACAACGCATCTTGCAGCCGTGCTGCATCGACTTGGTGCCAGCGGGCACAGATGTGTTGGTCCGGGCGCAAGAGGTATGCTGCTCCATCGGACTGAATGCCGTAGCGCAAGCGGCAGCGCTGCTGATCGTCGGGCAAGGTCTGGTCGGCACCGGCCACGGGTGCCGAGGCACCGATGGCGGTGATGCGCAAGGCCACACCCCTCGACCGAGCCTGGGCCACACAGTGCTGCAGATCGTCGGGCACGGCCTGGCTGCGTGTGAAGTACAGCAGGTCAAAGCCACCGCCCAGGTGATCGAGCAGGTGGTCGCCTTCGGCGAGTTTCACGTTTTGGGGCGGGGCACCATGCGCCGGTCCCCGGGTGAAGGTCGCGTTGTCGTCGTTGCGGCTGTTCAGGGCGGATCGGGTGTACTCGTGGGGGCGCGAAGTGCGCCAGTGGTAGAGGGGTCGGACAAATTCCTGGGTCAGCGACAACGACAGAACGGCGTTGCGCAGCCAGGTGAATCCCCCCGCCGGGGGCGTCATGAAACGGACGCTTTTGCCCGCTTCGGCGATGATTTCGCGCGCTGCGCCCACGCGCTCGTCGCTGTGGTGGCGCAACAGGGACAAACCAGCCAAGCCGCGCACCACATGAGCCAGGTGCCAGCCCAGCGACTGGGCATCCTGAAAGGCCGTGTTGGCCCCCCGGACGCCAAAGATGGGCAACAGATGTGCAGCGTCGCCTGTGAAGATGACCCGCTCGTGGATGAAGTCGGACAAGGTCAGGGTGCGCGCTGAGTAAACCGACGACCAATCAAGCTCCCACTGAATCCCCGGATGCCCGATCATGGCCAGTTGGGCGTCGATGCGAGATTTCAGCACTTCTGGGCGCAGGGCTTCTTCAGGGGATTCGCCGGGTGGCAATTGGTAATCGATGCGCCAGATGCCATGGGGTTCGCGGTGCATCAGGACCGTGTTTCCGGGGTTCCACCCGGGATCGAAATAAGCCAGGCGCTCTGTGGGCAGGGGCAAGTCGACCCGAATGTCGGCAATGACAAAAAACCCTTCGTACGACGCCCCTTCCATTTGCAAATTGAAGTGGCTGCGAATGCCAGACCGACCGCCGTCGGCAGCCACCAGCCAGTCGGTGCGCAGGGTGTATGGCCCTTGTGGGGTGTCGACCACCACTTCAGCGTGATCGCTGTGGTTGCGCACGGATTCGACTTTGTTGCCCCACCTGAAATCGATCAGGGGCTGGGCGAGGCAAGCTTCAAACAGGTATTGTTCGAGGTATTGCTGTTGCAGGTTGATGATGGGGAAGAATCGGTCGTCGGGATCGTGCGGCGCTTCCATGCGAAAGACCCTTTGCCCCCGGTAGTGCGAATTGCCATAGCGCCAGGGCAACCCGACAGCGGTGATGCGATCGGCCACCCCCACTTGCTGCAAGATTTCCATCGAGCGGCGGGTGAAGCAAATCGCCCGGCTGCCCTGGGAGAACTGCAGGTCAGAAGTCAGCACCACGCTGGGTACACCGTGGCGAGCCAACTCCAGGGCCGTGACCATTCCTGCAGGTCCGGCGCCTGCGATCACAACCGGGTGCCGCTTGTCCAAGTCCTGGCCAAGGGGCAACCAGGGCTTGAACACTTGGTAAGGGAAGTAGATGGAAGGGCGGGGTTCGGCGACGGGATGATGCACGGGTGGGGTTCCTGTGGTGAGAGCCCGATTATCTTGCCGTCATTGGGCTTGCCAATCGGCGGGCAGTATCCGGGGCAGGCGCAAAGCGCATTCAGTGGGTGGCTACGGTCTGCCCCGGTCCGGCGCCCAGGATGCGTTGTTTGAGCAAGGTCAGCTGGTCGCGGGTTCGGGCGGCCTGTTCAAATTCGAGGTTGCGGGCATGTTCGAGCATGGTTTTTTCCAGCCGCTTGATTTCTCGGGCCAGTGCTTTTTCGTCCATGTCGTCGAGCTCGACTTTGATCTGTGCCAGTCGCTCGGCTTCCTGCCCGGCCTTTTGACTGTAGACGCCATCGATCAGGTCTTTGACTTGTTTGACCACGCTGCGCGGGACGATGCCGTGCTCGGAGTTGAAAGCGATTTGGCGTTCACGCCGGCGCTGGGTTTCGCCCATGGCCCGGCGCATCGAGTCGGTGATTTTGTCGGCGTACAAAATGGCTTTGCCCCGCAGATTGCGGGCAGCGCGACCGATGGTCTGAATCAGGCTTCTCTCGCTGCGCAAAAAGCCCTCTTTGTCGGCGTCCAAGATAGCAACCAGGGACACCTCCGGGATGTCCAAACCCTCGCGCAACAGGTTGATCCCCACCAGCACGTCAAACGCGCCCAGGCGCAGATCGCGGATGATTTCGACCCGCTCGACGGTGTCGATGTCGCTGTGCACGTAGCGCACCTTCACCCCGTTGTCGGCCAAATAGTCGGTGAGCTGTTCGGCCATGCGCTTGGTCAGGGTGGTGATGAGCACCCGCTCGCCCACCTCGACCCGCAGACGGATTTCTTGCAACACATCGTCCACTTGCTGGGTGGCGGGGCGCACTTCGACCTCGGGGTCGACCAGTCCGGTGGGGCGCACCAGTTGCTCGACCACCTGGCCGGCGCGCTTTTGCTCGTAATCGGCAGGCGTGGCCGAGACGAACACCACCTGGCGCATGCGCTGCTCGAATTCTTCCAATTTCAAGGGTCGGTTATCCAAGGCGCTGGGCAAGCGAAAACCATATTCCACCAGCGTGGTCTTGCGTGAGCGGTCACCGTTGTACATGCCGCCGAATTGCCCCATGAGCACATGACTTTCGTCCATGAACATCAGGGCATCTTTGGGCAGGTAATCGGTCAGGGTGCTGGGCGGCTCGCCGGGTGCTGCACCCGACAAGTGCCGGGTGTAGTTTTCAATGCCTTTGCAGTGCCCGACCTCAGACAGCATCTCCAGATCAAAGCGGGTGCGCTGCTCCAATCGCTGGGCTTCGACCAGCTTGCCCATGCCCACCAATTCTTTGACCCGCTCGTTGAGTTCGTTTTTGATGGTCTCGATGGCGGCCAGCACCTTGTCGCGGGGCGTCACGTAGTGGCTGGATGGATACACCGTGAAGCGCGGGATCTTTTGCTTGACTTGCCCGGTCAGCGGGTCGAACAGTTGCAGGGTGTCGATTTCATCGTCGAACAACTCTACCCGGATCGCCATTTCAGAGTGTTCCGCCGGAAAGATGTCGATGGTGTCGCCACGCACACGAAACGCCCCGCGGACAAATTCGATGTCGTTGCGGGTGTATTGCATGCGGACCAATTGACCAATGATGTCGCGTTGACCCAGGGTGTCCCCGGTGCGCAAGGTCATCACCATGCGGTGATAACTCTCAGGGTCGCCAATGCCATAGATGGCCGAAACGGTGGCGACCACCACAACATCGCGACGCTCCAAAATGCTTTTGGTGCAACTCAATCGCATTTGCTCGATGTGCTCGTTGATGGCGCTGTCCTTTTCAATGAACAGGTCGCGCTGGGGCACGTAGGCTTCGGGTTGGTAATAGTCGTAGTAACTGACGAAATACTCCACCGCGTTTTTAGGGAAAAACTCTCGAAATTCGCTGTAGAGCTGAGCCGCCAGCGTCTTGTTGGGCGCAAACACGATGGCCGGGCGCCCGGCACGGGCGATCACATTGGCCATGGTGTAGGTTTTGCCCGAACCGGTCACCCCGAGCAAAGTCTGAAATGCTTCACCGTCGCTCAGACCTTCCACCAGTTTCTCGATGGCCGCTGGCTGGTCACCAGCCGGTGGATAGGGTTGAAACAATTCGAACGGGGAACCAGGGTATTGAACAAACATGGTTTGAGGATAACCGAAGGCCAAAGCGAGGACTGTTTAATCTAGAATATGGGGTTTTCCCTGCACAGAGATTTGCAATGAACCTCTTTACCGCTGTCGAAATGGCCCCCAGAGACCCCATTTTGGGTCTGAATGAACAATTTGCCGCCGACACCAATCCCAACAAGGTCAACTTGGGTGTGGGGGTGTATTTTGGTGAAGACGGCAAGATGCCTTTGTTGCAGTGTGTGCAAAAGGCCGAAAAGTTGTTGATGGAAAAACCAACCGCTCGCAATTATTTGCCCATCGACGGCATCGCCGCTTACGACAGCGCCGTCAAAGCACTGGTTTTTGGCGCCGAGTCCGAGCCGGTGAAAAGCGGTCGCGTGGCCACCATACAGGGTTTGGGTGGCACCGGTGGTTTGAAGGTGGGCGCAGACTTTTTGCGCAAGTTGCTGCCCCAGGCCAAGGTCCTGATCAGCGATCCCAGTTGGGAAAACCACCGGGGCATTTTCACCAACGCAGGGTTCACGGTCGAAACCTATGCCTACTACGATGCCGTCCGCCGTGGCATCAATTTTGAAGGCATGTTGGCGTCTTTGAACGCAGCCCCTGCCGGCACCATCGTGCTGCTGCACGCTTGCTGTCACAACCCCACAGGCTACGACCTGACCACAACCCAGTGGGATCAGGTGATTCAGGTGGTGAAGTTGCGCAATCTGACCCCCTTCCTCGACATGGCCTACCAGGGCTTTGGTCATGGCATCGCCGAAGACGGTGCCGTGGTGGGCAAGTTCATCGCCGCCGGATTGCAGTTCTTCATCTCGACCTCGTTCTCCAAGAGCTTCAGCCTTTATGGTGAGCGGGTGGGCGCGCTGTCGGTGGTGTGTACCGACAAAGCCGAGGCCGATCGTGTTCTGTCGCAACTGAAAATCGTGATTCGCACCAACTACTCCAACCCACCCACCCACGGTGGAGCCGTGGTGGACACGGTGCTGGGTAACCCCGAGTTGCGCGCCCTGTGGGAGCAAGAACTGGGCGAAATGCGCGTGCGCATCAAGGACATGCGCCAAAAGCTGGTCGACGGCCTCAAAGCCGCTGGCGTCCAACAAGACTTCAGCTTCATCACCCAGCAAATCGGGATGTTCAGCTACTCAGGGTTGACCAAAGACCAAATGGTGCGCTTGCGCTCTGAATTCGGGGTTTATGGAACCGACAGTGGCCGCATGTGCGTGGCTGCGTTGAACAACCTCAACGTGGGTCACGTCTGCAAGGCCATTGCCACCGTGTTGAATTGAAGCCATGCACCTGAAGTCCGGGGCCGTTCAGCCCCAGATGAATGAGCGCATGTCGATGGAGGCCATTTGCCAGGCGTCGTTGAACGTCACCACCGGCTCATCGACATCGCATGCGCCGACAGCGTAGAGCAAGGGCAGGTAATGTTCTATGCTGGGGTGAGCCTTTTGCATCAAGGCCCCCAGAGACTCAAACTGAGCCAGACGCTCGATGTCCCCGCTGGCCAAAGACTCACAGACCCACTGATCAAACACCAGCGCCCACTCGTAGGCCTCTTGTTCGGTCGCTTGGGCGTTTCTGACGCTCAGGTTGTGCACGATGTTGCCGCTGGCCACAATCAACACGCCTTGATCGCGCAGAGCGCGCAATTGCCGCCCCATGGCCAGGTGCTCGTGACCTGGACGAGTCAGATCGATGCTGAGTTGCACCACCGGGATGTCGGCTTGGGGAAACATCGGCTTGAGAATTCCCCAACACCCGTGGTCCAGACCCCAATCCGTGTCCAGCCCCAACGGTGACTGGTCGTGGGCTTGTCGCAGGGTCTGCGACCAGGTCAGGGCCAAATCGGGGGCGCCAGGCGCAGGGTACTGTTGTTCAAACAGCACCTGCGGGAAGCCACCGAAATCGTGGATGGTGCGGGGCTGCGCCATGGCCGTCAACCACCACCCCTGAGTCACCCAATGGGCCGAAATGCACAAAATAGCCTTCGGGCGCGGCCAACGCGCTTGGGAACCAAACTCGGTGCCGAGTCCCTGCCACGCGGTTCTGAAGTCATTGTCTTCAACCACGTTCATGGGACTGCCATGCCCGACAAAGATCACGGGTTGGCGTAAGGTGGTGTTGGAATGGGTCATGCAGTGTCAAATTGGAGGCTGGACTCCAATTTTAAAGGGGACAACCTGATACATTTGACCGAGATTGTCCATGTGGGCGTGGGATGGCAGCAAATGCAGTGGCAAAGCAGTTTGCCGCGCGACTGCGAAGCCTGTGGCTTGAGCTCCAGGCGGTAAAAAAGTCAGCAAAATGACCGCTATTGCACCACTTTCGCCCAAGCAGCACCCAAGGTGCGCCTCATGGTCGATCTCGAATTAACCCAGTTTGAAAGATCGGACGGATCTATGCTTTATCAAATCTACGAAGCCCAGCGCGCCCTCATGGAGCCTTTTGCCGACTTCGCTCAAGCGGCTTCCAAGCTATACAGCAACCCGCTCTCCCCTTTGGGTCAAACCTCTCTATCGCAGCGCCTGTCCGCCAGCTACGACCTGCTTTACCGGCTGGGCAAAGATTATGAAAAGCCCGTATTTGGCATCACATCGGTGCAAGTCGACGGCATTGAAGTCGCCATCCACGAGCGCGTCGAGATGGACAAGCCGTTTTGCGAATTGCGCCGCTTCAAGCGCTTCAGTGACGACGCAACCACCCTGAGCAAACTGAAATCTCAGCCCGTGGTACTGGTGGTGGCGCCCTTGTCGGGTCACTACGCCACCTTGCTGCGCGACACCGTGCGCACCATGCTGGGTGGCCACAAGGTCTACATCACCGACTGGAAAAACGCCCGCATGGTGCCGCTGGAGGAAGGCGAGTTCCACCTCGATGACTACGTCAACTATGTGCAGGAGTTCATCCGTTACCTGCAAGGTCTTTACGGCAATGTGCACATCATGAGCGTGTGTCAGCCGACCGTTCCCGTGCTGGCAGCTGTGTCGCTGATGGCCAGCCGGGGCGAAAAAACCCCCTTGTCCATGACCATGATGGGCGGTCCGATCGACGCCAGCCGTTCGCCCACAGCGGTCAACAACCTGGCCATGAACAAGAGTTACTCCTGGTTTGAGAACAACGTGATCTATCGCGTGCCGCCCAACTTCCCCGGAGCAGGGCGGCGGGTCTACCCGGGCTTTTTGCAGCACACGGGCTTTGTGGCCATGAACCCGGATCGCCACCTTAATTCGCACTACGACTATTTCCTCGACCTGGTCAAGGGCGACAACTCCAGCGCGGATTCGCACCGCAAGTTCTACGACGAGTACAACGCCGTGCTGGACATGGACGCCGATTACTACTTGGAAACCATTCAGACTGTGTTTCAGGATTTCAAATTGGTGCGGGGCACCTGGGAGGTCAAAAATCCCCAAGGCGATCTGGAGCAGGTTCGTCCCCAAGACATCACCACCACAGCGTTGCTCACGGTCGAAGGCGAGCTCGATGACATCTCGGGCTCAGGTCAAACCGAGGCCGCTCACGGGCTTTGCGTCCAAATCCCCGACAGCCACAGCCAACACCTGGAAGTTCAGGGTGCCGGTCATTACGGCATCTTCAGTGGTCGGCGGTGGCGCGAGGTGGTTTACCCGTGCGTGCGCGCTTTCATTCTGGAACACAACGACGAGCAGGCGAGCGTGTCGTCTCGGTCGCGCACTCAACGCAAAGCCTCCAAGCCGGCTCAGACCGTGAAAGCGGTAACCCAGGCCCCTGCCCGCAAAACGGCGGCCCGCAAAAGGGCTCGCCGCACCCGCGCGTGAGCCAAGCCCTGCGGGGCGGTGTGGCGGGTGTTGCGGCCCGGTTGCTTGATGCTTTGCCGCAGACCCAGTGTCAGCGCTGCGCTTACCCCGATTGCGCCAGCTACGCCCAGGCCATGGCCTGTGGTGTGGCCGACATCAACCAGTGCCCACCTGGCGGGCAAGAAGGTGTCGTGCGTCTGGCACAACTGCTCGGACGTGAACCCAAACCCCTGAACCTCGAACATGGCGCTGAAGGCCCCATGATGCTGGCCGTGATCGACGAGGCCTGGTGCATCGGCTGCACCTTGTGCATGGAAGTCTGCCCCACCGACGCCATCGTGGGGGCTCACAAGCGGATGCACACGGTCAATCAGGTCTACTGCACCGGCTGTGACCTGTGCCTGCCGGCATGCCCGGTCGACTGCATCGAGATGGTTGTCTCATCTGGTCATCGGACAGGCTGGAACGCCTGGTCCCCCGAGCAAGCGCAGCAGGCTCGACTGCGCTACGAAAGACGCACACAACGTTTGGCTCGGCGCGAGCAAGACCGGGCCAAACGCCACCTGACCGAAGCCGAAGACAAACTGGCCGATCTTGCCGGCCAAACTCGCGGTCTGGATGGTCTGGCGCCAAGTGATCCTGCTGCGCTGCGCGAAGCTGAGCGCAAACGCACCATCATCGAAGCCGCCCTGGCGCGCGCCAGGGCGAAATCCGGATAATCCCAGCCTGGCCCACCGATCCCATGGTCCGAGATTCTCGGATGATGGTATAATCCAAAACAAGGCAAGCGCGAAAGCAGCACCTCCGGACCCGGCGAACCGTGATTCTTCATGACACGACCCGCCACTTTCACCGCAAGGACTGCATACCAAATGTTCGCCCATCCCCCTTGCCGTTGATCCCTTTGTTTCATTCATCGCCCCTGCACTGTGAGGCGTCTTTTGTATTGCCTAAAGGATGGTCATGGCCAATCAATCGTCTAAAAAGCCTGTGGTCAAAGTCAAAAAAACTGCAGCTCCCGCCAAATCTGTCGCGTCCCCAAAGTCCAAAGCCCTGACGGCTGTCAAAGCCAAGCCTGTGCCTGCGGCCCCCAAGGCAAGCGCCAAGACGACCGCCAAGCCCTCTGGCAAATCCTCACAGTCAGGTGCCAAGTCCAAATCAAACACACCTGTGACCGCTTCCAAAAAATCTACGCCTCTCAAGGCCACTCCTGCTGCCGCCAAAAAAGCTCCTTCTCCATCAACGGCCAAGACCGTTGCCAAGACGGTCTCTGCAAAAACCTCGGCCAAGCCTGTTGCCAAAGCGGCATCTGTCAAAGCGGCGGCTAAACCCGCCACCAAGCCTACCGCCAAAAAAGTCGAGGCCTCCAAGCCCGCACCCAAAGGCAAGTCCACGGAAGTCGAAACCAAAGCCGCCAAAGCTCCGGCTCAATTGCCTGCTGAAAAAAGCAAGCCCCCAAAAGCCACGGGCAAGCCCGGGCGCAAGAACAAGGTCGACGCCAAGGGCGTGGACGATGTACCCGACCTCAGCGATGAGATCGAAGAGGATCTGGCCGGTGAACCGGTCGAGACTTCTGAAAAGGTCAAGCCGCTGCGCATGAAAATCAGCAAGGCCAAAGAGCGCGCCTTGATGAAAGAATTCGGCCTGGACGAAACGGTTCTTTCCGAAGAAGACATGGCCAAGCGCCGTGCCCGCCTCAAAGCCCTGATCAAGTTGGGCAAAACCCGTGGTTACCTGACCCATGGCGAAATTTCGGATCACTTGCCCGACAAATTGGTCGACGCCGAAACCCTGGAAGTGGTGATCGTCACCCTCAATGACCTGGGTGTGGCGGTCTACGAGCAAACGCCCGAGGCCGAAACGCTGATCATCACCGACAACGCGCCCACCGGCTCGACCGAGGAA
>JACCDX011018852.1_pt1 | contig 10089 bp, 9 predicted proteins | sample 7449681 | NCBI WGS metagenome assembly JACCDX01 (sample SAMN15323450, study PRJNA562643) | freshwater metagenome | isolation source: river surface water | place: USA:Blue River Watershed | collected 2017-08-18
TCCAAATACCGTGAGTACTGTTCAACGCTTGTGTAACCATTTCAACTGCTTTGGTAGTAAATGTAATTCCTGTTGCTTCTAAAGGTTCTACAAATCCGCCTGCAAGTCCAATTGCACATACATTTTTATAAGCAATCTGTTTATGAATACCGCAGCGCATGTTTAAATGATTTGCTTTAGCATTCCATTCGCCGGTTGCTTCTCTTAATTCTTTCTCGGCATCCTCTGGTGAAATATGCTTAGAACTATAAACGTAACCATTACCTGTTCTTGTAAAGATAGGAATAGTAAATCTCCAACCTGCGGTCATTGCTGTTGATTTAGTATAAGGGAAACAATCCTTTTCCGGATCTGTGTGCTGTGTTTGTAATACAACTGCTTTGTCTGTTGGAAGTATATCGCTGATAGAAATAAAATCAACGCCTAGATTCTTTTCTAATAACAACGACTGGAATCCACTGCAATCTAAAAATAAATCACCTGTAAAAGAATTACCGTCGGTGTCGATTAATTCTGCAATGCCATCCTCGTTTGTTTTTACATCTGCAATTTTTGTATTAACATATGTAATTTTGTTAATGATTAAATCCTTGATTACTTTTACAATATCAAATGCAGCAAAGTGTACAGCACCAAATTGTCTGTGTCCTGTTTGAGCATAGTTAGTGTCTAGTCCAGCAAGTTTGGGACTTTTGTTTTCTTTTGCCATTCTGTAAGAAGGCAACCAGTCGTAGAATTCTTTCTTGTCTTTGTTAACAAAATAATCAACAGTATACAGGTCTGGAGCAATAATAGTATTTTCGATAAAGTCGTTGTCTACAAAGTAAGGATCGTCGTTCCAACCAACAAACTCTACGCCCAATTTAAAACTTGCAGAACTAGGTTTCATCCAGTCTTTTGGATCAAAGCCGCAGTCGTACATAAATCTAGCTGTTGCAGGCTGGGTGCCTTCGCCTACGCCAATTGGTCCTATCTCAGAACTTTCAATTAACGTAATTTCACAAGGAAATGTTAAATTTTTAGTTAGGTAAGCTGCTGCCAACCATCCACTAGTGCCGCCACCGAAGATGACAATTTTTCTAACTTTGTTTATACTCATTTTTTAATCACCGCTACGTAAATTCCATTCCACCACTGTGTGGCATCTTCTTGATCATTTAACATAAGTTTCTGATAAGAAATTTGTGCTCCGGATTCTATTAATGCTTCCATTGCACCGGCTACTACGCCGTCCCAGTTTGCATCATCAATAACAACAATAGCTTCATTGGCTAATGTTGAATAAAAATAAGTGATTGCTTCTTTAGTTGTTTTATAATCATGTGGGCCGTCGTAGAATAACATTTGAATTGTATTTTCAAATTCAGCTGTTAAGAACTCAAACATATTTCCGTCATATACATTGATATTTGATCTACCCACATAAGGATTTATATTTGTTAAAAACTGTTCCTTGCTTGTAGGCGGCAAAGTTTTTCCACCAGTTGCGGGCTGAATGTGCTCACCCCAGTGGTCAATGAATACAGCATTTAAGTCATTATTCTTTAGTGCTGCGGCAGCAGTTGCTCCAAGGTAACTGCCTACTTCCATATAACTGCCAACGCCCTTTGCTAATTCATTTAACAATGTTTGAACTCGTGGACTTGTTAATCCAGGAATGTTTAACTTAACTGTAGGAATACCAGACTTATGAATTGCTTTTACTGTATGTTTCATAACATCAGTAAAGTCTAATTCTGATTTTCTAGTATAAATCTTATCGCAGTACTGGCAATCCCAACATTCGAATTTACAGTTTTTAATTTTCTCTCGCCACATTTCAATAGGGCGGCCAGCAAGTTCAGTTTCTACACACCATTGATCAAACTGATCTTCTGTGTATTCTCTGCCTGCATCAAATCTAGAAATTAATTCCATAGACTCAAACAGTCTGTGAATGTCTTCTCTGCCGTGCATTTTGAATACATCAATTCCTAATTCGTCTAGATATTCTTCCCAGTCAGCAAACCAAGGACTAAAGTTTGCCGTCTTTAAAGGAACAGACGGATCTTCCACATCCCACTTAGGGCAACTTACACGGCTAATAGGATCGTTAAAATACTGCGGTGTCTTTTCTGTTCGATTGTTGTTAAATTCAAAGTGCTCTGTCATCATAGGACATGCACCTAAGCATCCTTCGTTTGCCAAAAGACTAATAGTTATATCCTTACCTAATGTTTCTTTGATGTATGCTTTTGCTTTTTTAATTTGCAAAAGTACATCTTTATTTCGCATTAAGTCTCTATCTAAGTTAATATAATCAAATCCATACTTAGCTAGGTCTACAACTTCTTGTGCTGTTGTTACTTCTCTTAAGATAGTATTTTTAACATACAGATCGGGGAATGCTGCTTTAATTTGACCAGTGGCCATCCAATGCGTGTGTGGAATTGTAGCAGTCCTTACACCGGCGTCGTACAATTTTTTAAAATTTGCAATGAAAACATCTAGGTTATGTTGTGTAGGTGGAACTTGAATATTGTTAAATGTAGCACTAACTGGAATACCAAGATGCGTTTGTATGTTAAGTGCAGTTTCAATAGTATTAATATTGTCTTGTTCAATAGTAAAAACGTCGCCCATTGCATCTTGTTTAAACGGAGCAATGCGACTTGTAAAATAAATGTCGGAGATCCAGTCTTTGTACTGTTGACAAAAATTATAGAACTGAATAAACTGTTCTTGATTTAATTTTGGATTTAGTGGTATACTAAAAATCTTTCTTGGTTCACGCATTAAACTTTTCCTAAAAATTCTAACCATCCTGTTAGAATATATTTGTTACCGCTCAACGGAGGATTACCCCTATGAGTGTGTGTAAAGGCAGTTGGCCATATTACTAGCCTACCTTGCTTGGATGCAATTCTTCTTTTTTGATACAGGAATTCTGTTTCGCCACCGTGCTCTACATCATTAAGGTATAGAATCCAAGCAATCATTCTGTTAGAAACATCAGCACCTGCGGCTTCAAAGTGCCACGAATGATATCCGCCACCGGGTTCTGTTTTTTGTAATCGTATGCTGTTTAACCCGTAACGTTCGGTAGAATTTAGTATGCTGTATTCTTTAACATACTCGCCGTAACAGTCCCAAAACTTGTTAATGAATGTTTCGAACGCAGGATTTCTGTAGTGGCTTTGTATAGAATCTTGTTGCAACAAGAATGCTGTTTCATCTTTCTTTATGTGTGGATCACCGTCGTTTAACTCTTGTCTAGAATACACAAGGTTTAACCGTTTTAAATTTTCAAAATAATCAATTAGATCCTGGCATTCTTTTGGTGTTAATACGTTTTCAAAAATGCCTACAAAGTCATGAAACATTTACTTTCCTCTTTAGGAAAGTATTTAACAGGCGTTAGTATGTGTGAAAATTAAATGTGAGTGCCAGTCTAAATGCTTTATCGTTTGGAAAAGAGCTAGAGTGGAAGTATTTGCCATTGAATGCAATCAATTTACCCTGTGCAGGTTTTGCCCTACGCTTTACTGTAAATTGCGAATTGTCTTTTCTAAACTCATTTTTGAATTCTGGGTACGATTCGTTGTATAATATAAAATCGCCATCGCAATCATTTACATAATATACGGCTGTCCAATGCGGAGATTCGGCATCTACGTGTGGCGGGTGTGGAGTAGTTGAAGGGTGTCGTAAAAATAACCCTCCACGGATTCTATCCATGTCTTTTATTCTAATGCGGTTATATATCTTTTCTTCAAATCCATTCATAACCCAATCAACAAGATGCAGTTCTGGAGAACGTTGTTGACCTTCAAACATAAATGTATGGTAGAATCCAATAGCAGCATCGTTATCAATAACGCCACCTGACCCGTAAACAGAATTAAGAGTTAACCCCCAAGGAAAACCCGGATGTGTTAACTCTTTAATTAATTGTTCTTGTTGTTCTACAGGAAGAAAATTTTCTATTTCGATAAAGTCGTCTGATAGTATCACAGTTGCGCCAAGTCAGTTGTTGGTCGCTCCGGTAATCCAAATTTTGAAATAAACTTTTGATATATTCCAAGTCCAAATCTTTTATAAAGCATTACTTTACATGAATCGGGATCTTTTAAATTATTAATTTCAGCTTCGATCATTGCTCTATAGTTTTTATTTTTTTCAGCAACGTCTGTAGGCAAATCTCTGTAATAGTAATTTAAGTACAGGTGCATTTCTGTTTTCATAAACTCTACTAGATTTGTTAAATCTTGTTCTGTTGGGTAATAATAAACCTTTGGCTTGTAAGCATGTTTTTCTGTAGACTGTGCTATTAAGTTTTGATGAACTCCGGAGCCTTCGATTAATCCTATACGATTTTCTTTATCTAAGTTTGTGAATGCACAGGCTCTAGCAACTGCTTCGGGAACTTCTTTGCAATTAATTGAAGAGAAATCAACCTTATTTACATTTTCGGGTTTAATGTACGCAACATCAAACATCCAATCTTGGTATTCGTCCAAGTATTCGATTTCGGGCCCTATTCTCGGATCACCTTGTGCGTAACTTTCAATTATTATATACATCTAATAGCCCCTTGTCGTCGCTTTTATTGTTGTTTTCGTGTTCGACTAATGTTATGCTTCCACTTCCTTCTGGCTTGAAGTCGGGATCATTTGCTAGTAATTTTTTCTCAACTTCATTCTTAATTAAGAATGCCATATTGTCGTTTCTTAAATTCATTTCTTGAGCAATAGCCAATGCTCTAATAGTCATTTCCTGCGGCATTTGATGAATGGCATCTAAGTTACCTGCAGAAATTCTGCCATATGCAGAAATATCCATTGCTGCCATTCTACCTAATCGGCATACCCAATATTCTTGTTCGTAGATATTTTCTTCGGGTGTCCCTAAGACGTCCATTAATAAACGACCGTCTGGTGTTTTTGATTCAGGCAGTTGGTTAAATTCTTCTACAAGCTCTAAGTATTGCTCGCGTTCGATATATGCTTGAACTGCTTTGCGCTTGTTGCCTCTGAGATTATGTCTTTTATCAATAAGAGTCATTTGAAGTTCTTTCTTCTTGATAATATCCTCTTCTCGTGCTATCTTAAGTTCAAGAATTTCTATTTCTAATTCAAGTTGATTAATACCTTTTTCGTAATTTTCAAACTGCTCTTCCATTGCTCGTAGTTCAAGCATGTACTGTTTTATAGTACTAAACGGAGTAATTTGTCCACTAGTAACAAAGTGTTTCATCTTGAACTTAGGATTAACAAATACTCCGTTCAATGCTTTTGATATAATGTCTTTTTGTTCTTCAGACAAACGAGAACTTTCTGTAGTTTCTCTATCTGCAGAACGTACATCTTTATATTTTTCAAAAAGATCAGTATTGTCGTGTTTAATAACTTGGTTCATTTTGGTATCCATTAATTATATCAGTAATACTTACCTTAATTAATCTCTCCATCCATAGTGACCTGAACTACACCCTTGTTGACCTTTTGGTTCTAGGGCTGATCCACCTTGCGATCCAGACTCTGAAGAATAAACATATCTAAAGGATCTATTGTTTTGTCCACTAGGATCGTGTTGTCCTTGCATAAAGCCAACAGTCTGTCCAGGTGTATAGTTTTCTTCGCCGCAGTTCCAAGGCTTAGTGTATGTGTTACTTTGTGTTTCTGAAGAAATATCGGTTCTTCTAAACTGTGATCCAGAATCGTAGCCGCCTTGTGCTCCGCCATATCCGTAGCCGTTTTTAGCATTAAGGCCTTTTTGTTGCCCGTGTGCGCCTGCTGAGTAACCCATGTTTGCAATAGCATCTGTAGCAAATACCACACGTTGGGTTTGTCCAGAGTTGCCCCAGAACACGCCCTTGGTATCATTAGAAATACTTGTAGAGTGGTCGTTCCATCCACTGCCTAGGTTAGCAAATGTTTCGCTAGATCCTGTCCACTTCTTAACCTGTCCAACACCTTCGCCGTTAACCCAACCGTATGTTCTGTTAGGTTCAAAGTTTGTACCGTTGTTACCGGCACCTGGGCTTGCTCCCGAGTTAGATTTACTCTCAGTTCGCATATTAAAGGCTGTAGTAGTACCGTTCCAGATGTAAACTTTTGTGTCTCCACTCCAACCAGATTTATAGTGGAAGTTATCGATGTTACTATCACCTAAGTTTGCAGATGTTTCCGTAGCGTGAATAAGTCTATTAACGTTTGACCATAGTGCCGAACTTTTGTATCCGCCACACATATAGCTGGTGGAAATAATTTGTCTGTATTGCCAAGGCACACTCAATGTAATTGTGTAGTTTCTGCTGACGCTTTGGTTAGGATTTGTGCCAGAGTAAGCTGTAATAGTAAAACTATACACAAGACCGTTGGTATTAATGCCCTGACTATAATAACCACCACTCAATACACCACTTCGTTGATCAAAGTCAAACCCCGGCGGAATGGATCCTGCTAGTTCGAAGTACGTTGTTCCCTTGTTAAACGGGTCAGTAGCGGTCATCGAAAACAAATTACTGCTGTTAGTTTTCCATATGTTAGCGTGGTCGTTAAGCATATTTGTAGTATGCGTATAGTTTGTACCACTAGCAGGAGTTGCTCCGCTAAATGTCGGAGATCCTCCTGGGAAATATTTTCCCGCTAAGTTTTTTATTTGATCTCTTAAAAATGCCATTGTTATTCCTTATCCGTGTGATGTTAGCGATCCCACTACAGTCCAGGCAGATCCTGTTCTCATAATAGAAAATGTCTGCATATCATATTTATTTGCCTGTGGAGTTGGAGTAATCCAGTTAGCCCAACGAATTGTCTGCGCTACACCATCAATTTGCAATGCGTTGGCATAGTATCCTGTACCGCCCTGTGTTAAAATTAATGTAATAACAAACGATCTATCATTAGTTGTAGGCACGTTAGTTAAGTTGCAGGTAAAGTTAGCAGAAATACTAGTATGGTTCCAAATGTGCCCTTCTGTAAAGTCATGTACAACTGTTCCAGTTGCGCCGGTTTTTGTTGCCATAACTTCGGTCATCTCAGCAAACGTTGCTAAGCCATTCGATGTTAATGTAGTAAATGATCCTGTGCTAGGTGTTGTACCGCCGACTACTGTATTAGAAATTCCGTTTAATACACCGGCTACGCTGAGACTGCCACCTATCCATACATCCTGAGCTACACCCATGCCGCCCGAACATAAAAACGATCCAGTTAAGGTACTTGAAGAACTTGTGCTATTTGAACTTATTAACTTCGAAGGAATAAGAACGTTACCAGTACCATTTCCAGACAACACAACGTTGTCGTTACCTAGCGATCCAATTTGAGTTCCGGTGATCGCTAAACTTCCTAGAGTAGCTTTTGGATAAACACCTGTTGAAACTATTCTTCCCATTATTATTCCTTATCTTACAAAGATGCAAACAAATTGCAACCAGTGTCCTTCTGTAGTGTACACTCTTCCGTTAGTGCTAGTTCCGGACGATCCTGTACTAAATCCAGTTAGATGGTTACCAGTTCCTGGATAACTTCTAGGTTGTGTTCCTGAGCCTCCGTGGCCTGACCAAGCCCAAGAAAATACTCGACTATCGTTGTTAGCACCAGTTGTATCGTAGTCGATCCAGTTACCGTATCTACTATAACTGTTTGAGCCGCCTAGCATTGTACTTGTATACTTGTAAATGTTTAAGTAAAATGCTGGTGTACCGTTATCGATTCTAGCTAGTCCGTTGTAGCTTGTAGGGTTACCAGATTTAGAACTTGATTCGATCCCAAAGAAATCTTCCCATCTAAATAAATTTCTATTAACTGTTCCGCCATTCCCTTTGTACAACCAACTGTCGCCGATTTGGGGACGATTCAACACCAATTCTAAATCGTACCATGTTCCGTCGCCTGTTGCTGCTCTGATCCATGTCTCTGGCAAATATGTAGGGTTATAGTTACCACTAGAAACTGTAATGTTTCCCGATTGCAAACCTGACGAATATGATCCAGCACCTGCGGCTTGGAACCAATTATTATTTCCGGACTGTCCGGCACCTTCTCTTCCTCTGCCCACTAACATCCAGCCGCCACCGCTGCTAGTCATATCACAATAAATTTGATATGCTGTTTGACCGGGAGGTTTGATCCAATAGTTACCGCTAGTACTTGCAGGGTAATAAGTTTTAATAAACAAGGCGTTAGGTGCTGCAAGTGCCTGTGTTGAACCATCCGGCGGTGACCCAAACGAAGAAAGATCTGCGGTCACAATCCAACTTCCGCCCGATGTTCTCACTAATGTAAACGTTTGAATTTCGTATTTGCTTGCTTGTGGACTAGGTGTTATGTTACCTACCCAACGAATTGTTTGTGCAGATCCGTCTATCTCAAATGCGTTAGCATAGTACCCAGTAACTCCTTGAGCCAGATATAAACTAACTGTAATTACTCTACTAGATGTAGTAGGTACGTTGGTTAAGTTAACTGTAAAATTAGCACTTATGGAACTATGTATCCAAACGTTTGCTTCTGTAAAATCGTGTGTTACTGTGCCTGTTGCTCCAGTTTTTGTAGCAAGTACTTCTGTTGCTCTCTGCAACGTTGTCAATCCTGACGCAGTTAATGAAGTAAATGTGCCAGCAGCCGGTGTTGCTCCAATTGTTATCCCATTAATGCCTGCACCGCCGATGTTTAAAGTACCACCGATCCACATGTTTTCTGTAACACCTGCACCGCCCGGAACTTGAATTGCTCCGGTAAGAGGACTGGCACTAGTTGCATTTGTAGTGTTACTTACATTCATTCCGCTAGTAACAGAAATATTTCCTGTGCCAGAGGCATTTAAAATAATATTTGCGCCAGTGGTCGCTGCCTGTACCGCGGATCCTACAAAAGATAGTCCACCTACACCAGTTCCGCTAACTCCACCTCTTTTTCTTCGTGTCATTTCTAATTCCTATTTAGGGTAATTTAATACCTTCGCAGGTAGTTTCTAAATTTACAATATTTAAATCGTTGTGAACCAATTGTGCTATATGGTCATTTATAACTTGAATTCCTCTTTCCGATATGTGGAAATGAATTAAAGGACCTAGAACAACATTTGTTCTGTCATCTTTTATAGTAATGCTAGCAGAATCATTCGATGTATCTCTAGTAACTACTACAGTTAATGGTTTTAATGTAACGTTCATTTATATTCCTTACTTGAGATAAACAGCCATATAGTTATGGTAATCAGTGCCCGAACCGTCCCAGAATGGTGCATCTTGATAACTTCCTGTGTTGCCACCGCCCCACATATTTCCCGACCAACAAGAACCATACCACCAAGGAGTGTTTCCGTAACTTTGAGAACAGTTTGATCCATACGTATCATTATCAACATCCCAGGTAGTCATTCCCCAACCGCTTGCAGCATGATATGCTCCCATACCAGGAGCAGCAGCTCCACTACCGTCTGCACCGACTCCGGCATAACCAGAAAACCCGTATGTAGCTCCCATACCAGTATATGACCACAGATATCTTTTTGTATGACTACCTGTAGCATTTAAACTAACTGGTGCCGTGGACGCAAATTGAGCAACGTTTAGTCCTAAACTAGTCCAATAACGTAGTCCTACAAATTGCCTAAAATACAAACTTGAATCGTATGATCCTACAATGTTATTATTATTAATTGCTTGAGCATATGTTATTTCACCAATGCCGTTTTGAGCCCCGATTCTTCCGTCGAGGCCTGCTTTAACATTACACATCACTAAGTGCCAGCCACCACCGCTATAGTTCATATCGCACCATAACAATACAGCACCTAATCCACCTGGATTAATCCAGTAGAATCCGTTGGTAGTTGTACCAGTTAATGTTTTGATTGCGCTAGCAGATGTTGCTGCTCTTTCAACGCTAGAACCATCCGGAACGCCTGCTGATACTGTAGACGAATAAACGGTCCAAGCTCCGCCAGATCTTACTAACGTAAATGTTTGAATTTCCACAGTCCAGGCTCTTGGAGTAGGTGGGTTATATCCAGCCCAGCGGATTGTCTGTGCAACTCCGTCAATTTGAAATCCATTAACATAATAAGCTGTAGAACTCTGCGACAAGTATATACTAA
>JACCDX010947451.1_pt1 | contig 10088 bp, 8 predicted proteins | sample 7449681 | NCBI WGS metagenome assembly JACCDX01 (sample SAMN15323450, study PRJNA562643) | freshwater metagenome | isolation source: river surface water | place: USA:Blue River Watershed | collected 2017-08-18
AGCGTTGCCAGTTGTCATTGCGAACAACAACACCAAAACGATTCATTAATTTGAGCGTGATATCAATGTAGGGTTTAGAAATTAATTCACCCACCACTTCAATACAAATCTCATTGCTTGCCACCAAAGGCAAAGACATGAGTAAAGCAGTTAGAAATTGACTTGATACATCACCGCGTACTTTGATGACTTCATTGGTACGTATCTGCCCTTTTGAAAGTTTAAGAGGTGGGTAACCTTCGTTTTGCTCATAAGCAACTTCAGCGCCAACCATTCTTAGACCATCGACTAAATCACCTATAGGCCTTTCATGCATGCGCGGCACACCGTGCAAACGATAGTCACCACCCAAAATAGCTAGCGCTGCAGTCAAAGGGCGAATTGCTGTACCAGCGTTCCCCATGAATAAATCAGCCTGATCTTTAGGTAACTTACCAGAGCAACCGTGCACCACACAGTCGCCATCAGCTTCATCAATAACAACACCCAAAGTCTTTAGTGCTGCACGCATGACACGCGTGTCATCAGCATCCAACAAACCTTTTAAGCGCGTTGTACCGGAAGCCAAAGCTGATAAAAGTAATACTCGATTAGAAATACTTTTGGACCCAGGTAAAGCAACAACGCCCTCCGCTTTAGCAAAAGGACCTACTTCGATGTAATCAAGCACCGCAGAACTCATTAACGACCTTCCCACTTTTGACGCTCTGCACTAGCCCTTGTAAATGCTTTCAATAAAGCATCACCATCTTCTTTAGCAATCATGTCTCTTAATAACTTAGTGAGATTGAGATAGTTGTCCATCTCTTTCAACACAGCTGTCTTATTTGCTAAACAAATGTCACGCCACACCTCTGGGCTAGACGCTGCAATACGGGTAAAGTCTCTAAACCCCGCGCCTGCATGACCCAACTTAACATTGGCATCCTCAGAATTAGCTACTTGCAACATCAACGCAAAAGACAGTACGTGTGGCAAATGAGAAATCGAGGCGAACACCGCATCATGTTGTAAAGCAGACATCTTATGTGTTGTGGCGCCCGTAGCTAACCAGAACTCATTGATAGCATCAACTGCTAGAGGAATATTTTCTTGCAAAGGGCAAATGATGACTTCTTTGCCTTGATACAAATCTTCTTTTGCAGCAGTTGCACCATGTTGAGCACCGCCAGCAATTGGGTGTGCAGGTATAAATTGCGCCACCTTATCGCCCAAGGCAGTTTTTGCCGCCATGATGACATCAGATTTGGTGCTACCCGCATCAGTAATCAAGGCATTTTGTTTGATATGCGGCTCGATAGCGTGAAGTATTGAGAATGTTTGCGCAACTGGTACGCAGACCACAATCACATCAGCTGCTGTAGCACACTCTTCAAGACTGACCGCCTGATCAATGGCGCCGATCTTTAGAGCTTCATCTAAATTAGTCTGCGAACGACCTACGCCAATGACACGATCAAAGGCTTTGGCTTTTTTCTGCGCCAAACCAATCGATGCGCCAATTAAACCAACGCCAATAATGCCCAAGGTTAATGGGGCACCATTTGATGTATTTTTTTGAGTAGCGTTCATTAATTAAGAATCTTTTTAAGAGCTTCAATAAATGCCTGGTTTTCTTCAGGCAATCCAATAGAAATACGCAACCACTCAGGTAAACCATAGTTACCAACAGGTCTAACGATAACGCCTGCTTTTAATAACTCCAAATTAACTCTAGCTCCAGAAGTTGGTTCGTCACCCACCTTGACTAAAACAAAATTGCCAGAAGATGGTAAATAACGCAAACCCATCTCGTCAAATGCTTGAGTTAATTGAACATAACCTGCACGATTTAATTCATAGCACTTCTTAAGAAACTCAACGTCTGCCAATGCTGCAATTGCCGCAGCTTGAGCCAAGCTATTAACGTTAAATGGCTGACGAATACGATTTAATAAATCAGTGATGTTGTTTTGAGCAACCCCATAACCAATGCGCAAACCAGCCAAACCATAAGCTTTTGAAAAACTTCTAGAGACGATCACGTTAGGATATTTGCGCACCCAAGCAATAGCATCGTACTGTTGTTCAGGCGTTAAGAATTCGTTATACGCTTCATCAACCACTACCACCACATCACTAGGCACTTTTTCTAAAAAGGCCTCAATCTCCGCAGCCTTTAAAAACGTTCCAGTTGGATTATTTGGATTAGCCACAAACACCAAACGTGTTTTAGGCGTAATCGCTTTTAGCATGGCAGGTAAATCGTGACCATAATCTGCAGTAGCTGCCACTTCAACGGCTTTACCGCCTACTGCTTGAGTAGCTAGTGGGTAAACCGCAAAAGCATGCTTTGAGAAAACAACCTCATCACCTTGTTGAGCCACCGCTCTAGCAGTTAACTCCAAGATGTCATTACTACCATTACCTAAAGTAATCCACTCGAATGGCACATTGAGTTTTTTGGCAATGGCATTTTTTAAATCAAATCCATTGGAATCTGGATAACGACCCAAATCCTCTGCTGCTTTGGCCATCGCTTTTTTTGCAGACTCAGGCATGCCAAGTGGATTTTCATTGGAAGCTAACTTAACTATCTTGCTCTCATCCAAACCAAACTCGCGCGCCACCTCACTAATAGGCTTGCCGCCAACATAAGGCGCAATAGCACGCACATGGCTTAAACCAATAACTCGCCCATCAACTTGTCCAACATCGTTGGCCATCATCAATCTTTCTACAATTTAGTGACTACGGGGATAAGATCCCAAGTTCTTAAAGAATGCGGCTTCAGCTTGTAACTCACTCAAAGCAGCAGCTACTTTTGGATCATCAGCGTGACCATCCATATCAATATAGAAGAAGTACTCCCAAGTACCGCGTCTGGCTGGACGAGACTCTAAGCGGTTCATTGAAACACCATGCTTAGCTAATGGTGCCAATAATTGATGAACTGCACCGGGTTTGTTGTTCACCGAAAGAATGACTGACGTTTGATCTTTACCAGATGCTTGGCATGAGCCATGACTGACCACCACAAAACGTGTACGGTTATGAGGATCATCTTGGATCTGACTTTGAACTGCTTGTAGACCATATTGCTGCTGAGCTGAATCACCAGCAATAGCTGCCACCGTTGCATCTTGTGCAGCCAACTTAGCTGCTTCGCCATTACTACTAACAGCTTGGCGATCCAATTTAGGAGCGTTGTTGGATAACCATCTCTGACACTGTGCCAAAGCCTGAGGATGTGCCAACACCCTGCTCACACCATCCAAAGTGCCTGATTTAGTTAGCAAGTGATGCTTGATGGCTAAAGCCACCTCACCCGTAATTTTTAAATCTGTATCAAGCAACAAATCTAGCGTTCTAGAAATGGCGCCTTCAGAAGAGTTCTCAACAGGTGCCACACCAAAATCAGCAGACCCAGCATCCACCGCACGAAACACCTCATCAATGCTAGAGCAAGGTACTTTGCTGATAGATTGGCCAAACTGCGCAAACGCCGCTTGCTCTGAGAATGTTCCCGCAGGGCCCAAATAAGCCACTCGAATAGGAGCCTCTAAAGCACGACACGCAGACATGATCTCGCGCCATATATAAGTAATGCCATCCGCAGCTAAAGGGCTTTTGTTTTTAGCAATTAAACCGTCAATGACTTGACGTTCACGCTCAGGACGAAATACTGGCGCATTAACATCGTGCTTGATTTTTCCAACAGCTTGAGCCGCTTCTGCACGAGCAGCCAACAACTCTAATAACTGTTGATCGATAGAGTCGATGCGTGCGCGCAATGGCGCTAAATCTTTGTCATCAGCAGCCACGTTCAAACTCCTTCATGTATTCAACCAAAGCTTGTACACCTGCCATCGGCATTGCGTTATAGATACTTGCACGCATGCCACCCACACTCTTATGACCTTTGATATTCATTAGACCCAACTTAGCAGCACCCTCTACAAATGAATCATTCAAAGATTCATCATTTAAGTAAAAAGTTACATTCATGCGTGAACGGCAAGTTGGATCAACCTTGCTTGCGAACAAACTGCTTTGATCAATGCAGTTGTATAGTAAGTTTGATTTAGCGATGTTTTGTTGCTCCATCGCAGCAACACCACCCTGACGTTTCAACCACTTAAATACCAAGCCAGCTAAATAAATACCGTAGGTTGGTGGCGTATTAAGCATTGAATCATTCTCAGCTTGTTTAGCCCAATCCCAAACCATCGGCGTAATCGGCATAGCATGCCCCAACAGATCCTTGCGCACAATCACAATACTTAGACCAGCCGGTCCAATATTTTTTTGCGCACCACCAAATAAAACACCAAAATCATTAATGTCCCAAACGCGAGACAAGATATTGCTTGAAACGTCAGCCACCAAAGGCTTGCTCACCTTAGGCACTTGTTGAAACTCAACACCACCCACTGTCTCATTAGAGCAAATATGTACATAAGCAGCATCATCAGATAACTGCCAATCTTTTTGATCAGGAATGTTGGTAAAGCCATTGTTTGCACTTGAAGCAGCAATGTGAGCTTGACCATATTTAGCAGCTTCTTTTGCTGACTTCTCAGTCCAAATACCCGTCACAATGAAATCAGCCTTGGGGCCATTTTTAGCCAAGGGCATTAAGTTCATTGGGATAGCAGCGTTCTCACCAATAGCCCCGCCTTGCAAGAACAAAACGGCATAACTATCAGGGATGTTCATGAGTTCACGAAGGTCTGCAATAGCCTCTTCGTAACAAGCCATGAACGGCTTACCACGATGGCTTACCTCCATCACACCCATGCCCAACCCATTCCAGTTGAGCATTTCAGCAGCAGCCTGTTTTAAAACTTCCTCAGGAAGAGTTGCTGGACCTGGAGCGAAGTTAAAAACACGGCGATCAAACATTCGTCGGCTCCCCGCCCTCGTTTCCTTGATCTTCTTGACCGTCTACTGCCTCATCCAAACCATCGTCACCTTCATCATCATCGCTCTCAGCGATGCGCTGCAAACCAGACAATTCAGTGCCCTCGTCAACATTGATCAAAGTCACGCCTTGTGTCGCACGCCCCATCTCACGAATCTCAGCAACACGAGTACGCACCAAAATACCGCCGGTTGTAATCAACATAATTTGATCTTGCTCAGAGACTAGAACAGCAGCTACTACCTTGCCGTTACGCTCAGATGTTTGAATCGCAATCATGCCTTTCGTACCACGTCCATGACGCGTGTACTCAGAGATTGGCGTACGCTTACCGTAACCATTAGCAGTCGCAGTTAGAACGCTGCTTGGCAATAGCGCACCATTTTCATCAACCGCATTGGTTTGACCTTCAATTTCTGCAGGGGCAACCAACATCGCAATCACCTCATGCGATGCATCTAGGTTCATACCGCGCACACCGCGTGCCGTACGACCCATTGGGCGCACATCATTCTCATCAAAGCGAACTGCTTTACCAGCATCAGAGAACAACATCACATCATGACGACCATCAGTAATAGCGGCGCCCACTAAGTGATCACCTTCATCTAAGTCAACAGCAATGATGCCAGCCTTACGTGGGTTAGAGAAATCAGATAAACGAGACTTCTTCACCACACCCTTACGCGTTGACATGAATACATATTTGTCATCTTCGTAGGCTTTGATTGGCAGAATCACGGTGATCTTCTCACCTTCTACCAATGGGAAAATATTCACAATTGGCTTACCGCGTGAGGCACGACCGCCCTGAGGCACTTCCCATACCTTCAACCAATACATGCGGCCACGATCAGAGAAACAAAGAATCGTGTCATGAGTATTAGCTACGAATAATGTATCAATCCAGTCTTCGTCTTTGGTAGCAGTTGCTTGCTTGCCTCGGCCGCCACGTTTTTGCGCACGGTACTCAGACAATGGTTGGCTCTTCATGTAACCACCATGAGACAAGGTCACCACCAAATCTTGAGGCGTGATCAAATCTTCAGTAAATAGTTCCGTAGCATTCATCTCAATGCGTGAGCGACGACCTGTGTCATTACCCGCCTGACCAAATTCAGCCTGAACCGCTTGCAACTCTTCTTTGATGATGACAGTAATACGCTCTGGCTTAGCCAAGATGTCCAACAAGTTGGCAATCTCAAGCATCACTTCTTTGTACTCACCAACAATCTTGTCTTGCTCAAGACCTGTCAAGCGTTGTAAACGCATTTGCAAGATCTCTTGAGCCTGGCCTTCAGACAAACGATACAAACCATCAGCTTGCATACCAGCAGCAGGATCCAAATCTTCAGGGCGGAATGAATTACGTCCACCAGGAGCATCTTTTTCTGCACGAGAAAGCATCTCACGCACCACTTCAGAATCCCATGACTTCAAGAGAAGCTCACGTTTCGCATCAGGTGGAGTTGGTGCAGCTTTAATAATTTTGATGAATTCATCAATGTTTGCAAGCGCAACTGCCAAACCTTCCAACACGTGACCACGATCACGCGCTTTACGAAGTTCAAATACTGTGCGACGAGTGACCACTTCTCTACGATGAGATAAGAAGCACTCCAACATTTGTTTTAGGTTGAGTAAGCGCGGTTGGTTATCCACCAATGCCACCATGTTCATACCAAAGGTATCTTGCAATTGTGTGAACTTATACAAGTTGTTCAGCACCACCTCAGGCACTTCACCACGTTTAAGCTCAATCACCACACGCATACCGGATTTATCAGATTCATCACGAATATCTGAAATACCCTCTACCTTTTTCTCAGTGATGAGTTCAGCAATGCGCTCAAGCAATGTTTTCTTATTAACTTGGTACGGCAACTCATCAACAATGATCGCTTGGCGTGAACCACGATCCATATCCTCGAAGTGAGTTTTGGCACGCATCACCACACGACCACGACCCGTACGGTAACCGTCCTTAACGCCTTGAATACCGTAAATGATGCCGGCTGTTGGGAAATCTGGTGCAGGAATGATTTCCATCAAGTCATCAATCGTGCATTCTGGGTTACTCAGCAAATGCAAACAGGCAGAAACCACTTCATCCAAATTGTGCGGCGGGATATTAGTCGCCATACCCACAGCAATACCTGATGATCCGTTAATAAGTAAATTAGGGATTTTTGCAGGAAGGATTAAAGGCTCTTTTTCGCTGCCGTCGTAGTTAGGACCGAAATCAACTGTTTCTTTATCTAAATCATCTAACAGCTGATGCGCAATTTTTGCCAAACGAATTTCGGTATAACGCATCGCCGCGGCGTTATCGCCGTCCACAGAACCAAAGTTACCCTGACCATCTACGAGCATGTAGCGCAAGGAGAAGTCTTGAGCCATACGAACAATCGTGTCATAAACAGCTGAGTCACCGTGAGGGTGATATTTACCGATTACGTCACCGACGATACGAGCAGACTTCTTGTATGCCCTATTCCAGTCGTTATTTAACTCATGCATCGCGAACAAAACTCGACGATGAACTGGTTTTAAACCATCCCTCACATCTGGCAAGGCTCGACCTACGATCACGCTCATGGCGTAATCGAGATAGGAACGACGCATCTCGTCTTCTAGTGATATTGGGAGTGTCTCTTTTGCGGCGTTATTTTGTGTAATTTCCATGTCGCAATTTTATCACTCAGAGCGCCTCAAAAAGGTATTTATGGGATTTAAAGTGCTAAACTATGAGTTATCCAAATTGGATCAGCCTCCACACAGAAAAATTAGAGGGAAAAACATGAAAAAATTGCTGCAATTAATCGTTATCGCCGGTGTTGCTATCAGCTCAGGCGCGTTCGCTCAAGCAAATGACAACTGGGTAAATAGCTCAGGTATCGTTTGGAAAAACGGTACAAATGAATTGTGCTGGCGCAATGCCAACTGGACTCCAGCTACAGCTGCTCCAGGTTGCGATGGCGCTATCACTGCTGCTGTTGCTCCAGTTAAGCCAGTCAGCTCAAAAGTTACATTGAACGCTGATGCATTGTTCGACTTTGACAAATCAGTACTTAAGCCTGCTGCTAAAGCTAGCTTAGATAGCTTGGTTGGCCAAGTTAAAAACTTGACACTTGAAGTGATCATTGCTGTGGGTCACACAGACTCAATCGGCACAGATGCTTACAACCAAAAATTGTCAGTACGTCGCGCTCAATCAGTTAAAACATACTTGGTTAGCAAGGGTATTGAAGCTAATCGCGTATACGTAGAAGGTAAAGGCGAGTCACAACCAGTTGCTGACAACAAGACTAAAGAAGGTCGCGCTAAAAACCGTCGCGTTGAGATTGAAGCGATTGGTACACGCAAGAACTAATACTTAATTAGTCAGTTCTAACTGATTTTTTAGTTAGATACTTCTAAAAGCCCGGTCTGACCGGGCTTTTTTATTGGGTTTGTGCGCATAAGCATGGGCTTGATTAGAATAGAGCCATGAATGCAGACCAAACCGAAATCGATAAATTCAGCGCCCTTGCTCACCGTTGGTGGGATCCAAGTAGCGAATTCAAGCCATTGCACGCCATTAACCCGCTCAGATTAGCGTGGATACAAGAACACGTATCCATTTCAGGAAAGAAAGTTCTTGATGTGGGTTGTGGTGGCGGGATTTTGGCTGAATCAATGGCTGTGGCAGGTGCCCAAGCCAAAGGGATTGATTTATCTGAGAAAGCTCTCAAAGTTGCAGATTTACATAGCTTGGAAAGTGGCGTTCAAGTTAAATACGAATACATCAGCGCCGAAGATTTAGCCAAAAAAGAAGCCGGTGAATACGATGTAGTGACCTGCATGGAGATGCTTGAGCATGTTCCAGACCCATTAAGCATCATTAAATCCTGCGCAGCTTTGGTAAAGCCCGGTGGCAAAGTCTTTTTTAGCACCCTGAATCGCAATCCAAAATCTTATTTATTTGCCATTATTGGCGCTGAATATATTTTGCGCATATTGCCTAAAGGTACTCATGACTATAAAAAGTTCATCAAGCCTTCAGAGTTAAATGAGTTTATTCGTGAAGCAGGTCTAGAGCTCAATGAATTGATAGGCTTGAGTTACAACCCCATTACCGAGGTCTACTCGCTAGGTCGTGATACTGATGTCAATTACTTGATGGCAACAACTAAAAAGTAATTTATGACTTCACTATACAAAGGTGTTTTCTTTGACTTGGATGGCACCTTGGCAGATACCGCGCCAGACCTAGTAGCCGCCGCCAATCTATTGCGAATTGCTAGAGGGTTGGCCCCTTTACCCTACGAAGTATTGCGCCCAACCGCCTCCGCTGGTGCCCGCGGCTTAATCCAAGGCGCATTTGGTTACGACAATCAGCACCCTCAATTTGAAGAGCTGCGTGATGAATTTTTAGCCAACTACGAGAAAGACATCTGTGTACACAGCAAATTATTTGATGGCATGGATGACTTGCTACAAGAACTAGAAAAAGAACAGGTCTTATGGGGTATTGTGACTAATAAAGTTGAGCGCTTTACACACCCTCTTCTAAAACTAATGAGCCTTCATGAGCGCAGCGCTGCCATTGTGGGGGGCGACACAACGCCTCACTCAAAACCTCATCCAGCACCGATTTTGAAAGCCGCAGAAATTTGCAATATCAACCCTGCACAATGCTTGTATGTCGGTGACGATTTAAGAGATATTGAAGCAGGTCGAGCTGCTGGTATGAAAACAGTTGCTGCTGCTTACGGCTACTGCGGTTGCGATGAACCAGTGAATGCTTGGGGCGCTGACTACATCATTGAGCATCCATCAGAGCTACGCTCTATCGTATTTGGCGCCTAAGTTACAAGTTTCATGAAATCATCTCTTGCTGCCAACATCACAGATCTCCATCAATTTGATATGGTGATTGATGTTCGCTCACCTGATGAGTTTGCTGAAGACCATATTCCTGGCGCCATTAACTATCCAGTGCTATCGAATGAAGAGCGCATTTTGGTAGGCACGATGTACAAACAAGAGTCGCCTTTTGAGGCCAAAAAGATTGGTGCCGCTTTAATTGCCAAAAGAATAGCTCATTACATTGAAAATGATTTCATTAATAAGCCAAAAAACTGGAATCCATTGATTTACTGTTGGCGCGGCGGCAAACGCAGCGGCTCAATGACTCACATCC
>JACCDX011023620.1_pt1 | contig 10088 bp, 7 predicted proteins | sample 7449681 | NCBI WGS metagenome assembly JACCDX01 (sample SAMN15323450, study PRJNA562643) | freshwater metagenome | isolation source: river surface water | place: USA:Blue River Watershed | collected 2017-08-18
CTTGATATTAGTTCAAATTTTATTGATAAAACAAATGAATTTTTTACACCTTATAAAACAGTATTAACTATATTATTTGTATTATTAATCATAATTTATATTATGATATCATCAAATATGATAGGATTTAGTAAAATGAATTTTTATATACATTTAATATATTCGTTAGTATTAATATATATATTTTTATTATTAATTACATAAATTACATAATTAGATAATTATTTAATATTTTTATTACTGTAAATTATTTTATAATAAAAAATAAAATAATTTTATAAATATAAATGGGAATAGTTTATAATGATGGAAAAATTTATTATGATAGTAGTAGTAACATTGTATTTAATATTATAAATAATCCAAATGTTAGATTAATTATTACTGTTGTTGTAATATATATTTTTTTATTTAGTGTAATAAATTCATATTCAACACCAGAAACATCTCCAAATACTAAATTATTTATTACAATTATTGAAATATTATTATGGATAGGATTTGTATATATTATTATTCTTAACTATGAACAATCTACTGACATAACTAAAAATATTTTAAACTTTTATGATATAAAAAAATATGAACCTCCGCCTCCACCAGAACAAAAAGATGAGGTATTTCATATACCTATCAACAAATATTCTTATAAAGAAGCAGGTGATATATGTACCGCATTTAAAGGAAGATTAGCTACATATCAAGAAGTTGAAAACGCATATAATAATGGTGCTAACTGGTGTAGTTATGGATGGTCAGCAGATCAAATGGCTTTATTTCCAATACAAACATCTATATATAATGAATTAAAAAATGTTCCCGGACATGAACATGATTGTGGAAGACCAGGTGTAAATGGAGGTTTTATGAAAGATAATTCTCTTAAGTTTGGTGTAAATTGTTACGGAAAAAAACCGTCTAAAACTGAATTAGATAAAAAGTATATGGAAAGTTATACATTTACACCTTATTATGATGAAAAGAAAATAGAAACCGAAAAACAACAAAAGATAAAAGATTTATTAGTAGCACCATTTAATAAAGAGAAATGGAACGCTTAATTTTTATTTTTAATTGTTGAATTCTTTTTCTCTCTTTTCTTATTCTTTTTGGAATCTTGTTTTATTTTTATAATTCCAAAAATTTTGTTATCTCTTTCTTTTTCTTTTTCAAAATCAAAGGGTTCTAAATTCATAGGTAAATGTCGTAAAGTTTCGAATGTTTTTAATTGTAAACCAAATGGCAACATTTAAATAATACTCATATAATAAAAATAGTTTCATTCTTCATTATTATTCATCTATAATTTTAATTTCATTCATAATTTTATATGCTCTATTTGCTACAATATATTCCAATAACATTTCTGAGTTATCTTTATCCATAAATTGAGAGAAGGTGTTCATCAAATAAGAATGGGTTATAGTTGAATAATTTTTATAGGTTTTTAATTTAATTTTTTTGTTACCAATTTTAAATAAATTATTTTCTAAATGATTTGTTTTAATATGGTTTATAATATTTTTCTCTAATTCATTCTGTTCTTCTTTCAATTTATTTAATTTATCTTTTACTTGTTTTATTTCTTCTTCATTATTTATCCATTTTTTAATATATAAATCCATTTAGTAATATGCGTCATTTTATTTTTATTAATTTAATTTGAAAATATAAAAAATGAATGTTTTAGGACATTATAATAAGGAAAATATTCATATCGCAACACCAGTTGAACTTGAAGAAGAAAATTATTTATGCAAGGTAAGTTATAATAATATGCCATTTATCATAAAAACAAATAAGGTATGTTGTTATAAAAAAATAAAAGCAAGCAAAACAAATGAACAATATGTAAATATTTCTATATCAAGTAAAGAATATTTAGAATGGTTTGAACAGTTTTATCATGATTGTATTGAAATATTTCATGAATCCTCCGCGGATTGGTTTGAAAATGAAATGTCATTATCTGATGTAGAATTTTCATTTATTAACCCTTTAAAAAGTAACATAAAAAATAATTGTTTTGATATAGGTTGTTCAATCGATGAAAATAGATTACATATTGTTGATACAGATGATAATTTTATTAATTTATCTCAATTAGATGACTGTAATGTAATACCAACATTTCATATTAGAGGAATTAAAATAAATACAAAACATTTTATGTTTGAAATTGAATTAAATAGTTTATGTGTAATATTACCAAAACATTTAGAAGATAGTAAAGAATATAATGATTCTTCTTTAGAACAAAATAAAAATTTAGAAAAAAATAATATAAAAAATGAATTGGACAAAATAGAAAATTTAGTAATCGAAAAAGAGAATGATGATATTTGTGAATATGATATTGACCAAAATAATTTAGATGAAACAGATATTGAAGTAAATGAATTAAATATGTATAAAATGTTTGAATTAATAAATACAAAAATAAAAGAAAATATGGCTAATAATTTAAAAAGTATATTTGAAAATAAAAAAATAAAATCACATCTTACACTTTTAGAAGTTGTAAATGATGATGAAGAAACGGATTAAATTATTAATTTATAATAAAAATATTTTATTATTCTACTCTATATAAATGAAGCTCAATAAAATATTATCAGGTTCTAATAAAAATTATTTCGGGGTAATTCTAGGTTTAGGATTTTTAATTTTATTGGCTATTCTAGTAAAATACAATAATGAAAAATCTTCAACAAAAGATAATATGATGTCTCCTTTATCAATGAATAATTTAGATAATAATTATTCTGCTGGAGCAAAACCTGAGGTTCAAGGTGCCACCCAAACTGGCGCCGATAATTATCTCTCTGTAAGTGGAATTAGCACCACTGTTCCACCTGCCAATATGACACATCCTACTATGAATCCAACCGATTTATTACCAAAAGATATGAACAGTGAATGGGCAAGCATTATGCCAGCAAGCAATGATTTAAAAAATTTAAATTTATTAAATCCTAATCAATTAATTGGCATTAACACTGTAGGAAGTTCTTTAAGAAACGCAAATTTACAGTTAAGATCTGACCCTGTTATTCCAAAGACAGGAAATACTGGACCATGGAATCAACCAACCATTGAAGCTGACACAATGAGAAGACAATTTGATATTGGCACCGATTAAATTATTCTATTTAATGATTAAAATACTATAATATTGTATAATGACTAAGGATGATATTTTAGGCTATACAATGATATTTCTAATTTTAATCATTTCTTATAAAATATATAGTGACTCTGATTTATTTCAATTGAAATGTATTGTTTCTGATGTAAATGGAGATAAATACTGTGTTAGAGAAAGAAAAAATATAAAACAGGCTGCTGACTTATTGGCAAACACAAGCAATAAAATGAAAGAATTAGTAGATTATACTTATAAAAATCATCCAGATGATGAAAGAGTTAAAAGATTAAATAAAAAGTTTAATCCAGAGAAAATAGTAGAAATATTACCTACAAGTGAATTTACAGCTTATAGTGAAAATAAAGGAAGAAAAATTGCGTTTTGTTTAAATCAGAAAAAAGATGATGACACTAATTTAATAGATGAAAACACATTAATGTTTGTGGCAATACATGAATTAGCACACGTATGTTCTATATCAATTGGACATACAGAAGAATTTTGGGATAATTTTAAATTTCTTTTAGGAGAAGCAAAAAATGCCGGTATTTATATGCCGATTGATTATAGTAAAAATAATCAGGAATATTGTAGCATGAACATTACCGATAATCCTTATTTCTCTAAATAAAAAATGATGACTTAGTTTAAAACAACATTTTTAATTTTATTATTCTAATACAAATGAAAAAAAACACATTGAACAATTTAAACAATTATTTTCTTTTATTTTTATTATTAATTATAATAGTCGTATTATTTTTTTCTATTAAAACAAATAAAGAAGGTTATACATCAGATAATATAACAACTGCAACAACTAAATTAAATGAAATATTAACAAATAATTTAGAGCAATTAAAAACAGTTATTAATGAGTTAACTAATCAAAAATATCAATTATCTATGAATGATGTAATTAACACCTTAAATGCTGAGTATGGTCCAGATAGTAAATTAAACTCTCCTGAAAATTCTAATACCGATGTATATTTAAAACAACAAATAAAAAATATAAATTATCTACATACCAATTTTAATAATATTAATAAAAAGGTAGATAAGTTATTTGAGAATATTAAAGTAGATATTGTAGATATAACAACAGAGAAAATAGAAACATATAATTTATTAGATGCTATTAACAAATTAAGCTTAGATATTAAAAAAACATCCAACGCATTAAGTCAAATACCTCCTTAAATAATTATATTTATTTTTATATAATGAATTCAATGGTTCAATTTATTATATTAAAAAATAATGAAGAAACAGATAAAATCAATATACCGATTTATTTAGATGACACCATTGAAAATGTTAAATGTAAAATATCTGATAAATTAGAGATAAAGAATATTGAAAGTTATTATTTATTTTATAAAAAAACTGTTAGTTTAAACCCTTATGATATTTATAAAAAATTATCATACAATAACAAAAAAACTATAACACAAAAAGACTTTGTTTGTTTTTGCACAAACCATAATATTCCTATAATAAATCAAAAAGATAATTATGATTTAGATGATTTTTTAGAAATGAATTTAAATGATTTATTGTCTAATTTTCCTATTGGAATAACAAATTCTACTGAATATATTGTGAATCCTTTTGATAATATTTATGGTTATTCTACCAATTCAAGCACTACTTCCAAATCATTATGGTTAGAATTTAATAATATTTTTGAAAACAAAGTTTATCTCTGTTTTGCCAAAGATGTTTTTGAATCATTTAATAAGAAAGAACTAGAGACTCACCAAGTATTTAATGTATATTTTCCATATTTGTTTAAAAAAGATATACTTACTATTGAACAAATAAAAGAAAATGACAATTCGATATGTTCTAAATATGATGAGTATAATAAAATAATTGATTTTTTACATAGTGACTATAATGAATCAAAAATAAATGAAGGAATACATAGTATAAAATTTGTATTATATCCAACACAATTTTTTAAATTTCCTCTTGAAATATTTTTTAAATTATTTAATTCTTCTAATAAAATACCATTTATTCGTTTGAATAGCAATCGTAAACAAGATACAATTTATAGGTTATATTGTGATCAAATTAGTGATAAAGGAAATAAAGTTCCATATTTAAAGAAAAAAGCCTTACAAAGGTATAGTAATGATTTAAAAGGTCACAACCGTATATGTTATGTAGCATATAATGATACTATTCCAATTATAGTTGAAATTATGGAGAATGGACATATTTTTTTTACAATTAATAAAATAAAAATATCTACGATTGAAGAAACAGATGAAATAATTAAAACATCTACAAAAGAAATTTTAATAAAATTATCCGAATATTTTGACCCATCCAATAAGATATTTAATCAATTTATTTCTCTCATTGATGAAAATATTCAAATTATTAATTTGTCATATCTTTTTAAATTTGATAAACAAAAACGAATTAAATTTACAAATAAAATAGAATGTTTTTCATCTATTTTTAATACAGTAGATGGTAAAGATATATACACTTTAAGATATAAGAGAGTTTCTAATTTTAATGCTTTAGATAGTATGAATGCTTTCTTAACTGATTCAATAAATCAACAAATTTCAAATGAAAAAATTATTGATTCTTTTATGAGAAATTTTAATGTTTCATTTGAAGAAGCAACAAAAATTTTAAAAGATTTTATAAGTAATATTGTATTAGATGGTGATTTAAAACAAAATAAAATTAGAAAAGTAAAATCTAATCCAGGGTTTTTAGTTGAAATACAAGAAAATAATAATGATAAAACATTTGATGTATCGGTTGAATTGATTGATAAAGTTGAATATATACCATATTTAAAATTATATTTATCTAAATTTATTGATTTTTTTCAGGGAAATATAAAAGATGAATCTCAAATATGTAAAAAAATAAAAGAAGTCGAGACAGTAGAAATAGAACAAAAACCAGCAGAAGTTGCAGAAGAAATAAATCTAGAAATGCTTGATATGGATGAAAACGATACTTCATTTGAATTTGAACAATTATCTGATGAAGAAATAGAACCAAAAGATATTCCAATTAAAAAAATAAGTAATATTCCTGAATTTATAGACGAAGAAGATATAGAAGATAAAATTCCTAATATTGGCTCATTAAACAAATCAATATCTTCAATTTCTCCAAAGAAACCTGAAATACCTAGTTTTTCGAATGAAGATGGTTCATTAAATCAAGAAAAACAAGAGGAACAAATTCCTAATATAGGCTCATTGAACAAATCAATAAATAAACCTGAAATACCTAGTTTTTCGAATAATAATGAAGGTTCATTAAATAAATCAAACACTCCAATTTCTCCAAAGAAACCCGAAATACCTAGTTTTTCTAATGATAATAAAGGTTCATTAAACCAAGAATCTGTAAAACAAAATAATATTGGGTCATTAGATAAAAATGAAAAGGGTTCATTAAATGGTTCCAATAATAGTGTAAGTTTAAATAGTTTTAGATTGAACAATGATAATCAATTTGGAGGTAAATTATCGCCAATAAATATAAGTGAAAATAATACTGATACTGAATATAATGTATTTATATATAATGAATTAAATCCAACTTTTCTTGAAAAAAATTTTAAATTAAAAGGGTTTATAGGAGCAGAAATAAAGAAAATGTTTAGATATTATGGTGATGAAAAATGTTCAATAAAATCTCATGAAGAATTAAGCTGTAAAGGATTTTATGTAAAAATGAATAAAGATATAATTAACAATATACTTGAAAATATTTTAAAGGGTTATAAATTAATCAAAGTAGAATTTAATGATATACATGGAACTATAATTAAAGGAATTACTTTTTATATTAATTCACTTGCTTGGGTTACACCAAGTAAAGAATTTTTAAAAGATGTTTATAAAACAGTAAAAACATTTTGGACAAATGTTGATGATAAAAAGAAATTATTAGTTTATGATGAAGATTTAAACTTAAAAGGTTTATTTGATGGTGAAAATTATTTGAAAAAAGAGACAAATAATAATTCTAATAATAATTATAAGGCTGACTTAACCAAAATAGATTTTACAACAAAAAATCCGTTTCTTCAAAAATTAGAGAAAAAGGAGCCAAATATATTCCTTAAAAAAAGTGGTAATATGAAAGAATATAGCCGTCAATGTCCTTGGAGTGATAGAAGACAACCTGTTATTCTTACAAAAGATGAATTTGAACGTATAGAGAAAAACGCAAAAGGGTCTTATGATTCATATGTTAAATATGGTAGTGATGCAAGAAATCCATATTATTATATATGTCCTAGATACTGGAATTTTTATACTCAAATGCCTGTTACTCCTGATAAAGTAGATAAAAAACTTCTTCTTGATCCATCTCTCTCTGCAAAGGAAATGGAAAAATTAATTAGAAGCGGAGAAAAATATATTATTGAATTAAGTGATTCAAAAGGTAAATTTTTTACTAGACCAGGATTTTTAAATAAACTAACTGAAGACGGTTATCATATGCCTTGTTGTTTTACAAATAAAGAAAAAAAAGAAGGAAAAAAGAAAGATGAAAATAAAGTATCTAAAAGTATAAGAGAAGCTGAACAGTCACAATTAAAACAATTAGGAATGAATTCTTCCCATTTAGAGAAAGATATCAGTACTCAAAAAAAATATCCAGTATCTTATATTCAAAATGGTGATAAATTTCCATTAGATGACGGTAGAAAAGGACATTTACCTTATTCATTAGAATTATTTTTTAATCAATCTCATACACAATGTTATTCAAATATTAAAACACTAAAATTAAAGAAGAATACACCTTGTTTAATGAGAATAGGTGTAGAACATAATACAAATCAATCATTTTTAGCAGCGATTACTTATATTTTTAAAAAATCAATTAAAAAACAAAATCCAACAATTAAAGATATAAAAAATTTAATTGTTCAAAATTTATCTGTTGATAATATTTTAAAATATCATAATGGTACTATTCCACAAATATTTGCAAATGAAAATTATAATGAACAATCAATTGATGATTACAAGGATAGTGAATTATATGGATTAATGAATCCAGATAAACTTGAAGAATTTAAAAAAATTGTAAATGGTTATGAAAATTTTATAAAATATATAAATAGTGACCAATATATAGACCATACTTATTTATGGGATATAGTATGTGATGATGAAATATTATCTAATACAAAAGTGAATATGGTTATTTTAAAACAAAATATGGACGATATAACCGAAAATTTAAGTATATTATGTCCAACAACTGAACATTCCAAATTTATATTTGATTTAAACAAACCAACATTTATTTTATATTATAGAAGTAATTATTATGAGCCATTAATTACATTTACCGAAAATGACTCTGAACCAGATTCTGTCATTAAATTTTTTAAACTTAATCAAATACCTATTTTAACAAAATCATTACAGTTAATTAATAAAAACATAAAAGAGAACTGTAAGAATCATATTATAAACCGTCATTATACATTTAAAGAAAATATTACTCTAGATGAATTGATATATGAAGTAAAACAATTACCTGATTATGAAATTATTCGACAAATTATGAATATTGATGGTAGAATATTTGGAATTTATGTAAAAAATAATAAATATAAATATGAATTTTTCGTTCCTTGTAAGCCAAGTGGTAGAAATAATGATTATGATTATATTATTGTAAATGATACAATTTGGTTAAATTATAAATGGACTGTATTTTTATTGAAAAAATTACATAAAGATTCAAAAATGAAAATACATTGTAAACCAAAAATACGTGTGGTAAATTATGATAATTTAATAGTTGGAATAATAACAGAAACAAATCAATTTATACCAGTTTATAAAGAAGAAGAAAATATCACACAAGATGATTTAATTGAAATAACTGACTATAATTTATTTGATTATGATAAAATAATAGAAACTTCAACCATTACAAAATATAAAAATGATAAAATCGATTATTTAAAATTAGAACAAATGTTTTATAATGCATTTTTCAATACCATTAAAGTTTTATTAAATGATTCTAAATTCTTAAGCATAAGAACAAAAGTTGAAACTATTATTAAAACAGAGGAAATGAATTATGATGATAAATTTGATGGACTTCTTAATGCTTTAAATGATATATTTGATAAATATTTTTCATATATTGAATTTAGTAAGGATATTTTAGATGATATTATTGAAGAAAATCAAATTAATATTTGCTCAAAAGATAACAAAAAACAATATTGTAATTTTGAATTAAATGATGAAAATGGAAGCTTATTAATACCAACTTATAATTTATATAATGACAATGAAAATAAAGTATTATATGAAAATCGTTTTATAGATGATTTAATTTTAAATAATTATGTTCAAAAAACTTTATTGGATGAATTACAAATAAATATACATTATACAGACAAATACATTCTTAATGAAAATGAAATATTACTTTTAGAATCAATGCTTATTCCTTATGTAGAGAATAATATGAATTTAATAAAAAAAATCCCTTTTGCTTTACATCGTTCTTTTGAAGAAATTCAACCAAATCAAATATTTATAGAAATTGAAAATAAAACACCAGAAAAAGAACCACCAGAGCCTGATGAACCAACAAATGAATTTATTATAGAAGAACAACTAGATAGAGAAGAAAATGAAAGTGATGAAGAAGAATTACCAAAACAACCTTCTCCAGAAATTAAAAAATTTTCTTCTAATGAAGAATCAGAGAAATCTTTGAAACAAAGTCAAGAAAAAGAATTATTTTCATCTAATGAAGAATCAGAGAAATCTTTAAAACAAAGTCCAGAAAAAGAATTATTTTCATCGAACGAAGAATCAGAGAAATCTTTAAAACAAAGTCCAGAAAAAGAATTATTTTCATCGAACGAAGAATCAGAGAAATCTTTAAAACAAACTCCAGA
>JACCDX011115528.1_pt1 | contig 10087 bp, 8 predicted proteins | sample 7449681 | NCBI WGS metagenome assembly JACCDX01 (sample SAMN15323450, study PRJNA562643) | freshwater metagenome | isolation source: river surface water | place: USA:Blue River Watershed | collected 2017-08-18
GCCAGGCTGCTGGCACCTATAGCAGGCACCATGTGTGCTAATCCTATTTGCGGGGCACAGCCTATGTAGTATCCGTCCTGGGGATTTCCATTGATGAATACACATATGACCTGACTGCCTATGTCAGGAGCACTAGCCCAGAATCCATAACTGTGTGGGTTTCCTAGAAATTTTCCTGGTCCTGTATTATCAGTGCCTGCCCTTACATCGTATTTTGGCGCAATAGTGCCAAAATATGGACTTAGATATTTTACTGTTATCCAACTTTTTGAATCGTTTGGATTGCTATTACCGAATCTGGCTACGTAAACCTTTATTCTGCCCGAATGCGTTGGGTCAATATTATCTTTGACTATTCCTATAACCGGATGCGGTATTAGAGTGCCGCCACCGCGGTCATCTTGATATCCTTTTAGTGTGCCACTTTTTTTAACAATATCCTCCGCCATTAGCCACCTCCTCCGCCCGTTCCACCAACTGGTATACCTAATCTTGCGCGAGCCCTATTAATAAGAGTTTGGCGCTCGTTTCCGCCACCAGTAATAGCTAATCTTAGACGTTGATTAACTGTCAGAGTTGTTTCATCTACTGGCAAATTGCCACGTGATGCCAATCTAGCGTTCTCAGCCTGTATTTCTCTGAGTGCCCGGGCGCCTACGTTTGCATCGTCATTGGTTGTTTTGCCAGTAGATGTATTCTTTTGTGCCTGCGTATTTTGTAACGGATTCAAGGTGGTATTTGTGCCTTGGTACGAGCTATCTGGCGAGGTCTCGGGTGTATATCCAGTTTCATAATAACTGCTTCCCAACTGTTCAGGATTTACGTTTGGAACCCGTGCGTTAGTGCCATTTGAAGCGTTATTTGCTAACGCATTTAAATTGGACGCACGTGCCTCAATCTCGTTATCTATACGTCGAATATCCACGCGGGCGTTGTCCTTATTGGTAGCTGGTAGTATCAACTGAGATGGTGGCACCATAATAAGATCAAGTACCTGCTCGAATTTCCCACGACTGAATGAACTTTTTACTGATATTATCTTGTATATCAGACCTCTATTTTTTAACAACTGCTGTTGTTCCAGAGGATAGAATGCGATTGTTTGTGTGGGATCCACATCCAGTAGTCCGTTATCTCCATAGTCCTCTGCAACTTTAAATATGATTTCAATGAATACTTGTCCGCCGTATGGACTAATAGATCCATTCTTGCCATAAAATCTACTGAAACTTTCGCCAACTGGTGGAATTTTTTTACCAATAATATCCATTAAGAAATCCGGATCTCCTAGTATTTTGATGCTGGCCTTTGCTTGATCCGCTGGACTATACAAATTCGCACGCACTGATTGAACAACTGCGTCTGCGCTGTTTAAATTTCCACCAATCTGATTTCCCTGCACATCACCAGTCGGTGCACGTGGTGCAGGATCTTTTATAGAAGAATTTTTGTCCTTGTTGGTCGCGGGGGTATCTGACGTATAAAATTTATTATTGTACTCCATTTCATAACTGATGACTTCCGTATTTTCGCCAGTTAAAAAGTAATTATACTCCTTAATTGGTCCATAATAAGCTGTTCGCTGACCGACGTATTGGCTACGTATATAAGGCACAGTGTATGTTGCTATTTGATAGGTTATATTGTAAGCCCAGTCATTTAAAATTTTATCTCTGCCTAGTATTGTTACAACCGGATTAATTGCGTACCACTGTAGTGTTTTTGGACTTCCTGGATTTGTGTCTGCTTCTATGTCTGCATTATTTTTCTTGGTCAATGTATCAGCTATGTAAGAACTTTTTACTATTATCTGATCCATCATGGATACTATTGATGTTCCACCCGATATGTTTACGTATTTTGATCTTATGTTTATTGTTTGTGCCTTTTGTGAAGTTTTTACGTTTGATTGCTGAACAGTAGTAGCATTACTCATGGGAGAATTTGCTGCATCTGGGTTAGTTGCTACCAGTGGACTATTTTTTATTTCTTCTGCTGACTTATCCCATAAAATGTCGTACTCTTGTGGTATACCGACTTTTGATTTATCAAACAGTGTTTGTTGATTATCGTTTAGCCAGCCGATCAATGACTCAGTTGTTCTAACATCTTTGCTGCCCAAAATTTGTCCCACAGTACTGCCGTCAATGTATGCATTAGTGGGAATCACGTTCCGCTTAGATCCATATGCTGCCTGTATTGATAATGTCACTCCTTCAAAGTTATAAACAGTAGCTTTGCCATCTATTTTTGTTTTTACTGCTGAGAGCACTAGTGGAAAAATACGCTCATATATAGCATACTGATCATTCAGAGTAGTAGTGTTGTTTTCGATCATTCTAGATTCTACCACTCGTCCGTTCTCGTCGTATCCATAAAAGCGTATTCCAAGCATATAATGTTGTTGGTATAGATTAGGACGACTCGATGCATCAACATTTCCAAGCAGAACACTGGCTTTGTTTATCTGTTGGGTAGCACGGGAAAGACGATTCAAAAAAGTAAAACCTATTGGCTCAGTTACTTTAAAGGTAACTGATGTGGAAGTAGTTGCTGTTTTCTGACCATCCTTGGTCAATAGAAAAGTTTCAATATTCAAATCATCAATAAACAAATCAAGACCAGGCTTTCCTGGTCCAGGTATACCTTGTTCATCTAACGTAAGAGCACGTGGTTCCTGTCCGCCTATGCCGCCACTCTGCGCGATAATATACCAACCACCAGATGGATCAAGTGAGCCATTATTTGAAAAATAATTAACACATTCAGGAGTAACAACGTATAAACACAGATTATAGGTATAACTACTTAAGGTGGCTAATGGGTTCGAGCGACGATAATCAGTTCTATATGGACCAGTTGGCGTATCACTGGTTTTTGATTTGCCACTGTTTGGATTATCGTCTCGTTCTTGATTTTGATTACTCATAAATTAAATTTGAAGGGCAGTTTTTAGCGTAGTAAGCTTTGGTATATATATCTTTACTCCGCTGACAAAACCAAATAGTGGGTCTTTAAGGGTATTAGGATTACGCTGGGCAAAAACCCACCAAAGTTGACTGTTGGTGTACAAATCATATGCCAATAAATCCGGACGAAGTGTATAAGTTGGAGTTATTTCCCAGTAGACATCAGTTGGATCACTTGGTATAGCGCGATTAATCATAACATCCAAAAATTTTTTATTCACTACGGTAGACAAGTAGTACGGACTAGAAGATGAATAAGACATTACCAGAATCCTCCACTGATGTTTTTGTTTCCCAATAATAATTCACCAGATGCATATTTTTCAAGACTAAAGTTATTACTGACATTTTTTCTAGAGACTATGGGCAGACACTGTAACTGAATTTGCATTCTAGTGGGTATTCTGGTGCCCAATTCTGTCGTTGAATCTGTTGCCCACTGTGGCTGTTTTGTTAATCCGCCTGGCGCTAATCTATTATTGATCAACCTACTATCGCCGGTGGTCCCCGGGATAGTATTACTAGTATTAGGAGGTGGCCTAGCAATAATATAATCAACGTCCGGAGGATATATCAAAGTGAACGATGTTATAACCACTGCGTGTTTGTTAAATGCATAATCGCCATGCCCATTCAAGTAACATAATGGTGGCGGGATACCACGTATTGGACCAACGTCTTTTCCATAAAACATCTTAGTCGCTGATCTAAAAAAATGTATGACTGATAAAAGATAGTTTGCTTCGGTTGTATCCTGTGCAGTGAATTCACCAGTGATGCTTATATTTTCCACTGAACTGTTTCTATAGGTATAAATCTTATAGTTCGAATGGGCTAAATCACCAGGATCGTAGTTAGCTGCATAAGTCACACTGATGTTAGGAGTATAAGGAAATATAACGCCATTTGTTGCCTTCAATGGCGATAATATTCCAGGGGTAGGACTATTATACAGGTAATTTGTATTGGACGCTATACTGATTCTAAAACGCCAATCTTTTATTTTTGGAATTTCAGTCTGATACGTTCCACCAGAATTTCTAGCAGCATTTGTACCAGCACTCACGTTCTGTAGTCCAAATTCTGCTGCTGCCATGCTTGCTGTATTTCGTGCCGCTTCGTCTTGCGCCTCTGCGTCGGCCCTGTTTTGTGCATACTGGCGTAATATGTCGTCATCAATTGCATCAATGACTGCCTGGGAAGTTGGACCAGTCTCGGATGCCGTGGCAAGAGCCTGTAATCTAGCGGCCTCGAATGGATCAGCTTCTGGCGTCACTGGTGGAGTATTTTCTGAAAGAGGATTAGTTCCAGCTGGACCCAGGGGAGTATCAGCGGCTATCTCTGCCTGTCTATTTGCATAACTTATTGAATCTTCGAGTTCGGTTACTCTAGCAGAATCTTCCTGCTTATACACTTCTAGCCGTGCTTTTTGAGACTTTAATTGTTCTATTTGCTGTTCTGTTATTCTTATGTTATTTCTGGCACGCACTATATCGGCAGTTATGTTAGGACTATTTTTTTCCAATTCAATCGCTCTCGCCAACGCTCGATTTCTTAAATCAATAGCGTCATTAATTGCCTGATTGACGGTGAAGATGAGGGCATCAACGTTGACAACTTTATTTTTTAGTTCGGAAAGCTTTAATTGTGACTGTTCTGCCGCCAGTTTCCATTCATTTACCGTTTTAGTATCAGCCATGGTCCATATTATCCTTATCAGTATTTATCACCCCTAAAAATCGATTTTTCTAAGATTGCTGGTCGATAACTAAATAAGCATGTCCAAAACTACTCAGGACAGTTGACAAGTGTTGTAAATGTGTTACACTTTCAGATATATCAACAACAAATGCTTACAATAAAAAAACCAATAAATTATCTCAATAACAGAGACATCCTCAAAGAAATACATCTAAGTAAAAATACATATTGCGTATATGATCAAGCTGATTATCATCAATACGACATTATCATTGATTACCTAGATAACAAAAACATAGAAGATAACATTGAGTATGCATCTCGTCCTGAGACAATTCAACGCGCACGGGAACAACGTGCAGCAAGGCTAAATGCAGAGGATGGCAGGACCGAGAAAGTAGTTCCAGAAGACATCCCGGTCAATGATCTGATTTTTAGAATAATGACCTGGGATCATATACCGATTGCACCAAAACAGCCGAGAAAAGTTGTTAAAAAGAAAAGTGCAAAAGAAATTTTTGATTTCGATGAAGAAGAATTGGATGATCTATTTTCTGATCTAGAGGATGCTGCACCAAGCGTTGAAATAAATGATTTGGTTCATGTAAGATTAAATTTTCCTCCATTTCAACATTTCAAATTTGATGGCAACAATTTATTCAGGTGTGTTGGCAAGTCACACTGGATTGGCGATTTGGTTCATGGTGAATTTTCAAAAGATCACGGACAGATTACCAATAAATTAGCAAAAATGTATCTGATGCTGTGTGAAAAGTATGCTCTACGATTTAATTGGCGCGGCTATACATACGTGGACGAAATGCGAGCATCAGCAGTATTGCAGTTGACATATGTTGGGCTACGCTTTAACGAGTCAAAAAGTGAGAATCCATTTGCATACTACACACAGGCAATCAATAATAGTTTTTGCCGAGTTCTCAATACTGAAAAACGGAATCAAAATATCCGTGATGATATTCTAGAACTAAACGGACTAAATCCCAGTTGGTCGCGACAATTCGCTGGCTCTGGAATTAAGTCATCTGACGAATAATTTGGTATATATTAAATCCAAAGCAGTTGACTTGTTCAACTGCTTTTTGCTATTCTATTGGTTATGAATCTATTTAAAAAAGCTGCCGTGTTTACTGATATCCATTTTGGTGCTAAGAGTAATAGCACACAACACAATATGGATTGTCTAAATTTTGTAGATTGGTTTATCGCTACCGCGAAATCCAATAACTGCGAGACATGTCTATTTTTAGGTGATTACAATCACACCCGAGCTAGCATAAACGTACAAACATTACAGTTTGGACTACGTGCCCTTGAACGCCTAAGCGCAGCTTTTGAAACGGTATACTTTATTCCAGGCAACCATGATCAATACTACCGAGATAAGCGTGACATTCACTCGGTCGAGTGGGCAAAACATTTGCCAAACGTGATCATAATCAATGATTGGTTCAGCAGCGGAGACGTGGTAATAGCACCATGGCTAGTAGGTGATGATTGGAAAAAGCTAAAAAATATGTCAGGCAAATATCTATTTGGGCACTTTGAATTACCAAAGTTTTTCATGAATGCACTTGTAGAAATGCCTGATCATAATGAATTACAAACAGAACATCTTGCTAATTTCCAATCTGTATACAGTGGACACTTTCATAAACGGCAATTCAGAGATAACGTTATCTATATTGGCAATGCTTTCTCACATAATTACGCAGATGCCGGTGATGACGCCCGTGGCATGATGATTCTAGAGTGGGGACAAGTGCCAAAGTTTCATTCTTGGCCTGGTCAACCACGATTTCGTGTTTACAAATTAAGCGAAATGTTAGATGACCCAGATGAATTACTGCAGGCAGGAATGCATGTTCGTGTAAATTTGGACATTGATATTACATACGAAGAAAGTAGCTTTATACGTGAACAATTAATGCCAAAATATAATTTACGTGAAATGAGTTTAATTCCAATGAAACTAGATATAGGCAAAGATGATACGGATTATGCTAACTTGCAATTTGAAAGCGTAGATAGTATCATTATCAGTCAAATCGAACAACTACAACAAGGTAGTTTTGATCAACAATTGTTACTAGAAATTTATCGCAACCTATAATGTCCATAATCATAAAAAATCTAACTCTTAAGAATTTTCTTAGCATCGGCGCTGTTACTCAAGCAGTAAATTTTGATCGCAAGGACCTTACCCTGATTCTGGGTGAAAATTTAGACCTAGGCGGCGACGGTGCACGTAATGGCACTGGTAAAACTACCATTATCCAAGGTCTAAGCTACGCCCTTTTTGGCAGTGCTATTAATCAAATCAAAAAAGATAATCTAATCAACAGAACCAATAGCAAGGGTATGGTAGCCTCTGTTGAATTCTCAGTTAGAGATGTAGAATATAAAATTATTCGTGGCAGAAAGCCAAACATTCTGAAGTTCTACATCAATAACCAAGAACAAGAATCCCCTGATGATAGCCAAGGTGACAGTCGCGAAACTCAAGATGCGATTGAACGTGTTCTATGCATGTCAAATGACATGTTTAGACAAATCATTGCACTAAACACCTATAATGAGCCATTTCTGGCCATGAAAGTCAGTGATCAACGAAATATCATTGAGCAATTACTTGGTATTACCTTGCTCAGTGAGAAGGCTGAAGCTATTAAAGAGTTGAACAAAAAGACTAAAGAAGATATTCAAAAAGAGGAATACAGAGTTAGAGGCATCGAAGAGGCCAATAAGCGCATAAGTGAACAGATTGATAATCTAAAGAAGCGCCAACGGCTTTGGCTAGCTAAAAAGAACGATGATCTATCAAAGTTAGTGTTTGAATATGATGAGTTGTCCAAGATCGACATAGCTGCTGAGTTACAGGCGCATAAAGATTTGGCAATCTATTCAACAAAGCTAGAAAAAGTCAACAGATATAATGCTCTATTGGCCAGACAGACCACTTGGCGTGAGAAAATAGATAAAGAAATCAAAGTATTGTCCAAATCATATGATTCACTAAGTTCAATAGATATTTCTGCTGAGTTAAGCGCTCATATTGATTTGGCAGCGTACACTCAAGCCACAAAAGATCGTCAAATCTGGGAAAAATCTGTCAAACGAGCACATGAGGATAATCTTTCATTTGCAAAAACAGTAGAGAAGCTTACAAACGAAGTTCATGAATTAGGCGAACACCGATGCTATGCATGTGGTCAAGAATTTCACGATTCAAAGCATCAAGAAGTTTTATCGACCAAACAGCAGCAACTGGTTGACGCAGAGGCAGAATACAATCGAACATTAAAAGAATGGATAGAGCTAAGAGATAATGAAATCATTGTACCTACCAAGCCTACCACTCATTACAAGACTGAAGCTGAAGCTATACGTCATAGTAGTGAATTGGAAAATATCAAAAATCAAATAACATCGAAGAAGAACGAGGTTGATCCTTATGCTGATCAATTAGCTGAAAACAGTGGGGTAGTACTAGGCGAAATGCCAAAAACTCACTATGACACTGAAGAAAAAGCAATCAAACACAGTAGTCGTGTTAGTACACTCCTGGATCAGATAGAGAAAAAAGACAAGGAAGAAGATCCATATGTTGATCAAATTCATGATATGGAATCCTCTGCAATACAAGTGGTTGATTTCACCGAGATCAATCGCTTAACTAGACTACTACAACACCAGGATTATCTACTTGATCTGCTTACTAACAAAAAGTCTTTTGTAAGAAAGCGCATTATTGAACAAAATTTATCCTATCTAAACGCCAGACTCACCCACTATCTAGACAAGATGGGACTGCCACATCAAGTGGTATTCCAGAATGATTTGAGTGTAGAAATCACTGAGCTTGGACGAGAGACTGATTTTGATGCGCTAAGTCGTGGAGAAAGAAATCGTGTTATCATAGGATTAAGCTTGGCATTTCGTGATGTGTGGGAAAGTTTATACAGTCCAGTGAATATATTATTTGTTGATGAATTGATGGACAATGGTATGGACATGGTAGGAATGGAGAATGGACTGGCACTGCTCAAAGATTTGGTTCGACGTAGAAACAAAGGAGTATGGCTAGTAAGTCATCGCGATGAGCTAACAAATCGTGTAGGTAGTGTATTGAAAGTAATAAAAGAAGGAGGATTTACCAGTTACTCCGATTCAACGGATTACGCAGAATAAATTTTTCAGCATCACATAAAGAGAATAAGTAAACATATGTCATCACCTAGTAAAAACAAGGGCAGCGGATTTGAACGAGAGGTAGCTAAATTTCTATCTGAGTTGTATTCTGCTTCCTTTGTTCGGGCACCAGGATCTGGTGCCTATACCGGTGGAACCAATAGTCATCGAAAACAAACGTTACACGAAACACAAATTCGTAGTTTCAAAGGTGATATTATGCCACCCGAGGGATTTGAAAGATTTAACGCAGAAGCAAAATTCTATGCAGATTTTGCATTTCATCAATTGTTTACCGAGTCCGCTACTATAGAAAATTGGATTGATCAATTAATGACTGCGGCTGATGCTGGTGATGTCAATATACTTTTTATGAAATTTAACAGAAAAGGAAGATACGTAGCTGTTCAAGCTACTGTTCCTTGGATCCAAACGTGCAATCACATGAAATACAGTAGTAAAAAACATGGTGATTGGACTATATTTAATTTAGAATCTTTTTTTAACTTAAACTCAGACGGTGTGAAAACACTTTCTAAAAAATAAACATTTTTGAATATCTCAATGGCTAAATTAAACTATCAAAAGGCATCCAGACAAAGGCATTTGTCTAAGCAGCCTATTGTTAATAGTGGACCAAAAGTTGAGATTTCAAATCCAGTGCTAAAACGCAAAGTGATGAGATTTGGCAAATACAAGCATTATGAATACAGGGATTTGCCAGATCAGTATTTGAAGTGGGCTATTTTAAACTTTGAGGATGATCAGTTACTTAATGATTTAATAATAGAGCTTCAGCGTAGAGATCCATCATTTATAATTAGCAGAAAAAAAGGGGCAATGACCTAGCCCTCCCGGTTATATGGACGTACATGATCAACGGATTTATAACACTATACTGGTATCGAGTATGGGCGGCAGACACAGCCAAGGGAATAAACAGGCGACAGATGACAACCGTTGGGGGCTTGCAAATGCTACAACCCAGCTTAGTCCGCTTAAAGTGATAAACAGCGTAAAATTATCTGTCTAGTGTGTTGTGAAGTGATAGGCCTGACTAATCATCAGGACACTCTTGGATAAGAGTGTAGCCGGACAGTGAGCCGCGGCGCAGAGCCGATTTGACCATCGACAAGAAAGGTAGGTCATTTTGCAAAACGTCACGAGGACAAAACAACACAGGTGCGTGATGGCATCAAACTATTGCC
>JACCDX010297610.1_pt1 | contig 10086 bp, 8 predicted proteins | sample 7449681 | NCBI WGS metagenome assembly JACCDX01 (sample SAMN15323450, study PRJNA562643) | freshwater metagenome | isolation source: river surface water | place: USA:Blue River Watershed | collected 2017-08-18
ATTTGCCAGCGGTCATTTGGTGTTTCAAACACAACAGGTTCTACATCAAAGGACTTCGCATACTCTACGAGGGATCGGCACTTGATAAGTTCTCCATTCCAAGTGACCTTGACATCCTTTCCAACTGTCATCGCAAGATCATAGACACGACGCTCAATCAAACGAATCATCTCAGCTGGAATACTCTCGCTCATACCAAACCGAGCAAAGTCAGGTGTCCAAGAAAGGCGAACATGTGATTTGGATTTGGAGGCCTTGACCTTTGGCTTCTCAATGACCGTCATATTGTCGCGGAAGGTCTGTGTGTAGTGAAGCTTACGATTGCCATCTACAACCGAGACATCCAACTGCTTCGCAAAGATATTGACCAACTTGACTCCATAGCCGTTCTTACCGCCAACCAACTTCTTCTCTTCCTTGTCATAGTTGGTAGAGGTCAGAAGCTCTCCAAAGATAAGTTGCGGAATCCAGATACGATGTTCAGGGTGTTCTGCTACGTCAATTGGCTCACCATCGTTCTCAATACTCAAGGTCTTTCCATCGCATGTGAGTTCAATGTGCTTGACAATGTTCTCAGAATTGCGTTGACGAAGGCGAACAACGTGATCATGTGCATTGACAACCAACTCATCTACAAGTTTGTAGAAGCCAGGATTCACAGGGATCTTTGTAGGTTGAAAGGTACCATTCTCGAGAAGCCATACTTCTTCTTCTGCTGTCTCAACAGAACCGATGTAGGTATCGGGAATGCTGAGAATGTGCTCGCGGTGTGTTTGCTTCTTGTATGCCTTGGCTAGATCCATCTTGAATACATTCCATTCCTCCTGCCATTTGTAAGTCCGTTTTCACAGGTTGAACGTACAACAAGTAAATGCCCCCCAAGAAGGCACTGCCTGAAGCTCCTGTGATTTTTTCACTCAAACTTCCCGTAGAGGAATCTGTTCCTGTTCCCGCAGACATGACAACAAACTATTCGGATATTTTGAGTGCGGTGGAGGTTTCGCATGCTTCCGAGCGGTTTAGCGGAGATGTCATGCGTGATATTCTGGCTCGTACCAAGAGTCCAACGTATTCGCAAGGAACTGCTTGTTTTTGGTGTTGTCATTCCTTTCCATGGAAGGCAAGTGTTCTTCCCATCTCTTACGATGCGTATGAAACATTGTATACTTGTGAAGGACACTTCTGTTCTCCCGAATGTTCGCTTGCCTATCTGTACGCAGAACCAAATCTATCGGATGTTGCTCGTTGGACACGCCATGCCTTGTTAGAGGATCTCTATCGTACTCTCTACACAACACGTGAGTTGATTCCAGCTCCTGCTCGGTCTACGCTTCGGTTGTTTGGAGGACCTCTCAGCATTGAGCAATTTCGCGAACAGACATCGTTTAGCGAGGATATGATTTCTGTTCAATTGCCTCCCCTTCGTCTTCATCTTCCTACGATGAATGTTCAAGGACCTGTACGAGATGTCAAGAAGTTTGTCGCTCTTTCACAGGAAACGGTGGATAAGGCCTCCAAGGAATTGCGCCTCAAGAGATCCAAACCAGCTCATTCCAATGTAGCAACCTTGGACAAGTGTTTAAAGATGTAAATCGTTTGTGAAGTATGCAGGCAAACGACCTTCTCAAGACACAGGCATTGCTAAGTGTAGGATCTTCTCAAAATGCGATTTGGAATATTTTGGCACTCAATTTGTTTGAACTTGGTACAAAGACCTTTCCATTGTGGTCAAACTTTTTCCGGTGTAGGCGCACACGAACACTTCCTGGAACACCTCGTGCATCCATCACATGTGAGCGAGCTGCGACTCCTCAGAACAAGCAACAGACAACCTATCAAGATCGTATGGACGCAGTGATTCATCACGCAACCACGCTTCCTGCGATGAAGAGTTTGCTTTCTGTCACCCATCACGATTACCTTCCAAATGAGTTTGAACCGGTATTGTTGGAGAATGACATCTACTTTGAACTTCAAGATGTGAAACTTCACGATGGTCAATTGGATATTATCAAGTTCCGATTGGTTTGTTTTGAACACGATGTACAACATCTTCAATCATTCATTGATACATGTAACACTGATTATGCGAGACGAATGGCAAACAAATTGGGTTCAAATCGGTACTTCTTTGATCAGGTTGTTCAGTCCAAGGTAAAGGGAACACAGAATCCACTGCCCAATACCCATCTGGTCTATACGAAATCCAAGTTCGCAACCAATCGTACCTTCAAGAACGTGTTCTTTGAACAACGTGACCTTGTGCGCAATCGGACTCGCTTCTTTCTGGAAAACCGAGCATGGTATGATGAGAAGGGAATTCCTTACACGCTAGGATTTATGTTTCATGGACCTCCTGGAACTGGAAAGACCTCTAACATCAAGGCGATTGCGAATGAAGGACGTCGTCATATTATCAATGTACAGCTGTCAGAGATCAAAACAAAGGCACAGCTTCAACATCTGTTCTTCAACGATGAGATTACAGTTCTGAATGGATCTGCGACAGAAAAGTACATCATTCCTGTTTCCGAACGTCTCTATGTTATTGAAGACATTGATGCGATGGGAGACACAGTTCTTCGCCGCGAATGGAAGAAGCCACAAGTGACAACCAAGCCAAAGAACGAAGAAGATGCGTGGTTAGATCGTCAGAAAGAGGCAGAAAAAGAAACAATTGATTTGTCTTTTCTATTGAACCTTCTAGATGGAACACTGGAATCCAACGGTCGTATTCTGATCATTACTACGAACTTCCCAGGCAGAATTGATCGTGCGTTGATCCGTCCAGGACGTATTGATATGATTGTGAATTTCCGCAAGGCAAATCGTGAAGTTCTTCATGAAATGCTCACTTCGTTCTACGATAGAGAAGTAGAAATTCCAGACGAAGCATCCTTGGATTACAAATGGACACCCGCAGAGATCAATCAGATTCTCTTTCGTAATTTTGAAGATCCACAAAAGGCAGTGGATGAACTTATGACCCTTACGTCAGAGGATTTGTACGGATTTAAGGAAGAAAACGGATTTGTTTTATCTAACCAAATGGATATCCCCCAAGAATGACATTGAAGATCAAACTCGCATTCCTCATTGAGACAACACCCGCTATGACGGATTGTCTTGAGGACGTTACCTACGAAATTGAGTCCATTCTCAATCAAACCAAGTTCTACAATCCGGAAGCAGACATTCAAGTTGGATGTGTCTGCTATCGTGATTATCGTGACGCAGACCAGCTTGGTGGCGAATCGTTCTGTTCTCCAGACGAGTTTATGAAACTTCTTGAGAAGGAGAGTTTATACGAACGCAGCTGTGTTGCTTCCTTTAGCCGAGACGATGTCGCAGATGTAGCTGGGGGGCTACGTTTGCTTCGAACCTTCCTCAATTGGGGAGATCCAGATATTCGTCTGATTCATCACTTTGCAATCTCTCCTCCACATGGAGAGCATTTTCATAATTCAAAACGGTCTGATTCGTTTCCTCAAGGAGACCCAAATAAGTTGAATCCACTTGAAGATATGGCTGAGCTTTCAAAGGCGAATTATCACTATACATTTCATCGCATTGATTCAGAAGTCGATACGATGCTTGAACAGTTTGATCAAGTATACGCAGGACCTGGTCAGTTTGAGGTCAAACAATTGGAGATTACTGCGACATACATTTCCGAGCCAGATTCACAATGAGAATTGTATAGTCCCACACCACTTTCTTGTTATTCTCGGAAAGAGATTCCCATCTATTTTTCATTTTCTTGATGATGAGATCCAACGCATTGTCTTCCGTATATTGCTCAAATCCATAGTTCAAAATAAACTTTTCATCTCTTGCTTTGATTGTTTCTTCAAAGGGTCCCACGTGAATCACAACTTGATCAGGAACAAGAATTGGATTTGTTTTTTGAAGAAGGAGAAGTCCCGACTTATAGGTTGGAAAATCAGAATCGTCTGGAAAGACACGAATCAACTGATCTAGAAACTCTTGAAACTGACCATAAAAGATGTCAAGAAATACCTTACGGGACATGTTGATTTATTGACGAGAAATACCTTTAAATTCACTCTCCCTTGCCTTTTTGTACTGCTCCAGACGCGACGAAATATCATCGTTTCGCCCCGCCTTGTTGCCATCAAAACTTTGCTTTGTTTGTGGTTCGGGAGGAGCAGCGCTCGCCATAGGTGCTCCTAAGAAGGAGTACTGGAGCTGATCATCTGTTGAGAAACGTCCAGGAGATTCCCAACTAGAGTAGGATTCTGTGAGAGAACTCGTACCTGCAAACGACCATGCCTGATACTCTTTTGGACCCGCTTGTGCTTGTTGCTGAGGTTGCGTCGGAATCTCACGACGTGCCACGACTGGCTTGGCGATGTACGAATAGATGTCCTTTCCCACATAGACATCCTTTGTTTCCGGTACATACAGAGTCGGAACACTCTTCAGAAAGGCGGGGAGCTCTGCGCGCTGCTTGTTGTCAATATAGACCAACCGACAAAGGCCATCTTTGTTCAACTGCTTCAAGGTCTCCAGAATTTTCATAGAATTTCCATCACGACTATGTACGAACAAAAGTGGCTGGTTGTTCATTGCTGGCATCGGCGATAAAAAACGGATAGACAATAACGTAGGAGAAGAACAAGTATGGAGAACATCAAAACTACTTTGAAAGGATATCGCCTCGTTGGAGAATTGAAGGATGTACCTGTTGCATTCGTGAATGCGCTTCGCCGTATTCTCTTATCGGAAATTCCAACGGTAGTGGTTCGTGACGTAGAAATCTTAGAAAATAGCACAGACATGACACATGAAATGTTGAAGCACCGCGTAGAAATGCTTCCTATCAATGTACGTTCTACAGAAGTGGAAATCGTTCAGGATACTAGTATTGAACTCCGTGTGCTCCCAGACAAGGAAAAGGCACGTGAGCTTACATCCGATGACTTTGTCATCACTGGTTCCAAACGAAATCTGATTCTGCGTGATCGTGATTTGGATGAACCATTGTTCTTCCTCGCCATGAAACCCGGTCAATCTCTTCACATCAAGGCGAGAATTGGAGTGGAAGCAAAGGGAGCATCACAGGTGTGCGTCGCAACCTTTCAGAACCACATTGATCCAGCACTGCTTGCAACTTCTCGCGATACATGGGTGAAAGAAGGCGGAGACCCAAGAGAGTTTGACAATCATCATTATCAGCGCGCCTATTCACGCGACACAAATGGTCGCCCAAATTGGTTTGATCTTACGGTGGAGAGTATTGGAATCATGTCAGCTTCTGATCTGCTGAAGACCGCATGTGAGGTATTGAAAACAAAAATTGTAGAATTCGCAGCTCTTCCTGTACTTCGCGAGCAACCCAACTGGTATCGTATGGAAATGGACGGCGAGACATTCACGATTGGTCAGCTTGTTCAAGAGATTCTCTATACATCGGGTCTTGTGGATTACGTATCGCGCGATGTCGGACACCCTCTTCTACCAAAGCTTGTAGTCCATTTCTCCACAAAATTGTCCCCTGACAGCGTTGTAGAAAGGTTTCGTACGGAAGCGCTCGGTCTGTGTGAGAATGTTCTCAAGTCTCTATAATGAGTGAGGCGGAGTTCTTAAATTTTAAAGAAGACGAGTTCGTTGTGCTTGAAGATGCGATTGAATTTGACGAACAAGTTCAGCGCGAAGAGCGGGTTCGTTTTTACACAAAGGACGAGCAAGAGAAAGATGCCTTTGAGAAGCTCATGCCGAAAGGGAAAACAACCCAAGCACAGCGTGAAGCTGTCCGAAACGAAATTTTGTATTATAGTGATCTCTACGCTCGCTATATTCAGCCAACGGACAACGATTACATTCTTCGAGAACCTGTACCACCCTCAAGAGTTTCGTGGGTGTCTCCTGTCTATTCGGAGGCAATGGAATCCATTGAAGTAGAAGATGGAACAAAACTAGATCTTGAAATCAATCGTACGGCTCTCAGGTATTATCCACGTATGCTTCAGTCACTTCCTCGTCCGTATGAAAAATTCAAAACTTCGGATCAACAAGTGTTGGCTGTAGATGTCCCAACTCAATTCGTGAACAAGGAAGGAGAGAAACCTATCCGTGCGCTACCAGAATCCACCATAGTAAGCACACAACGCAATGAAGACAAGACGATCACAATTCTTACAAAGAAACTAGCAGGAACTGGAGATGAGATTCCCTTTACTGGATTTTTCGTTCATGATCGCAAAGTCAATATTCCCAATCCTCTTCCAGAACACCCGTTCTTTGCAAACGCAGAACCACATTACATTCCAACTGACGCATCTTTTCAAGATACATTTCCTACGATAGATGCTATTTTTACACATGGTATTCCAGTGACCCCGTACCCATATACGGAGGCAACTCCTTACCTTCGCATCTATGATGTTCGTTTGTCGGAGGTTCCTTGGTCTTTGTGGAAGTTGCGGTTTCCTCCTGCTCCATTGGAAACAGATTTGCGAGAGAGAACTGAAATTCCAGTTCCTGCTCCTGAGGGATATTCTGTATCTACCAACATTCAGGAGTTTTATGGATCAGCACAACCAAGTGGTGTAGCTGCGCGCAAATGGATGATGGATCGTGTGGATGGAGGTAGATTGGCAATTCAATTGCTCTTGTCCAAGGCAAGTCAGTTCGGAAGCGTAGAAAGTGTCCCGGGAATCGATCTACCTCTTCCATCCTACCCAAAGACAACGATATCGGAATGTAGATTGTCTGACCTTTCCTTTCAAGATTTTTCCACCAAAGGTATTCTTCGTCGTAGCTGGAAACTTGGTAAGAAGGATGGAAAGGATATAGATATAATTGATTTGACTTGCGTTCCTATGGAATTCGTTCAACAAGAACGTGCCCGAGTTGGATATGCGAACCGGATGCCTTGGAAGGAAGATACGGAATCCCGCATCAAAGAAAAGTACATTCGCTTGTTGAAACGTTACGTAGCATTCGCTCCAAGGCAAGAAACCGAAACTAAATTGCCTCGGACTCCAGTCAAAGAACAATCACGTCTTCGCACAGAAGTTCTGTCGGTCATCAATGATCCAAATCGTGATCGTGGAGATAAATACAGAGATGTCAAGACATTGTTGGACACTGCCTTGTATGGCAATTCCACCTATACCGATGCGGAAGGGTTGTTTGTTTTGTGTGGCCACTCGTTAGAGGCATTGACAAAACTGATAGACAAAGCGTATTACGATACATGGGGAGTGAAAGAATCCGGATTCTATGTTTGTAAGGTCTGCGGTCAATACATTGACAATGTAGAGTTGAATACAGAAGATGACTTTGATGACGCAGGATTGGTCATTCGCCACGCAGAGAGTTTGACCGCTCAAGGAGAAGGGACTTCATTGCGCAGTACCTATCTAGAAAAGGTACGTCCTCTTTTCACATTGGACGATCCTGGTCAATCTGTTCTACTTCTGTTGCTTGGCCTTCTTCAAGTAGAACCTTCCATAGAAATACTGACAACAATTTTGAACTCTCTTTCCGAAGCGTCCAAGGGAATTAGTACTGCGAAAGAAACTGGCAAATTCCTGCGGTCTATTTTGGGTCTTGTAGCAACTGCTCTTTTGTTACAGATTCACGTACCTTACCTTGTACCTCGTCGTTCGTTTGGTCCTCGTCCTCTCAAATTAAGTGGATTTCCACGGGATACAAAGAGTACAGAAGGAGAGACCATTTTTGATTCTCTGCTTCTCGCAATTCGCAAAACATTTGAGTTGTTTCCAACCTCCGTGAGCGATACGTACAAGATGTTTGTATCCGAAGTGCTCAAGGATTCAAAGCGAGTACGGACAATCAGTATTGATTCGCTTGAGAAGTTCTTCCTTTCCAAACAACCTGAACTTCGGAAGGCACTTGATGAGGCAAGATCCTCTGCTCCTGTTCCTCTGGAAACTCCTTCTACATTGCCTGAAGTCCGTCCTCCTCCAAAGGACATGACCTCTGTCAAAGGATACACTCCATGTAAAACATCGTCCGTCGTGTTTCAAGGAAAACGTCTTCCAAAGATTCGCCAAGAAGAAGTTCCTCTTCGGAATGGAATTCACGCATCTATGTTTCACACCGATGTTCGCAAACCAGTTTCTATTCGCGTAGAACCAGTTGTTGTCTTGAAAGATGAAATCAGAGCATTAAAGTCACGCAAAGATGCGATCAAGGGAACAGCTCTGGAAGGAAAAATAGGAGATTCTGTTCAGACAAATCTTGCGATCGCAAGTCGTCTTGCGGATATGTATCGTCTTCCTCAACCTATACGGAGTGCGAATCCAGATCAATCAGCAGCAGAATTACGTGATTACGCACGTGGTCTCGTGAATTCTCTTGTCATGGCTATTCTTGCGATTCCAAAGTACGCACGTGATTTCAATGAACGTGTAAAAGGAGACATTACTCTCATGTCCTTGGTTTCCAAACTAGACGCAGAAAAGAAGGAAGTACGGCGTGTGAGTGCAAACGAGCGTCTGGAATATGTGAAGCGAAATGCGTTGCTCACAGATATTGAGCGTGATATCAATACCCAACTTGTAAAGATTGGATTAGGTCCAGTTTTGATTACATTGGAGGAACGTGATCTCCTCGCAAAACGTCAAGAGGAAGAAGACGAGATGCCTGACCTTGAACGAGACGTTGGACTTCCACAACACGATGGATTAGACGAAGGAGTTCCTGCTCCAAATGCGGATGGCGGTGATTATGGAGATTTACCAGGACGTTTAGCAGGACGAGATCCAGAACCAAATTGGTTTGCAGCGGACAGGGAACGTGGTATTTAGAGATAGGTTTCTCAATACAATCATGTTGATCGCTACCATTCACTTTCTTCGCACAAACGAGGCAGATGAGATTCTGAAGATCTTTAAGATGAATTCAGATTCGTATAAGTGTACCTTCTTTCCAGGCGGTATTCGCGCACATTACTCTTTCCGTCAGAACAAGAGAACTGTATTAGATTACATTGATACAACTCTGCGCGCAGTTGTCAATGACGATGTAGATCCATATGAGCATGTCCAAATCAGTACTATGATTCACCCTCGTATTCTGTTCCACGCGATTGATCTGGAGAAAGAAGAAACCTATGAGCGGTTATGGGATATTTTGACATCCGCATTCAGTTTCCCAATTGTTAAAAACGGACTTTCTAGCAATCAACCAACTAGATCTAATGCTCACTCTGAACGGGTATCGGATTTCCGCAGGTACTACGAACGAAGCCCTGAAGAAGACACTGACAGTTAAACCCTATGTTCCAAAAGTATTTGTTTCAAACCCTAATTCAGTTCCAAGGTACAAGGTGTACAAGGAGACAGCGGACGCCCTCTATCTCCCTAAACACTACGGTATTGAGAACCTTGGACCCTATTCGATCACTACACGTGATGTAGCCCAAACGCCAGACAAGTTCTGGGAGTTTCATGGAAAGTTACGCGAACAACAATTGCCAGTTGTGAATTCCTTTCTGAAACCTGAACCACACGATGGGATTCTAAGTTTGCACACAGGAGGTGGTAAGACGGTGTGTGCGTTGTATATCGCAAGTCAACTCAAACTTCCTACGTTGGTGATTGTTCATAACTCCTTTCTGCGAGACCAATGGGTGGAACGAGCAAAGATGTTTCTTCCTCACGCTCGGATTGGACGGATTCAAGGAGATGCGTGTGAAATTGAACATTGCGACATCATTATCGCTATGCTACAGACATTGTCCATGAAAGACATTCCGATTGCGAATTTCAAGCCAATTGGATTGGTCATTGTAGACGAATGCCATCATATCGCATCTGAAGTGTTTGTTCAGGCATTGCCCAAGGTGACTTCTAAATATATGTTAGGATTGTCTGCCACTCCTGTTCGGAAAGATGGATTAATGCATGTAGCCCATTGGTTTCTGGGTCCGTTGCTTTACAACTCGGATACAGGTGAGAAGAAGGACTCCGATGTTCAAGTGGAGGTCTACGAATATGAAAACAACGATCCAACCTTCAATGAGATCATCTACAATAGTCAAGGTGTTATGTTCACCTCTCTCATGATCAATAAGTTAGCACAAGAAGAACA
>JACCDX011103832.1_pt1 | contig 10086 bp, 6 predicted proteins | sample 7449681 | NCBI WGS metagenome assembly JACCDX01 (sample SAMN15323450, study PRJNA562643) | freshwater metagenome | isolation source: river surface water | place: USA:Blue River Watershed | collected 2017-08-18
AAACTAGGCCAAAAACCGATTAATGTTGCTCAAACCGCCGAAATCAGAAATCTTCTGAAAAATCGCATTTCGCCAGAACTTCTACCGAAATGGCAGGGCTGGACGCGGGGCGATGCATCAATGCTTGATGGTGTATTTGGCGACGATGAAACGGCCAGGAATTTTGCGCTCTGCCCCGTTTGTATGAAATACGTGGTGCGATCAGATGCATGTATGTATATGAATCATAACTGTGCCGGAAGCAAGGGATATTACCACGAAGAGCTTTATAACAAGTACAAGAATAGTCTAGGAAATATTAACTGGTGTACAATCTGCGGACGAATCTGTAAGGGACATAACCATTTTAATTTAGCACCAGCGAAAGGAGAAGTTCCATCGGTGATCCTGTTGCAAACACAGGATCCCTTCTCTCCTTCGTGTGAGGGTGAAGGTGGCGGCGGCGTGACTGAAAAACTCATTCGCTTCCGACGGCTGCGAGAACATGCCCGCGACCTACAGGCTCAAGTTGGAAGAATGGGCTGGTGGGATGCGATGGACGAACTGTGTGAGGAAATGTGGAATGCACCAATGAATCATGCGACGAGCTTGAATACTATACTAGCCGAGAAAAAATTCAATATTCCAAACACAAACTTCCCGCTGACTCTTCCTCCAATAGAAAATGCCCCAAATGTTCCTTTCACGAGCGGAGAGGCACCCATTGTTCATCCTACGGAAGCTGGCATAATAAAAAATGCTATAGGAATGGACGGCGATAATATTATTCAGTTCCGCCATAAACGGGCAAACGGTCAGTGGAATCGCCATGACGGTCATGGTCAGCAAATCAGTCGCGAGGCATTTGTTATATGGTTAGAGTCCAATTTGGCGGATCCAACGGCTGAGGAATTTGGCAAATGTTGGCAGTACAAGACACGTGCCCAGCAGGTGCCCCTCAGTGCGAATGATAAGGCCCTCGTGTGTGATGCCGTTCTGCATCCTGAAGAAGTTAAGGCGGCTCTGGATCTTACTGACGAGGAACAAGCCAAGCTTGCAGATGGATACCGCAAGGCATTTAACGCGGCCATGGATACGCGCCGCATGGTGCGACCTTAACAACTGCTTTCCTTTCAGCAAAGCAATAGCTTTAAGGAATCTCCTATGTTGCCAACATATTGCCGAATGCTTTCAAAAATTGTAACCATGGCCGCCGTTGCTTGCCTGAATCTTGTGCCGACTGTTGCTACGCATATTAAGCCCTCGCACCACGAAAACCACACACAGATTAGAATTAATCCTGTGCCCGCCAAGAATTGTGTTCAGTTCACTGTCAGTGCTGTGCCTGGATGTGTAAGTACTGCGCCAATCAGCTAGAGACATTTAATTATTATTTTACAGATGGGGTCTGCACCTACCAGACAGGTGGATGTGTTGGAAATCCTCAAGCTGGCGTGCCTTACACTTGCTGCGCTGGGTCCTAATTTCAAGAATCAGAGACTTCTTAGGGCGGATATTTGGAGCTTTGGTTTTTTAGAATACCTGGGTTACAAACAGAGCTCCCCCATGTTTTAAGCTTACCGTCCTCATACAAGTAACCGCACGAACATTTTCTGAATAAAAAGTATAAGTCATGGCTGCTGCAAATGCTAATACACGCCGTGTTGCAGAAATGATAGAACGTAAAGAACCGCAACGTAATATGTTGCAGTTCTTAACAGCACACCCGGATATTGATCCAAACTATATTTATGAGCAGGGAGATCATAATGGGATTAAAATGCTTCATGTAGTAATTCATTCTTATAATGATTTGATTATTGCAGCAAAACTCATTGAAATGGGAGCGTCATTTAATAAAGATGATTTAAAAGAAGTTAATTGGGCTATACATAATGTAAGAAATATTATTACGTTCATTGATATATTGCTTGCAAAAAATCTTTTATCAGTGAATGAATTGTTTATTGATATTATAGGGTGGGCTTCCAGTAAACTTATTCATGTATTGGAACATTTAAAGACCAAACCAGGTTTTGATATAAATTTTAAGGATGAGGAAGGAAATACATCATTAATAGTACTAATAGATACAAATATTGGTGATGATGAAGTTCGTGGTGATTTTATAAAAATTCTTCGGATTTTAATTCAATGGGGAGCGGATCCCACAATTCCTAACAGTGAAGGAGAAACGGCCATAAGTCTTGTAGGAGATGATAAAAAAATTCGTGATATTTTAAGAGCTGCGCCTGCTGCTGCCGCTGCTGCCGCTGCTGCTGCTCTACCGTTGAATAATCAAGCTAAACTTTTCAGTGAACTAAATAAACAGAATCCGGATCTCGCAACGATTCGCCAACTGGTACCTGTTATTGGTGTAAATAAAATAATAAATAACCAAACTTTTTTATCAATGATGATTGCAACAACAAAACTTAAAGTAGTTGAAACTCTGTTAGATCTTGGTGCCGATCCTAATAAAATTATAGGTAAATATACTATACATCCTTCTTATTATTCACTTTTATTTGTAAACCATGCAAAAAAGTTAGACATGTTAAAATTAATGATTTCAAAGGGATTAGATTTAAATGCTCCTACAGAACCCCATAGTTTTCGCCAATTTATATTTGAGGCGATTTCAAAACAAATGCGTGGTACTATAAAAGGAATGGATGATTTTCTATCATATGTAATTGAAAACAGCAAGGGTATCATTAATGCTTTCTCAAATATAGATTATCAAATGGCATTTTCTCAGGGAAATTATACTCCATTATCCTATGCATGCTCTGTAGTCATGTATGAGAATCAGGTACCAGTAATTAAAAAACTACTTGAGTCTGGGGCAGATCCGAATATACTTAATACAGATGGGTTATCTGCATTTAGCATTGCTATTCTGACATCTCGCACATTAATGAAAATATTTGAGCATTTATTAGGGCACGGAATGGATCCGAACCTAAAAGATAATTTTAAGCATGCTTCTGATATTAAAATTGGATTGCGACCAATTGAATTAGCTATTCTATATGAATTAAATAAATTAATAGATTTACTGATTCGGAAAGGGGCGAACATAAATGCCGAAGAAGTTCTTTATAATATAACAACAATATGTAATACACGACCAAAACTCAAAAAAATATTTGAGGATTTTTTAAATAGACCAGGGCTCATTATTGATGAAAAAACAATTAAGGCGGCTGAAAGTGGCAAATTTCGCGATGAAATCAGTGAACTCATTCTTGAAAAGGCCAACCGAAAAGGCGTCGTATGGAAGGGATGGACACGATCAGATGCCGAGAAGTTTGATATTCTCTTCACCGAAGAGGGCGCCAAGAACTATTCTTGCTGCCCAGTTTGCCTGAAATATACGATTCGTCAAGACGGATGTCTCTATATGCACCATAACTGCTCAGCGTTTGAGGGATTTTATCATAAGGAACTGTATAGAAAGTATAAAAGCAGTATGGGTGAAATAGAGTGGTGTACGGTTTGTGGGCGAATTTGTAAGAATCATAGACATTACAAGGTAGATAATGCACAAAACCCAGTGCCGGATTTTGCAGTTCCTTCACCAAGAGACCAAACTGTATTTTTTCAGAATGATTGTCGTGGTGCAAATGGAGGCGGAGGCCTCCCTGAAAAGATAGAGCGTATCAGAGCACTCCGACAATTTGCAAGAGAACTTCAGGATCTTGTGGATGAGATTCCTCGTAATCAAGCGCTTGAGCAACTTACAGAAACCATGTGGAATGCTCCTGCAGCATCCTTCTTTGGCTATCGTACCCAAAAAATTCTTAAAACGAAAAAGTGGAATTTTGAGACCGCAAATGCATTCCCACCGAATGCACCTCCTTCTCAGGTAGCCAACAATAATGCTCCCAACATCCTAAGACCAAATGCCAATAAGGATCTTCTGCCTACCTTTAGTGCCAAGGGATCCAATAATATTGCTATGAACGATGGTGTTCCTGTTGTGCATTTTCATCACAGACTACCTGATGGGACTGTGAAGAATCACGAGGAGGGTATTGGGCTCCAAACACTCATTGATTTTCTTAAAGATGTAAATACCAAGTTTGGAACTGAGGAGTTCGGAACATGTCCCTTCCAATGTGGTGTGCGCCTTCATCCCGATGAAGTTCAACGCGCATTTGAACTGTTTGGAGCAGCGGAAGCTCAGGCCGCTTTAGTTGCAGATTACCGTGCAAAGTACAACCGTAAATTTCGTCCTGTTGCAGGAGGAGTCTTACAAAAAACACGTGTTTAGTAGCCAGGCATACGCAAAATGGACAAGGAATCGCCGTATCGTCAGCGACTAGATTAACAAACTGTTTGGAGCCATCAAAAATCCAAAAGGCACAAGGCCGCCAGTTTATCCTGAAAACACGATGCCGAAAATAGCAAATTCATTGCCATTCGCCGCAGCCGTGCATCTATCCGAGGATTCAGTAAATGCATCAGTATATCATGACTCATCTTCTGATCCTTTTCCATCCAAAAAATTTCCAGGATTTCGTCGGCATCTGGATCAAGCCGATGCAAGAGTTTCTGGCGCTTTACATCCCCCAAAAAATGCTTGACTTTACAGAAATGATTTGCTTGAATAAGGGTATCCAGAATCTGACAGAACGGTGTGGATTCCATCGGGCAACGCATCAAAAGGGATAATAAGTTCTTTTTTTCAGTATCAGGAATATGCTGAAAAAAATCAAAACGAACCGCTACCAAACAGTTGGCGATTCGGATGGCCGTTTGCTTTTCATCGGCATCCCCCTTCATCCTCCCTTCTCTATTAGGGTAATTGGGGAAATCCTTAGAGGTTAAGGCGAATCCTTGCCCGCCTTAGCTATCAGATGTCCCAGACAGTGAAAGCAGAGGCCAGAAAGTTTCCTGCAATTTTTGACCTTTTTTCAGTGGCGCCAAGGTCTCATTTGTTTCTATTCGGTTAATATTCTGCTAGAACATAAGCATTCCAGTTGTTCCCAGAAAGGAATATTTAATTTTCGGGTCCACGGGCTTCTTATCATTGTGACCATTCATAAATCCGATGATCATGTTTGGAACATGAAGAATATTTAGGGATATTTGTAGGATAATCCAAGGTTGTCCTTAAACTCCAAGGTTTCTAACATCAATCCTGAAGGTCCTTAAGATCCCCAGAAGTCCCAAAAGTTTTGGGATTCTGAGGCCAACCTGTTTGAAGTATGAGGATTTTTAGACCTTTACGGATGCCAGAGTTTCTAACATCCGTCCTGAGATCTCAGATGTCCCAAAAGTTTTGGGATTCTGAGGCCAACCTGTTTGAAGCCTGAGGATTTTTAGACCTTTACGGATGCCAGAGTTTCTAACATCTGTCCTCAAGCTCCTTAAGATCCCCAGAAGTCCCAAAAGTTTTGGGATTCTGAGGCCAACCTGTTTGAAGCCTGAGGATTTTTGGACCTTTACGGATGCCAGAGTTTCTAACATCCGCCCTGAAGGATCCTGAGAATCCTAGAAAAATTGAAATCGCGGAATCGCAAAGTTTCTAACATCTGTCAATCTATCCCATTCTCATTTCCTTCTCTCTGAAATGGAAGTCCTTCTTGAGCCTTACAGAATTGACTTTCCCAATTTTACCCAGCATATTCAGGATTGCAGAGCACTCGTTGCAGGAAGTTTTGCGCTCGTAGGATATCTCACGCAGCTCAATGTGGATCCTGGCTTTCAAGCAAATGATATGGATATCTTTATTTCTGGCATTAATAATGAAGGCAATGAAGATAATGATTCTGTCAATAACATGATTCAATTCTTAAATAGCCAGGGTTTTACCGAAAATGGAAAATTTGCTAACCAAAATCTGAACCAATCTCAAGAACGCCAAGACCAAGATAATTATTATGGCACCATGAACCTGATTCGGCGTGTGATGTCATTCACCAATGCGAATGACAAAGAAATTCAAATGATCGTGCTGAACTATTCTGCCGATAATTTGAGATGGTACATTGGCGTATTTGACCTAAGCTGTTGTCAGTGTTACTGGGAGGCCTTTACAAACACCTTTCATGCAATTTCTCATCTGACAAATGAAAAAAAGATGTATGTGAATCCTGTAAGAAAGAGAATTCTTATGGATAAGCGTATTGAGAAATATCAGGCACGTGGGTTCAAACTTGTGGAGTATCCGTGTGACATTCAGGATGGCGCAGATCCACGATCTGATCTCGCTTCATTACCATTTGATGGTCTAACAGCACATAATATTCTGACAATGGATGATGTTTCTGTTTCTGAATTTCTTGCTGAATCCGAATGGAATATTGTTCTGAAAACAGGCGATCAATTCTATGCCTTTGATCGTAAAATCCTTATGGAGCTTATGGGCAAAAAAAAAGTATATATTCCCCATGTTGGATATGTATATGATACTCTCTTGAACCAATCTATCACAGAGCAGGCTTTTAAATCTCTGAAATATTCTGATTACAGTATTTATGAACTGAAATTGGCATATTCAACCAGAATAATAGTTCATGGACATCATTATGACTTTAACGAAACAACGAAGTCTCTTTACACGGTTATTGCTTACTCAGTAAATAAGTGGGCTGAAAGGCTTGAAGGCGTACATATGGCTCCCTTGCCGCAACCGCAACCGCAACCGCGGCTATCACCAAAGCCTAAGCGGTATGACCGTCACCACATGGATTACATGTGGTGGTTCGGTAATTGAGCAAATATCACATTAAAATGCACCGCGAATTTGAAGGTTTGACTAGCGCATTCCATTCATCAATTGTATGCTGAGAATTCATGGATAAATTACAACGGGCGCAAATGGGTTTCAGATTATTCATATCAAGCGTTCCGCCTCTTGCCTCAGGAATATTATGTCCAACATGGAAATCAAAGACAGTAATCTGATTTTGGCACCAGCGGATGGGGCATTTTGCAGTAAATTTTTTTCCGACTGTTTGGATCCAGACTTGTTCCCGCACAGCCTTAGGAATCGTTTCTTTCCGCTTCAGTTTAATTTGGGAAGTGTCGCTCTGCAATGGTTCAGACCCTCGTAGGTTAATTGTGTCCATATTATTATACCGAGGCGCTTAATTTAGACCTCTTGGGATCTAACCCAACTACCCCACAGTTTCAAACATGTTAGCTCAGATTTTGGGACCTTTGAGATTTCAGGACGGCGCCACAACTCCCTGTATGTATTTCTGTAAAGATAATTTTACAAATCGGAAAACAATGTATATCAATAATAAATTTCAGGCTACGCAATTATTACACAGCCGTATTGAGAAATATAAGGCCCGTGGCTTTTCAGTAACTGAGCGGCCTGTATAGACAAGTGGTGGTATGGGAGCCTGATATTATTGTTTAAAAATAAATGCGCTTCATTTGATTATGGCGTATTATAATTATTCCAAACAGCAATCTAAAAAGGTTACGATTGCCGCACCGACACCATCAAACACAGAAACCACAACGTTTTTTCAGTTATTTGATCAATTTCAATTTCCACTAACACTTCTACCTCCCTCAAAACTCTCTGAAACTAGTAGTTCCAAACAGGATTACCAAAATGCCATTTTTCATTTTCGCAATATTCTTGAGGAGCAATTCGGTAAGGAAAATGCCGCAAATCTTCTGAAGTTTCACAATTTGCCCTACGAGTTTAAGGATCTTGCAGTTGAGCCGTTGCCTCTAACAGAACCGCTGAACGATTTAGGATTTATTCCCATTCCCCCCTTTGAAAAAAGTAATCCGAAAATAGAGCTGCACGCTAATGACATTAAAAGGGTCTGTAAAAATCCGCAAAAAATATCAAATAAGATTTGGTATTTGACTGCCGCTCAGGATTATATTATGGAAAATATTTCAGAAAGCACCGAGGTATCTAACAATCTCCTACAGAATACGATTGATATTTATAGCCTGATTAATACGAATCCAGGGTTTGTTAAGGATAACTGGATATTTGCGGTGGCATCCTATGTGAAGGCTTACGATATTTTATGGGATATTGGTCATAAACGGCCTACCCATTTTTTAGAATGCAACCACGCCCTTGTGTGTAAAACTATTTTCTGCCTTCGGTATTTTATTCATCTTTATCGGATTTTATTTTGAGTGTGCCTAATTTTATTTTGAATATATGCTATAGCCCAGGGTTCATAAGGCAATCCCCATTCTTTCCACTGGTGTTTCAAACTATCATCGTCCTTGCTGTCTTTTACAAGCTCATCTTCAAATCCTTCTAGAAAGTGTGTCAGCCATTGTTGCCGAGTTAATAGCTTATATTCCTCACATTCATTCAAGTCTTTCACTGTTTCAATAAAGCAATCGCGGGACCATTGCCAGGGCTCTTCGCCTTCTTTCCATCCACCTGCTTCCCGTTTGGTTTTCATAGTTTGTGGCACACGCGCCTGTAAGATCTCCGATGAATTCAATTGCATCTTAATATTTTCATCTAACCCCATCAATACATTGCACAATCTTACCATAAACCCGTTCGTGCAATGAAACATACCATCCTTGATCTCCTCTTCAAATCGTTTCACTGCCGTAATTCGTGCATCTCCCTCCATACTGCATATTTTTGTCCATAATCCATCTATAATCGTTTTAACATGATATCCATGCATAGAATAGGGTTGGGATAACCGCAGTTTAATTTCATATTTTATAATGGGTGAAATAGTTAGGCTAGATTTTTTACAGAATATTTTAATGAAAGGTGAAGATGCCATGGATTTTAAAATCGCATCCGCAGATCTATTTTGTGAGAAACTCGCGAGATATTGAAGGTTTTTACGTGCCGAGGATTGCACGCCGCTATCATGTACATTTTGTTTATTATTATAAACAATAGTACGTGTTGGAACTACCGGTCGTTCATATACTATTGGTTCATTATCTACTATCATTGGTTCATTATCTACTATCATTGGTCCATTTGCTACATTATTATATACTGGTTGTACCCTTATTTTAATAGTTATAATTCGCTCTATATACTGTGGCGGTTCTTTTTTCATTCGCGATGGATTATCATAGGCGTGTAAAACATCAAGCGATGTGGGCCATTCTCCTTGTATACGAATAATGCCCAGTGCATTTGATGATACATTTGCTCTTGCAATTGTAGGTGGTAGTATAGTAATAAAATCCTCTAAACGACCATTAGTTAGTTCAAGTACAATTAACTGTGTGAACTGTGACATATCGGCAGGAATATGGAAAAAGTCATTCTCTTGGGCATACATTTCACGAATTGTAAGGGGCAAGTTCGGCCATGTGCGTATGCGACATTTTGACATACGCAGCACTTCTAGACGCGGTGGTAAATTTTGCATGGCAATCTCATGCTCCGGATACGATTCGTGATGTCTTATAGTATCCGGTTTATTCAATATAAGTTCCATTATGTCCGCGTCTGGACCTGGATATATTTGACTTTTACCCTTATTTCCATCAAAAGTAGTCCATATAAATGCGGATTTATTATCGTCCATTTATTATAATATTATTTAGCACGGGTTTAGATATTATTCGGATACGAATAATAGTCTTGTTAAATATTGAAGAGTTCACTGTCATCTTTGAGCATTTAATAGCCACCCAATGGTTTCTTACAGGATTCTTACTAATATTCGCGTTGATTCAAAGATTGCGCAAGAGTTCAATGAGTTTGCTGAATCATTTTCATTTGATAATCTTGAGGAACATAATATTCCTCAATACTTTGATCAATTTAATTTGACTGCCAGTAAAATGAATGATTATATCTCCGGTCCAGTAGGAAAAGCATTAGTGTCGCATTATATGGATAATTGGAGATTTAATCACGAAAATATTCTTTGTGCTAAGTCTGAAAAATTTCACGGAGCAGTTTCTGCGTTACATTACTTCATAGAAACGTTCTTCGCGCCCCGAAATTGCTTTCTAAGCGGAATAATTATTGGAGCAAGTGCAGAATTTGTTCATTGCTATATTTACCACATTGATTATAATCAAATCAGCTTTAATCATGTAAAAACAACGGTAATGTTTTTAGAACTGGAAAGAGTTAATCACTTGTATGATCTAATTAAAAAACCAACCAGG
>JACCDX010209000.1_pt1 | contig 10084 bp, 8 predicted proteins | sample 7449681 | NCBI WGS metagenome assembly JACCDX01 (sample SAMN15323450, study PRJNA562643) | freshwater metagenome | isolation source: river surface water | place: USA:Blue River Watershed | collected 2017-08-18
CACGATGTTGGGTTTCGAAGCCGCTTGGCCGGCGAGACCGAGCGTAGTCAGCAAGAGGAGCAAGCAGAGGCGCATGGACGAAGCAAAGCCATGCCGCCCGCCGACTCCAAGCAAAGTTTCGGGCGTTGCTCCGTGTAGCGCCTAAGCGCCGAACCGGGCCTCGAAGTCGGCCAAGGTCTGGACCAGCCAAGGGTAGTGCGGCTGGGTGCGGCCGATGGTCTCTCGGCGGATGTCGGCGGGGACGCCATGCAACGCCTGTGAGATCGCGCCGGCGATGGCGGCAAGCGTGTCGGCATCGCCCCGGATCGAGCAGGCGGCGCGGACGGTCTCTTCGAAGCTCTCGCATTCGGTCACCAAGGTCACGCAATCCGGGACGCACCCTTGGCAGGTCTCGTTGTAGCGGTGATGCTTCTGGACGAAGTCCCAAGTCGGCAGCTCGGGGTAGAACCGTTGGGCCGCCGCACGGACCGCCGCGGGGTCGCGCGTCCGCCGGGCCACCCAGACGCACAGGGCGGTGCACTGGGCGCCTTTGATGCCTTCCGGGTGACAGTGGGATGGCTGCGCCGTCAGCGCCGCCAGCTGCAGGACCTCGGCTTCATCGCGGGCCACCCAAGCCACGGGTGAGACCCGCATGGCCGCCCCATTGCCGTAGGAGTCCTTATCATACGTCCCACCCGCCAGCGCCCAACCGTAGAAGCCCGAGCCCCAACAAGGGGACGTGGGCGCCGTCGAGCCCTCCGTTCGGCGGACCGCCTCGATGAGGTAGGGACGGAAATCGGTCTGCCCGTCGAGCAGGGCTTGGGCGACGGCCCCGGTCAGCAGGCTGTCGTCGGTCGGGCAGCTGTGGGCCGTGAAAAGCGGGAAGGCCGGGTCGGTGTTCCGACTGAATTCCAGGACCGATCCGATGGTGTCTCCCGCCAGGGCGCCAAGCATGCCGCCAGCCTGTCTTATCGGCTGACAAAAGAAAGCCCAGGTTTGGTCATAAATAGGCGAAACTCCATTGCGGTGGGTGGGGTTTTATCTATGAATAACTCGCCTCAGGGCTACCCCCGTGCTTCCCCGTATCCTCATGTTGGTCCTTGGTGCCGCCAGTTTGGTGGCTTCACCTGTCGGGGCCGCCCCCGGCAAAATCAACAAGAAGGAAGCCAAGGAGGCGGCCGCGGTCGCCAAGCCCGCGGCGGCCGTGGAACTGGCGCCTTTACCCGCCCCGGCCAACGCCGTCTGGCGGGTCTGGACGGACAATCAGGGCCGGACCGTCGAGGCGATGTTCTGCGGACTCTCCGGCGAATTCATCACGCTGCAGACCAAGGACGGAAAGACCTATCACTTCAACGGCAATATCCTCTGCGCGGAGGACATCGCCTTCGCGAAAGCCAGCGCGGTGAAATCGCGTGAACAGGGCTTCAGCGGTGGCAGCGTGGCGCAGGCCTCCGCGGAAATCGATCGGCTGGTCATGGCCGCGCTGGCCGCCAAGGGGCAGCAATTGAATGCGCCTTCCACCGACGAACAATTCCTGCGGCGCATCTACATCGACGCCGTCGGCCGCGTGCCCACCGCCGCCGAAGCGGCCGCCTTCCTGGATGATCGTTCCGCCGACAAGCGCGCCAAGCTGATCGACAAGCTCGTCTACGCGCCCGGCTATTCGCTGCAGATGTTCAACTGGATGGCGGACCTCTTGCGCGTGAAGGACACCTTCTACAAGGGCGTGCCGGCCTTCAGCTTCGAGGATTGGCTCAAGGCGCGGATCACCGCCAACGCCCCGTGGGATGGCATGGTGCGCGAGATGCTGACCGCCGATGGGCGGTTGAGCGACAACGGTGCCGCCGGTTTCCTCCTTTACGATGCGGAGATGCCGCTGGATGGCGTTTCCAACCTGCTGACGACCTTCCTGGGCAGCAACATGGCCTGCGCCCAGTGCCATGACCATCCCTTGGCCGATTGGACCCAGCGCGACTTCTACCAGATGGCGGCCTTCTTCGGCGCCATGGATGGCAAGGACGAGACCGTCATCAGCCAGGTCAAGCGCGCCATCGGCAAGGACGGGGCCGTCCCGCAGAACGTTTCCCGGCGGATCGCCGATTTCAACGCCTTCCGGCTGGAGGACACCGCCAAGCAGAAGCTCACCTTCCCGAAGGACTACAAGTACAAGGACGCGAAGCCGAACTCGCCCGTCGCTCCGGCCCTCATCGCCTGGGAGAAGTCCGATCGTTCCCTGCCGGTCTACGACATCGACGTCTCCAAGCCCGCCAGCCTCCGCAACCATTTCGCCCGCTGGATGACGAGCCCCCAGAATCCGCGGTTCGCGGCGAACATCGCCAACCGTTTGTGGAAGAAGGCGTTTGGTCTCGCCGTCCAGGAGCCCGTCGACGACATCGATGTCTACAGCGAAGCGAGCAACCCCGCCTTGCTGCAGCACCTCACCCAGGTGATGAAATCCGCCCGCTACGACCTGCGGGAGTTCCAGCGGGTCCTCTACAACTCCAAGGCCTACCAGGCGGCCGCCAGTCCTTCGCCTGACCTGAGCCGCGGTCCGTATTTGTTCAATGGTCCGATCACCCGACGCCTGACCGCCGAGCAGACGTGGGACAGCCTCATCGTCAACGCCGTCGGCGCGAACGCGGACAACATCCTCCTGCGCCGTGGGGATGACCTCAAGAAGATGGCCTTGCCGCCGGGGCCCGTGACGGCGGTCGCCGTCCGCCAAGTCTACGAAAACCTCAAGGCCGCCGGCTACGGCAAGGGTGGGGCGGGCAAGAAGGCCGCCGGTGGCTCGACCGCCGGCTTGGCCAATGGCTACGACGGCGAAAAGCCGACCACGAAGTATAAGCTCCTTTTGGCGCGGGCCAGCGAGTTGCCCCAGCCTTCCCCGGAAACCCACTTCCTGCGCGTCTTCGGCCAAGGCGACCGTCTGCTGGCGGATTCCGCCACCAACGACGGCAGCGTTCCGCAGGTCCTGCAGCTGATGAACGGCAGCGTCGGCCAGCTCGTCTCCGACCTCAAGTCCCACGCCGTGGTCACCGCCTACGCCGAGAAATCGCGCGAAGCCCAAATCACCTCGCTGTATCTCGCCTACCTCTCGCGTCGTCCCAATGCCCGCGAGCTGACCATCGCAGGCCAAGGCCTGTCGGACGGACTCAGCCTGGCCGACTTGGCCTGGGCCTTGGCCAACACCCGCGAATTCCTTTTCATCCAATGAGCCTCCTGCCCGCCGACCAACTCCGCGACCCGCTCGCCCGCCGTTCGTTCATCGAACGCTGCGCGAAGGTTTCCTTCGGACTGAGTGTCCTGCCGTTCTTCAGCAAACTCGCCCTCGCGGCTGAAGCCCCGGGAGCGGCCCCGAACGCCGGCCTGCCCGGCTTCGGTAAGGCCAAGCGGGTCATCTTCATCCAGCTGGCGGGCGGGATGTCGCACATCGACACCTTCGATCCCAAGACCGGCGCCAACAAGGGGCCCGCTTCGGCCGTCTCCACCAAGGCAGGCTACCAGGTCACCTCGTTCCTGTCGGAGACCGCGAAGGTCGCCGACAAGATCGCCGTCATCCGCAACATGACCGCCAAGGTCGGCGTGCACGCCTCCGCCGCTTACCTGATGCGCACGGGCTTCGAGCAGCGCGGGGCCATCCAGCACCCGACCCTGGGGGCCTGGGCCCAACATTTCCTCGGCGCCTCCAGCAAGACCTTGCCGTCTTCCGTCTGCGTGGGTCGTCCGTCCAACCATGGGAACGGCTGGTTCCCGGCGGCTTACTCCCCGTTGCCGATCCAGTCGCCCTCCGATGGGCTGCAGGATGTCCAAGCCCTCGCCGATGAAGCGACGCATGCCAAGCGGACGAAGCTTCTGACCGACCTCGATGCCGGGTTCGGCGGCAAGTCCGCCGATGAGAACGTCAAGGCCTACAACGATTTCTACGATGCCACGTTCCAGCTCATGAAGAGTTCGGACCTCAAGGCGTTCGACCTCTCCGCGGAGCCGGCGGCGACCAAGGCCCGCTATGGCACCTCGCGCTTCGGCCAAGGTTGCCTGCTCGCCCGTCGCCTCGTCGAGAACGGCGTCCGCTTCGTCGAAGTCTCGCATGGCGGCTGGGACATGCACGCCACGTTGGAGGACCGCATGGAGGACGTCGGGGGTGATTTCGACCGGGTCTTCGCCGCGCTCATCCAAGACCTCGATGCCAAGGGCCTGCTCGACACGACGCTCGTCGCCGTGACCACGGAGTTCGGTCGCAAGCCTGACTTCACCGGCGGCGGCCGTGGCCACCACCCGCTGGTCTTCTCGACCGTCCTCGCGGGCGGAGGCGTCAAGCGCGGCTACGTCCATGGCGCGAGCGATGCCAAGGGCTACGCTCCCGATGGCGACGGCGTCTCGCCCGGCTCGCTGCATGCGACGATCGCCCACGCGGCCGGCCTCCCGGTGCAGACCGACATCATCACGCCCGCGGGTCGACCGATGCAGGTCGGCAACAAGGCGAAGATGGTGAAGGATCTGTTCGCCTAAAGGGGGTAGGAGCGATCGCAGCTTAACGGGTTGCCGAATCCGGGGCAGCTAGGTTGGCACGCGGTGCCAACCCTACCTCATTGTCGGTTGCCAACGGTGACCGCGGCGCAATAATAATCTTATGACCACTGTGAGCGTCTTTCGCTTTCTCCTGCTGTTCGGAGCCGTCGTTTCGGCCCAGGCACGCGACGTCACGTTCCTGTCGACGTCCGACTCGCATTACCGCCAGGAAGACCACGCACAGGGCAACCACAACGCCCTCAACGCCGCGACCATCGCGGAGATGAACGGGATCACGAAGGTGGCGTGGCCGGAGAAACTGGGCGGCGGACCCATCGCGAAACCACGGGCGGTCCTGTCCTTGGGGGACTTGATCGACAACGGGGATTCCAAGGTCGCCGGTCGCGTCATCGGCCGGGAGCAGTTCGCGTTGTATGCGGCTGACTTCGGCGTCGTCGGCGGCGACGCTCGGCTCGCCTTCCCGACCCAGGAGTGCTGGGGTAACCACGACGGCCCGCCGGTGGGCAAGGAGAAGAGCGGTTTCAGCCTGCAGGCCGAACTCATCAAACGGAACCAGCTCCGCAAGGAGAAGGGCCTCATCGCGAACCTCTCGGCCAACGGACTCCACACCTCCTGGGATTGGGACGATGTCCACTTCGTCCAGCTCGGCCTTTATCCCGCCGACGTCCAACATGCGGCCATCAAGTATAACCCCGTCTGGCACGACCCACAGGCCGCGCTGACCTTCCTCAAGCAGGACTTGGCCAAAAACGTCGGGACCTCCGGACGGCCCGTCGTGTTGATGAGCCATTGTGGCTTCGACACCGACTGGTGGCACAAGGAAGACTGGAAGGCCGCGTATGATGCCGCCAAGGCCTACAACGTCGTCCTCTATATCTATGGCCATACCGGCACGGGCGTGCGCGCCTGGGCGCCGGAGGGAGAGACCAAGAAGTGGGATTGCATCAACGATGGCCATACGGACCTCGGATTCTTTGCGGTCCAGTTGACCGATGACCGCATCCGCGCCGGCTACCGCACGAAGGTGGGCGTCAAAGCCATCAAGGATCCGCAGACCAAGGCGACCCGCTTCACTTGGGATGGCCAGTGGGACTGGAAATTCCTCTTCGAGCGCAAGTTGGCACCCGTCGCGAAGTGAGCCCTTCGCCGGAAGGGTCGTGACACAGCACCGACTCAGCCATGCCCGAAGGGCGTATCTGGTTTGCTTTGGCGCGAAAGACTTCGATGCTATCCCGATGAATGCCCGCCTGTCGCTCAGACTGCTGCTCGTCCTCCATGTCCTACTGCAGGTCGTCGCCGTGACGTTGTCGTTCTTTGATGGCTACCTTTTGCCGGATACCCTGGCCGAATGGAAAGACGCTCAGTGGAGCGAGGATGACCTGTCCTTGAGCGACATGCTGCTCTTCGCTCTGTGGCTGGGCTGGCTCGCCGGCTATGTCGTCTCAGTGGTTGGGCTTTTCCTGCAGCAGCGTTGGGCGGCTTGGCTATCCTTGGCGCTCACGGTCGTCGGGCTGGGTTTTACGTTATCTGAACCTTCGGTCTACTCGGGGCTCCTGGCGGCCATCGATGCGCTGGCGCTGTTGGTCCAAGGCGCGATCTTGGCCGTGTGTTTCGGGACGGAAGCCCTGCGTCCCGGGAAGCCAGTTGTCTGAGCATGGATGACCAACAGCTCAAGCTCTTCGCCTCCACGGTTTTCCTAGGCGACCCCTTGCCGGCGGATTGGCCGGCGTCGTTCGTCATCGTCAATGCCTGGGCGACGACCGGTGAGACGTGGACAGCCGAGCGTAATCAGGCGGCGGACGAGGCCTTGCGGCAGGCCTTGGAGCGGGTTGGCCTGCGGCACCACCGGGTGACCGGCGCCTCCGCGGACCTTGCCCACCAGGAGCCCTCGTGGGCCGTGGACATGTCCAAGGAATCGGCCGACGAGCTGGCCGATCATTTCCTCCAGGTGGCGTTCTTCGCGGTCGAGCAGGGGACGCTGTTCGTGGTGCCTACCGGGGCCTTGGAGGCCGCCGTCCCCTTGGGGCCATGGTCTGACCACCTTCGGTAGCCATTTTCGGCTGGAAGGCTAGGGAGGATGGGTGAGACTGCCCCTATCCCCATGAAACGCCTGTTCTCCCTCCTGGCTGCCTTGGCCGCTGTCCTGTCGCTCTCTGCCGCCGATGCCCCCGGGCTCGTCAATGGCAACCCGCCCGACATGAAGACCCTGAAGATCGGGGATGCCGCGCCGGACTTCGATTTGCTCGGGATCGACGGCAAACAGCACAAGCTCGCCGAGTACACCGGCGGCAAGGCGCTGGTGGTCCTGTTCACGTCCAACCATTGCCCGACCTCGCACAGCATCGAGAAGCGCCTCCAGAAGTTCTACGACGAATACAAGGCCAAGGGCGTGAAGCTCGTCGCGATCAACCCGAACCATCCGGACGGCCTCAGCAAGGATGAGCTGGGCTATGGCGAGTTCGGCGACTCCTATGCGGAGATGAAGCCCTACGCCGAAAAGAACAAGTGGACCTTTGATTACCTGTACGACGGCGACAAGCAGGTCATCGCCCGCGCCTACGGTTGCCTCGCCACCCCCCACGTCTTCATCTTCGACGCCAACCTCAAGCTCCGCTACCAAGGGCGCTTCGACGACTCGCGCTTCTACGACGACACCACGGTCAAGTCCAAGGACGCCCAGAACGCCGTCGACGCGATCCTCGCCGGCACGCCGGTCCCCGTCGAGCTCACCAAGCCGATGGGTTGCTCCACCAAGTGGCGCGAAAAGAAGGTCGGGCACGACGCCAAGCACGCCGCTTGGGCGAAGACCCCGGTCACCGTCGAAACGATCGACGCCGCCGGCATCGCCAAGCTCCGCGCCAACACCTCCAACAAATACCGCCTGATCAACGTCTGGGCCACCTGGTGCGGCCCGTGCGTCCAGGAATTCCCCGACCTCGTCGAGATTTCCCGGCAGTTCGACATGCGTGACTTCGAGCTGGTCACCCTCAGCCTCGACAAGCCCGCCGACAAGGCCAAGGCCGAGGCTTTCCTCTTCAAGCAGGCCGCCGGCATGAGCAAGAAGGTCGAGAACTCGCTGAAGAAGGAAGGGCGCACCACGAACAGCTACCTCTTTGCGGGCAGCAACGATGAGCTCGCCGCCGCGCTGGACAAGGATATGCCCGGCCCCATCCCGCACACCATCCTCGTGGCCCCGGGCGGCGAGATCGTCTGGCGCCACAACGGCGTCATCAACCGTATGGAAGCCGTCAATGCGATCCTCGACCGCATGAACCGCTTCTATTCGCCAGCGCCGGCCAAGAAGTAAGCCTAAAGCGGAACGATGGTCGGGGTTGGGGGTATCGACGATGCCGCTAGCCCTTTTGTTTTGGGCTAGGTTGGCACTGTGTACCAACCTAGCCGCGCCAGTTGGGGTCTATCTTCATCGAGATCACATGATGGTGCCTGGCCCCGTTCGGACAGGCGCTTCGCTATGCCCTTTGTCTCTTTCGCGGGCTCCGCCCGCGGGTAGGGGCAAGGCTTCGCCTTGCACTCCGCCATAGGAGGGCGCGGCAAAGCCACGCCCCTAACCGCTAACGCGGCAGCACTAGGTCAGCACGCAGTGCTGACCCTACCCGAGACATGAGGGGCGGTAGAGCCACGCCCCTACCCGAGGCAGGCGGGAGTAGTGGTCGGTACACATTTCCTTTCCATGCTGAGGGTAAATCTCTAGAAGAAGTGCATGAGCGCACCCCCGCTCCTGTTGTCCCTTTGCCTGCAGGCCATCGTGGTCCTGTTCGCTTGTCGCGTGGCTGGATGGCTCGCGGAGCGGTTGGGGCAGCCTGCGGTGGTCGGCATGATGGTCGCGGGCGTACTGCTGGGGCCGTCCTTGTTGGGGGCCGTCTGGCCGGCTGAACAGCTCTGGCTGTTTCCTCTCGAGACACGCGAACTCCTGAAGTCGTTGGCCGAACTCGGTGTCGGCGGTTATCTGTTCTGCGTCGGCTTGGACTTCGACCTGGCGCAAGTTCGTCGGCGGAGCCGCTTGACCCTGGCGGTCGCGGCCGCCGGCGTGCTGGTGCCGTTCTGCTTGGCTTTCCCATTGGCGTGGTGGACGCAGGATATCCCCGGATGGTTCGCGGGCGAAGCAACGTTGGGCCAGCAGGTTCTCTTCCTGGGGGCAGCCCTTTCGGTGACGGCCTTCCCGATGCTTGTCTGGATTGTCCGCTCCAAAGGTTTGGCCGATTCGCCGATGGGGACCGTCGCCATCTCCGCAGGGGCCATCGGCGATGCGTTCGCGTGGGTCATTCTTGCCGTCGTCCTCGCGTCTTTCACCGGGTCTCCGCTCGTCGTCGTCCGTTGCCTGGTTGGCGGCATCTTCATCATCGCCGCCGCTCGCTACCTGGTGCCGCGCCTCTTGGCAGGGGTCGCCGCGGAGTGTGAACGTCGCCAAGCCCTGACGCCCGCCGCGGTGGTTGCTTGCGTGGCGTCATTCGGTGCGTTTGCGGCCTTGAGCACTTGGTGCGGCATGCACGCCGTCTTTGGGGGCTTTTTGTGTGGCTTGGCCTTGCCTCGTGGTGAGATGACCCGGCGCCTGAGAACGATGGAACCGTGGGTGGCGGTCTGGCTGCTGCCGTTCTTTTTCACTAGTTCTGGCCTGAATACCCGGTTGGATCTCCTTTTGGCTCCGTCGGCTTTGTGGCTGCTCGCCTTGGTGCTCCTAGTGTCCCTCCTTGGTAAAGGGGGAGCCTGTTGGGTCGCGGCACGCTGGGCTGGCCTTCCCTCGGTGGAAGCCGCAGGCGTCGCTTCACTCATGAATGCCCGTGGGCTCATGGAGTTGATCCTCTTGAACGTTGGCTTACGGGCCGGCCTCGTGGGCCCCGTCCTCTTCTCCGTGTTGGTCGTCATGGCGGTCGCCACGACCCTCCTGGCTGGCCCATTGTTCGAATGGACCTATGGCCGCCGGGCACGGGCGGCCGGCGGACTCGGCCGACTCTAGGATAGTGAGGTCCGGGGGCGGGATGGGCTCGGCTGTCCTGCCGGAACCGCATGGAGAGCGCCTGACGCCATTCCTAACGGGCCAAAAAAAGACCCCGGCAAGTGCCGGGGTCTTGTTCGGTCTGTCGGGTGACTTAGGCCTGCTTGACCTTGACCCACTGCTTCGTGCGGGCGGACTCGAGGACCGCGTCGCAGACGTACTGGGTGCCCAAGGCGTGACGGAAGTCCGGGTAGGCCTTGGGGGCCTTGGGGTCGTCGAGGCTCTTGAGGAACTCAGCCAGCTCGTGGGTGAAGGAGTGCTCGTAACCGAGGCAGAGACCCGGGACCCACCAGTTGCCGGCGTACGGATGGTCGCCGTCGGACGTGTGGATGCTGGCCCAACCGCGGCGGTCGCCCGGGACGGCGTGGTCGAAGTAGTTCAGGCGGTTGAGGTCATGGAGGTCCCACTGCAGGGACTTCTTCTCGCCGTTGATCTCGAACGTGTAGAGCGCCTTGTGGCCACGGGCGTAGCGCGTGGATTCGAACAGGGCGATCGAGCCGTTGGCGAAGCGACAGAAGATGATGGCGTCGTGGTCGATGGTGACGGCCTGCTTCTTGC